>Ga0315534_1002050_pt1 | contig 13804 bp, 13 predicted proteins | sample SalMarSW160240MG_FD_203094 | JGI IMG/M metagenome (GOLD analysis project Ga0315534, IMG submission 203094) | Salt marsh sediment microbial communities from the Plum Island Ecosystem LTER, Massachusetts, United States - Salt Marsh Sediment SW1602-40 ... | reverse complement strand
GCGTGACAACGACTTCCAAACCTCCAATACCTTTTCCTGGACCTTCATGAGGAACTCCTTTCACTCTGGGCCCGAAAACCTAAGTGATTGTGAGTTCCTCTTTTACCTATTGCTCCCAGGATCGCGCAAGGCCATTTAGCTGATACAACGCTGCCCTCAGACGTGATCCCAGAACCCAGCAGTTTCCTCGTCTGGGTGTTGTTGCTTGCCTGCGTCGCTTTGACAGGCGCACGGCGACGATAACGATTCTGAAACGCTGGGGTAGCGTGCCTCCCTGCCGCGTGATTGCCAGTCCGCGAGCATCCGTAACCAGCCGCTATCGAGCGTGGTTACTCCACCGGCATTGTCGGCAGCGATACGCCATGAGCGCCGCAACACAGGTCAAAGCCAGCAGAATAGAGGAAGGTTCGGGGACTATGTGTGCCATCCACAGGTCTCCGTCTCTATGACGTCCGGGACGGTCAGACACAAAGAACACCGTTCGCCCGTCGTGCGAAATGTCCGAGGCACCCTCACCATAGGCGGTGTTGATGGGAGGTGGCAGCTTTACTGGTATTCCCCAAGGGTCCGACGTGTTGGCTCGTCTCGCCACGTAGATACTACAATCCCCGCCAGGGTCGTCACGATCCGAATGCAAGAACAAGGGCAATCCGTGTAATACAAAGACGCTCCGGGCCCCTGAGCATGCCCGCCCTGGTCCGCCGTCCATCCGACGCAGCCCAGGTTGGCCACAGCCCTACCGACACTACGGCATGCACTCTACCAGCATCTGCCCGATGCGCTGCCGCTGGTCCGCCGACAGCTACAGCCTGTATAGTTCCTGGCTTGCCTTTTCCCAGAACCCGTCGGTCCAGTCGGTGATGCCCTCACCGCCGTAGTCGTAGCGCTCAGTACGGTAGACGCTCAGGTAGGCGATGAAGCAATGCTTCACCTTGCCACGGATGCGTTTCGACTCGTACACTTAGGCCTTGTGGCGAGTGCCGCCCCTCTGCAGGCCTTTGATGATCGGGGAGCTGTTCTAGCGGACGTCCATGGGATGCAGCTTCGCTCAGAGTTATGCCGGCGTAGAAGCATCGAAGACGTGGCACCGGCGCGGGTGCCGGTGCTGCCACGCCTTATTCCAGCGCCCCTCGCGGCGGAGTCGCTCGGTGGCGGCGATTTTCGACTCTTTGGCGGTTGTGCTCATGGGGCGGTCCCCTTTGAGTGTGAAGAGATCCGCCCTCATTGTACCGGTCGGAGGGCTGCGGTGGCACGGTGTGCCAATGTTGGACGGGGATGTGCAAGACAGCCGCGTACATCTCGGCCCATTGGGTCCTTCTCTTTGGATGCGTGCGTGCGGCGCGTTCTGTTACCGTCACGGTAGGCCCGATCAATCCGCAGAGAGGCCCTATCTCTTGCATGAAGAAAGACTCGGGCAGCTGGTTTCGTATCCTGGCGGCGCGTTAAAATCTCGTATTGGCGGTGGGAGCAGTACGGCTGCGCTATCCGGGGCATCTTTCAGTGAGGCCACCCTATACAGATGACTCCCAGCTAATCAGAACGTTACGGCATTCATCTCACGCTTGCTTCGCAAAGGAGCGCCCTCACCAATGCTGGAAGTGATCGTTTTTCTTGTCGTTGCACTGCCGATCGCTTGGCTTGTTTCCGAGTTCATAGGGAAGACTTTGGTTCGCGTCGTTTTGGGGGTTGCTGCAATAGCGATGACATTTGGCGTAGCGTGGATCGTGGGGTCTCTCGATCGCTTGCACTCAAATATCTACTTCGGCGCTGCAACAAAGGATCTTATTCACAATACCATTGTTGAGCTCGAAAACGGCAATACTGAACGCGTCCTTTGTGAACTGAAGAATTTGCGTTCAGAATTCCAGCCGAGTTACGAGACTCGCGATAACTACGACACACTTGTCGCTAAATACGTCAATGCCGTTGCGGATTCTCCGGTGTTCCACGAACGTGGCGTCCCTGGATGGGCAGACGAATCCGTGACGCAAGAAGTGAATCCCGACCAGCGCGACGAAGGCGAAACCAAGCCGTGAACTGGAGCGGCTAGGGACGCGGTTGTCAATGGACAAGTTAACGGGGAAGGCCGGTTTCGGCCGTCGTTCGTCGGACCGATCATGAACATAGCGGTCTACAACAGCATCACCATGATTCTTGTTGCCGGCGTGCTGATTGCGTTTGGCATCGCATTATACTCTTTCATTTTCATGTTGATCCGTTGGAAGACACCCCAACGGCGCTCTCATGCCGTACGTCTTTTCACCGCAATCGCGGCAATTCCATTTTTGGTTGGCGCTCAACAGGCTATTCTATGGTGGGTCTTCCTTCCGGCGCTTGGCCGGCAACAAATGGCGGAGATCAACGCCGCGCATGCCAAACAATTTGATGAGACGACTGTCGTCAAGGTTGGTGACACGATCCCGAAATGCTCATTGACGACTATCGACGGCCATACCATCTCTCTACCCTTACGCGGCAAGGTAGTCCTGATCAACTTCTTTGCAACCTGGTGTGGGCCATGCCAAATGGAAATGCCCCACATCGAACGCATTTGGTCAGAACTCAGAAACGACGATCATTTCCGACTGGTGGTCGTTGGTCGCGAGGAAACAGCCGAAACGGTGCGAGCTTACCATCAGCAGCACGGATTCTCGTTTCCAATCGCCGCTGATCCGGAACGCGAGGTGTATTCTCTCTTTGCCAAAGAATTGATTCCACGAACAATAATTGTGTCACCTGAGGGACAGGTTGTTTACTCGAACGCCGGCTTCTACGAAACTGAGATTGAGAAATTGGAAACCGTGCTGAAGCAAGAACTCGCCACCCTCAAATAGTCCCTTGCTGCAAACAGCCAACAAACAAAGCGTTGCAGTCGGCGGCGGAGCCGGGCGGCTTGGCAGTCGATAATCGGGCTCTACGGCCCGGTGAACGCAATCGTTCCCCGCGACAAGCCACTTCGCTCGCTATTGACGCAGGAGGCCGACGAATCGCGATGCAGCTCAACATCAACGACGACCACGTTTTGGAAATGCCTGACGCCGTGACGGTCCGCTCGGCCATCGCAAAGCTTATGGCCGACCAATTCGCCGTGCTTTCGCTCGATGACGACCATTATATTCAAGTCTTCTATAATGACGATGGGACTTATCAGCTCGAATACCGCGATGGGTCAGCGGACAATCATTTCGGAACGGATCCAGATGACACAACCGTTGACGATGTCCTGAATGCGTTCCATGCGTTCTTGCAACAGACCGATGATTGGCACGCATCGCCGCCGCACGCTTTTAGTTCAGAGTCACAGTAGCACCCGTAAGATGCGGTTGTCACGAGGCGAATTTGCGAAAAGAGCAGTAGATGCTATCGATTTCTTGGCCCAATCGATTCGAAGGTCTCCAAACTGGTTAGCATAAAGACATGGGGAAGATGCTCACGACACGGTTGCGGCGCTTCAGCTCGCGATTGAGCCGTTCGAGCATGTTGCTGGTCCTCATGCGAAGTCGGCGTTTCGGGGGCAAACAGAATACCGTGAGCGACTCGGGGCCGATGACTTGACAATTGGCAAGTTACCGTCAAAGTTGGCTGTCAGGCTGGTGGCGGTCGCCCCCGGCTCGAATGATAGAAGCCAACAATACGAGGAGCCGTGCCCGTGGCCGATTTGCCGCACGTAGTGATTTTGGGAGCAGGGTTTGGCGGCATGGGCGCGGCGCAAAAGCTGCGCGGCGCGCCGGTGCGGCTAACGATCATCGATCTCCACGACTATCACACCTTTCAGCCGCTGCTGTACCAGGTGGCTACGGACGAGCTCGAGCCCAACGCCGTCGGCTTGCCTGTGCGTGATCTCCTGCATCGGCACAGCAACGTCACGTTCCACAAGTGCGCCGTTCGCGAAGTCGATTTGGCACGTAAGAGGGTCGTAGTCGAGGGGATGTCTCCGTTGGACTACGATTACCTAGTCTTGGCGCTCGGTTCGGTCGTCAACTTCCACGGAACGCCTGGCGCTGCGGACCATGCGTTTCCGCTGTATACCATGAATAACGCCATCCGGTTGCACGACCACATCCTGCAGACGCTGGAGGCCGTCGACAAGAATCCCAAACTTGTCGATGAAGGCGCCCTCACGTTTTGCATTATTGGCGGGGGACCGACCGGCGTTGAAACAGCCGGCGCCATGTCCGAACTGTTGAACACGGAAATCAAGGCCGATTACCCAAATCTCCCGATCGATCGGGCCCGGGTCGTGATTTACGAACACTCGCCCCACCTCTTGGCGCACTTTCAACTGAAACTGCGTGATTATGCACAGCGGGCCCTCGAAGAGCGCGGTGTGGAAGTGCATACGGGTACGGGAGTAACCGATGTGAGCTCGGACGAGATTTCCCTCACTGGCGGCGAAAAAGTGAAGACGCAAACGCTCGTTTGGGCGGCCGGTGTAAGCGCCAATCCGCTTGCCGCGTCGCTCGGCGTCGAGCTTGCCGCCGGAGGGCGCGTGCCGGTGGGGCCCGATGCACAAGTAAAGGATCATCCTGGCGTGTTTGCGATTGGTGACATGGCGTCGATGACTGATCACGATACGGGCGACCCTTTGCCGGGGCTGGGGGCGGTGGCCCTGCAAGCGGGGCGCCATGCGGGCACGACCATCGCGCGACTAATTGCCGGCGAAACCTCCACTCCATTCAAATATCACGATCGCGGAACCATGGCCCAAGTTGGGCGCGGCGCGGCCGTCGTGGATCTACCCGCCGGTGGCACGTTGACCGGCCACGTGGCCTGGTTGGCGTGGCTGGGAGTCCATCTGAGTCTCCTGAGCAATGCCGAGGAGAGGACGAGCGTCTTCGTCGATTGGGGTTGGAATCTACTGACTCATAAGCGAGGCAAACGCATCTTGCTGAGCGACGAAGACGTCTCCGCCGGCGCCGCCGGCGATTAGGCGCGGATCCGCTCAGAGGAATCGGGGCGGGCGACCATTGTTCTTGGCCACATGGCTTCCCCATTCCAGCAAGTTCTTGCTGCAATCATCCCGATCGATTTGAACTTCAATCAGCGACAGGCCATCGTGCGACTTGGCCTTGGAGATGGCGTCGGCGAGTTCCGCCTCGGTTGTCACCCGACAGCCCCAGCCGGCGCCGCCGGCGCCGTCGAAGACTTCGACCAATTGGGAATATTGCCAATTGTTAATCGTATTGTAGGGTCCGTCGTGGATTTCAACTTCGATTGTGTAGCCCCCGTTGTTGATGAGAAAAATGATGGGCTTGGCGTGGTACCGCAGCATGGTCGACAATTCCTGGGCAGTGAGTTGGAAAGACCCGTCCCCGATGCAGGCGACCACCTTTCGCTTGGGGCGGCCTAAGCAATACCCCAGCGTCGCTCCCACCGACCAACCGATCGACCCATACTGCATTTGAATTTCAAAACGGCCGCCCGACGGTAGCGACAAGTTCATGCCATTAAACCAGGAGTCGCCCGTCTCGGCGATCACCGAGGAGTCTGGCGTTAGCAACTGCTGGATGTGGGCGAACAATTGTTGCGTGCTAATCGGCTCGCCGGACGCGCCGGGCGTGAAGGCCGGACGATCCTCCTTGATTCGCTCGAAGGCTTGCACCGTCGTGGCGTTGCGATTCAGCCCGCCGGTCAATTGCCGCAGGAAGTCGGCCATGGCGACGTCGTCATAGTACTCGCCGGCGACGATGACGTGGTCGGTGCGGACGTCGATCGACTTTCGTCGTTCGACAAGCGTCGTATGCCCCGTTGTCGAGTAGTCGGTGAAGTTCCCGCCCACGAGCAAACACTGGTCGGACGACTCGACGATCGAACTGCAGCCAGGCGTACCGACCGGTCCCCAGTAGATTCCCATATAGTTGGGGTGCGTCTCATCAAAAAAGCTCTTCGCATCGGGGGTGACGGCCACCGCGTATTCGGCGGCGTCGGCCAAATGACGCAATTCTTCCACGGCCCCGCCTGCCCGAACTTTCGGACCAACCAGCAACAGCGGTTTTTGAGCCTGGTTCAGAAGTGTCGCGGCGTGCTCTACGGCGCCATGCAGCGACGTTGGATCACTTGGCGCTCGGTGGGTGAACTCGCGCGGATGCGGCGCTGAGATTTCAGCCGCCGCGATGTTGCAGGCGACTTCCAGATACACCGGTTTGCGCTGGATGAGGGCCGTGTCCAGGGCGCGATCGATTTGTCCCGCAGCTTCGGTCGGATGCACGATGGTCACGGCGTCGGCTGTGACACGAGCGAAGATTTCACGTACGTAGTCGTAGTCGACTTTGCCCAAGGTATGGTGCAGCACTTCGTATTCGGCCGTCGAATTTGTATTCGGAGCTCCCGAGATCGCGACAATAGGCAAGTCTTCCGCGTACGCGCCGGCAATCGCGTTCAACGCGCTCAGTCCCCCCACGCTATAAGTCACGACCACAGCGGAGAGGCCGCCGGTAGCCCGCGCATAGCCGTCGGCGGCGTAGCCCGCGTTGAGTTCATTGCAGCAGGAAATCATCCGCAACTGGTCGACCTTCAGCAACTCGTCCAGAAAAATAAGGTTGTAATCGCCAGGGACCGTGAAGTAGTGGCCCACGCCCAATTCCGCAAGCCGCGTCGCCAGATACTTGCCAACAGTCCAAGTGTGTTCGGCCATGGTGGTCGATTCCTCTCTGAAAAGCGACTCTCAATACTCTGGCGTCCACATCGTTTTGTCGATGCGCTTGTCAAGCTCCGCGGCAGTGCACGATTCCGCCACGTCGTCGAGTTGAGCTTGGCGGGCCACCGCGATGCCGATATGTCGCGCCGATTCTCGGATCTTGTGCAAAGGAGGCAAAAGCGACGCACAAGGATCCTTCAAGGCCGGCGAGCGATCCTTAAGAGCCTGGGCGGCTGCCATGAACATCTCGTCAGTTACACGCTTAGCCCCCGCTGCTAGAATTCCAAGTCCCATCGCCGGAAAGATGTACGAATTATTGCACTGGGCGATGACGTGCGTTTGGCCATTGAATTCCACAGGTTGGAAAGGACTGCCGGTAGCGATTACCGCCCGCCCGTCGGTCCAAGTCAGCAAGTCAGTGGGCGTGGCTTCTGCTCGCGAAGTGGGATTAGAAAGGGGGAAGATGACAGGCCGCTCCGTGTGGCTCGCCATCTCGCGGATCACGGACTCCCGAAACGCTCCGGGTTGTCCCGTGGCCCCCACAATTACAGTTGGTTTTGCGTTCCGAACCACATCCGCCAGCGTAATCGCGGACGACACGTCGCAGTCCCAATCGGATATTCGATCGGATCGCTGGGCCAGGGGCTGGTGGATTGCGTCAAGATCCTGCCGGCCGTCGTGCAACAAACCTTCGACGTCAATGACGTAAAACTTGCTCCGCGTCTCCTCTTCGCTCAAGCCCGTCGCCATGATGGCCCGCACAAGCTGCTCAGTGATTCCCACGCCCGCCGATCCCGCTCCCAGCATGACAAAGCGTTGATCGGCAAGCTTGCCGCCCACCGCTTCAATCGCCGCCCAGACCGTACCCGACGTGACGGCTGCGGTGCCCTGGATATCGTCATTGAAGGTGCAAAGCCGGTCGCGATACTTGTTAAGGATGCGCTCGGCGTCGACCGAAGCGAAATCCTCCCATTGCAGTAGCACATTCGGGAAGCGCCGCATCACCGCTTCGACGAACATCTCAATGAAATCGTCGTACTGATTTCCCTTGATGCGCTCATGCCTCCAGCCGATGTAGCGAGGGTCGTTGATGCGATCTGCATTGTTGGTTCCCAAGTCAAGCAGGACGGGAAGCGTACGTGCGGGGTGAATCCCCCCGCATAGCGAGTAGAGCGAGAGTTTGCCGATCGGGATTCCCATCCCGCCTGCGCCTTGGTCGCCAAGGCCCAGGATTCGCTCGCCGTCGGTCACGACGATCACGTCAATGTCCTGCTCGACGTGGGAGAAAATGTCATCCATCGTGCGACGATTGGGATAAGAAACAAACACGCCGCGCGGCCGGCGATAAATATGACTGAATTGTTGGCAGGCCAGACCGACTACCGGCGTGTAGACCAGCGGCATCATTTCCTCTACATGCTCCAACAGGAAATGATAGAAGAGGGTCTCGTTCTCGTCCTGCAATTCCCGCAGAAAGATGTGCTTTTCGAGGTCGGTTGGTTCACCGCAAAACGCCTCATACGCGCGGTCAGCCTGCTCAGCGAGCGAGTCGACATGGGGCGGCAGCAGCCCCGTGAGCCGGTACGTCTGCCGCTCTTCTTTGGTAAACGCGGTCCCCTTGTTAAGCAGGGGGTCTTCGATTCGCTCAACGCCCGTCTTCATTGCGCCGGTAGAAGCCGATTTATTCATTCGATCCCCTTCGCACAAGTCATCGCCGTCGCATGCCCAACACGCCCTAAGATAATGCGTATCGCGGGAAATGATAAGCGTATAAATTCGACGCACTCTTGGAAGCAAATATGGTCCATGAAGAATGCAAAAAAATGGGAGCGAAATGCAGCGATCCGCGAGGAAAAGCACATGAGCGGTAGTTCAATCGCCCGCATCGCGGGCATCCCGCTCGTCGACCCGCGACTGCAGAAAATCGACGATGAGCGATAGTTGCTGGGAATCTAGAATGCTCGCGAAGGCGGGCATGTTGTAGCCGCCGTTGTTGATGCGGATGATCAGGTCGTTCTCTGTCAGGCGCCGACTGATGTCCGAAAGATCGGGACCGCGATGCCCCCCAAATCCGTCCACGGCATGGCAGTAAAGGCATCCCTTTTCGTGGACGAGTTTGGCGCCTTCAAACACCGGTCCGTCGTCGGCGCCAATTACAGCCACGGACAATTCCTCGACGCCGAAATCGGGCGACCAAGGCTCCCGATAGCCGTAGACGGTCAGCACCACAAAACTGGCGATCCCTGCAACAACAATTCCCACCGCCCAGGGCCTTTTGCTCGGGGCGCGGTGGCCCTTATTCGAAAAGAGCGGCGCGCAGAACAGGATCAAGAAGCCCACCACAGGAACTCCCATGATGAACCAGAACTCGTACGAAGGGGGCAGCAGCGACAGTACCGCAAAATACCACCAGAAATACCAGTCCGGCAGGGGATTGGCGTTGATGCTCGCCGGGTCCGGCGCCGCGTCAAGCGCCGGTGGTCCAAAGACGACGGCGCACCCGACGATCACGGCAACCACGAACGTCGAAAAGACAACGTCGCGCCACATCGCATAGGGCCAGAAAGGGACGCCGGTTTTCTGAAGCCGCGCTTCGTATTCCATCTTATAGGTGGCTGGATCGACCGGCTCGTCCACGTTTGGCATTTCGGATACGCCGTGCCGAAACAGCAAAAACAGATGCAGCCCCACTCCGGCGACAATCACGGCTGGTAAGACAAAGACGTGATAGACGAAAAAACGCGTGAGCGTGGAGCCCCCCACCGTTTTGCCTCCCATCAGAAAGTCGGCCAGGGCCGGCCCGATCACCGGGGTTCGGGCCGCCATTTCCGTCGCGACGAAAACGGACCAAACGCCATTGGCGTCCCAACGCAACAATTGCCCGGTAAAGGCCATGCCCAGCACAACAAAGAACAAGACGACTCCGGTCATCCAGTTCAGTTCGCGCGGATATTTGTAGGCGGCGTGGAGATAAACCTGGATCAGATGGATCACAACCAGCGTGATCATGGCCGACGCCCCGTAGGCGTGCATGCCGCGCAACACAGAGCCGAACGGCGCCTCCTCGGTGATATATCGCAAACTTTCGTAGGCCTGGTCCCCCGCCGGTACGTAGGCCATCGCCAGGCAGACGCCCGATATCACTTGAACGATGAACGCCGTCAACGCGGCGCTACCGAAGACATACCACCACCGCGCATTGCACGGCACAATATGCGTCAACAGCGGCCAGATACAGTCGGAGAAGCCGATGCGGCTGTCGATCCAATTTCCGATGTTTAGCAGTGCTTGCTTCATAGAGTTCGATATTCCGCAAAGCGCTCCGTTGTGCGGTTTTCACCCCTGGATTGGTGCGCCGCTTAGGCGTCTTTATCGAGGGGGGTCGTGGTCAGTGGTACGGCGGCGGTATAAATCTCCACTTGCCCCTCGCGCACGCGCACGTCGTATCGCATCAGCGGTTCCGGAGGAGGACCGCCGGCGACCGTTCCATCGCTATAGTACACGCCGCCATGGCAGGGACACATGAACAACCTTGCGCTCTCAAGCCAGCGAACGGGACAACCCAAGTGCCGGCAGTTGATGGAAAATGCCACGAATGCGGCGTCGTTTACGCGTCGGAGCCAGGCGGCCGATTGGGCAGTGGTTCCCGCCCATCGCTTCGGCGACGGGTCTTCGAATCTCACAAGCACAGTCGCGCCCTTGTCAAAGTCGTCGACCTTGCCAACGGAGCGCCAAATCTCCGCGCGCCGCCGAAATACCGGCGCCAGTACGAAACTAAAGCCCGGCAGGACGATTATGGCCCCGATAATCGCTGAGAGAAACAGCGTCAAACGGGCGAAGAACGTGCGACGCTTGTCCAAGGCGTCGCATCGCGAAACGTTGTCGGCGGATTCATTCAACGGTTGGCGTCCCGCTGTGAAACGATTTCGTCGATCCAATGCTTGAGGGCCCAGGCAAATAGTCCAACGCCAGCGATCGACATGCACCACAGGGCGTTGATGTTCAAGGTGAGCGCCATCGTTCCCCAAGCGATCATCGATATTCCCATCGCCGTGGCGATCGGCGCATACGTAGGCCGTGGAACGTTCTCTTCACAATCGCGCGATTCTTCAGGTTGCATGGCTAGATACCACTTGGTTGGGCTGATTCAGTCTCGTAAGTCCCAGACGGATCCGTCGATGAATACCAGCGAATCAGCAGGCTGATGATAGCGCAAGTATACAGGGTGCAGGGGGGGACCCACATCAACAAACCGCCCAGGTGTTGGTCGACGCCAGGCGTGAATCCGGCGTCGTACAATGAATTCAAGATGCCAAGGCCATCCGCGGGGTTGGCGAACACCGGGCAGACGGAAAGCGGAGCGAAGGTAATGTAGATTCCCAGTAATGTGCAGCCGAGACATGCGGAGAACAGGTAGACCATGCCCGTCAGCGCCGGCAGGCGGAATCGGTCGCTGGGCGCGTAGATGGGCCACCAGAAAGCGATCCCTGAGCCGACGAGGGACAAATCGCGCACGACGCCGAGCTCGCTTTGCTGGGCGGCCGCAGTGCAGAGCGTCGGAACATGCCAAAACCACATGGCTCCTACGCCGCATATCCAACCAATCACCGGTATCGCAAGCCATTTGCCAAGACGGTCGAGTTGCGGACGTTGAAACCACCGTGCCGCCTGCTGCTTCGGCAGGCTGAGGACAATGCACGCCGGAATGACCAGCAGCAATACCAGATGCTGCACCATGTGAGCGCTGAACAAGTAGCCATCGGCCAGAACGCCGACAGGGGATACAAACGCCATCGTCAAGACAAACAACCCAAACAGGTAGACGGCCCACTGATGAAGGCTGGCGCGTCGTGCAACCACTCCATACGCGATCAACAGAACGGCGACGGCGAGCCAAATGGGCGACGTCCAATTCCATAGCTGAGGACCAATCACGACGAAAATACCCTCAAGTAGATGATCGCAAAGACGCATATCCAGACGACGTCGACAAAATGCCAGTAGATTCCGATCGCCCCAAATGGGTGCGATAACGCTGAGGTGATACGGTTCTTTTTACCCAGCGCGAACATGATCGCCAGAGCCACTATCCCTGCGCTTACGTGCAGCCCATGAAAACCGGTTACCGTGAAAAACGCAGAAGCGAAAAGGTTGCTACTAATGCTTATGTCGTCACTTAGTAGGCCGGCGTACTCCCAAGCTTGCCCCCCAAGGAACACAATTCCAAGGAGAATGGTTGCGCCCAGCCACTTCATGAATTCCACCTGCCGACGCCGTCGCAAACTCCGCTCAGATAAGTAGAACGTCAGGCTGCTACTCAAGAGGAACAGACTGAATACTCCCGTGCGAACGACATCGAGCGACGTGGCGGCGGAGGGTCCGTCACCGGTCGGCTGGTGATTGAATACGACGTAGGCGACGAGCAATAGCAAAAAGAATACCGCCTCGGAGACGACGAACGCCCAGGCGCAAACCTTGGCGCGATCGGGCCGCCAACCGCGATCCGCGGGTGTGCTGTGACTCTTCCAATCCGCGACGTCCGGATGCGACTGGTCCCAGACCGGGCGTCGGCTCTTGATTCCCGGCAAGCGGCCAAAGTTTTCCGCTGGTGGAGGGGAACTGGTCGCCCACTCCAACGTGTACGCGTCCCATGGATTATCTCCGGCCGGAGGTCCGCTCAGCAGGCTCTTGAAGACATTCCAGACCAGAACCAGAGTTCCGGCTACCATGAAGATCACCGAGACCGAAGAAATCGCGTTCAACGCCGCCCACCCTGGATTGTCGGCGTAGGTGTAAACGCGCCGGGGCATGCCCATCGCCCCCAAAAAATGCTGCACCATGAAGGTTCCATTGAACCCGGCGACCCAGAGCCAAAACTGCCACTTGCCAAGCGATTCGTCGAGCATGCGTCCGGTGATTTTCGGAAACCAATAATAGGTCGCCGCGAATATGGCAAAGATGATGCCACCGACCAACACATAGTGGAAGTGGGCGACGACAAAGTACGTGTCGGTCATTTGCCAATCGATCGGCACCGCGGCGAACATGACTCCGGTGAGCCCCCCGATGACAAACTGAATCAAAAACGCGATGGCGAACAACATGGAGGTGGTAAGTTGAATCGAACCACCCCACATCGTCGCCGTCCAGTTGAATATCTTCACGCCCGTCGGCAGAGCGATTAGCATCGTCATCGCGGAAAACAAAATGTTGGCGCCCGTCCCCAGACCAACCGCGAACATATGATGGGCCCACACGCCGTAGCTCAAGAGCAGGATCACGGTCGACGATCCCGCCACGAACGCGTAGCCATAGATCGGTTTTCGCGAAAACACGGGAATGACTTCCGAGATCATCGCGAAGGCCGGCAAAGCGAACACGTAGACTTCAGGATGTCCGAAAACCCAGAAGAAGTGTTGCCACAGGAGAGCTGAGCCACCTCGAATGGGCTCGAAAAACGACGCTTCTAGCCATCGATCCACGCACAACAGGGCCAGCGCAGAGTTGAGCGGCGGAATCGTAATCAATATCAGCATCGCCTGCATCAACATGATCCAGACAAACAACGGTACGCGCTGCAGACTCATGCCGGGCGCACGCAGGCACAAAACCGTCGCCACAATGTTGATGGCGCCGGCGATGGAGCCAATCCCCGTGACGACGAGCCCAATAATCCAGTAGTCGATCCCGGGTCCCAAGCTGTACGGTTTGGTTGAGAGGGGCGCGTATGAAAACCAACCGGCGTCTGGAGCCGAGCCGGTGAGAAAGCTGAAGTAAAGCAGAAAAGCGCCGAACGGCAACATCCAAAAGCTCATGGCGTTCAGCCGAGGAAACGCCACGTCCTTGGCGCCAATCATGAGCGGCACGAGGTAGTTGGAAAAACCGGTGAACACAGGCATGCCGACCAGGAACACCATGGTCGTCCCATGCATGGTGAACAGTTGATTGAACAACTGCGGCGATAGAAACGTGTTGTTCGGCGTTGCCAACTGAATCCGCATGAGCACGGCTTCGAGGCCGCCGATGACGAGAAAGAAAACGGCGAACAGGATGTACAAGACGCCGATCCGCTTGTGATCAACCGACGTCACCCATGACCACAGCCGCCAGGACGCGCCGCGGGCGGGAGCATCGAGTTGGTCGATGACCTGCGTGGTCACTCCAGGG
>Ga0315534_1002049_pt1 | contig 13804 bp, 16 predicted proteins | sample SalMarSW160240MG_FD_203094 | JGI IMG/M metagenome (GOLD analysis project Ga0315534, IMG submission 203094) | Salt marsh sediment microbial communities from the Plum Island Ecosystem LTER, Massachusetts, United States - Salt Marsh Sediment SW1602-40 ... | reverse complement strand
GCGTTCGCTCCGTCGCTATTCCCTATTGGCCAATTGGCGTTTCGTTCCAAGACCCGCTCGATTGGCGTTGGCTGAATCCCAAGATATCCATAGAATGGGCGGTCATGCGCGAGGACGACAAACAAGGCCAGGCACACTCCAAATACGTAGATAGCGCCGCTCGCAAGCTGCCAACTACGATCATGATTGTAGGCGAGCATTAAAACTGTCAGCGCCACAATAGGAAGAAGAAGTAGGGTCAACCACAGCACCCCCGATATGCCGCCACGCGCAATTGCTTCGCGCTGCACCCGAGCGCTCCTGAGCTCGACCAGTTGCGACAGCAACGCCGAAGCCGGAGCGCCGGCTATATCTTTTGCATTCCGGGATATAAGAATCATCAGCCTGACAATGGGACTTTGATTGAAGCTTTCCAAAAGGTCCTCATTTGGACCGACGCGATGCTGCATTGCGGGCCAATCCTCCTCTACCGTGAACCGACCGATCTGCAACGCTTCGTCATGCACCTGCTTGGCTAACTCCTCGGGAAGGCTCGATCCCAGCGCGATCACGTTTTCGATTGCGTTCGCTTCGCGTTGAACGGTCGCCCGTGCCTGGATCGCATCGTTCCAGATTCCTGCAGCCGAAAAGGCCACCATCAGGGCGAATAGACCGGTAAATCCCGTTATGAGAGTATCACGGACGGGAAGAACTTCGTCGGCCCGCTCACCGCCCGGTCTTGATGCGGGTCCACAAGCGATTCATGATTCGTTGGGTGGCGACGTCTTTGGCCTTCGCCGTGTAAAGGCGCTGCATCGTCGCCGCGTCCGGATAGATGCCGCGGTCATCGAGAATCGCCGGATTGATGAATTTCTGGCTCGCCAGATTGCCGTTCGCATAAGACAAAAAGTTGGTGTTCTTGGCGGCGACCTGGGGCCGCTGCAGATAGTTGATGAAGGCGAGCGCCTCCTCGACATTGCGGGCGTCCTTCGGGATCGCGAGGTTGTCGAAGAACATCTGCGCGCCTTCGCGCGGGATCGCGTAACCGATCTCGACGCCGTTCTTCGCCTCCGCGGCGCGCTTCTGCGCCTGCTTGATATCGCCGGAAAAACCGACCACGAGGCAAATTTCGCCGCCGGCGAGCGCATTGAGGTATTCGGACGAATGGAATTTGCGGACGTAGGGACGCACTTGCGCAAGCAGCGCCGCCGCCCGCTCGAGTTCCTTGGGGTCGGTCGAATTGGGGTCGAGGCCGAGATAGTCGAGCGCCGCCGGCAGAATATCGTCGCTCGAATCGAGCATGTACACGCCGCAGTCCTTGAACTTCGCAAGGTTCTCCGGCTTGAACACGATGTCCCAGCTGTCGATACGCGCTTCCGGACCGAGAATCTCGCGCGCCTTGCCGACGTTGTAGCCGATGCCGACCGTGCCCCACATGTAGTTGACGGAGTAACGGTTGCCCGGATCGTAGGTGGTGACCCGGCGCTCGATCTCCGGCCACATATTGACGAGGTTCGGCAGCTTCGACTTGTCGAGCGGAAGGAACACGCCGGCCTTGATCTGGCGTTCGAGAAAATTGGCGCTTGGAACGACGACGTCGTAGCCGGAACGGCCCGCAAGCAGTTTCGTCTCCAGCGTGTCGTTGGAGTCGAAGACGTCGTAGCGGACCTTGATGCCGGTCTCGCGGGTGAAGGCTTCGAGCACGGTCGGATCGACGTAATCCGACCAGTTATAGACATTGACGATCCGCTCCTGCGCGGCGAGCTGCGTCGCCGGGAGGAAGAGCGTGGCAACCGTCAGGAGCGCGCCGGCCAGCCTGATCGTGAACGGTCGCATGCGCCGATTTCTCCCCCGGTCGATCGACAATGGGCGATGACGGCGTGCTTACTTGTAATAATAACCTCGCCGCGCCCGAGCGCGCCGCGCGTATTGAGGCGGCGGAGGATAGGGATTGACGCCGCACGTGCCGCCGACGCCGCGTATCGACACGACGCACTGCTGCAGCGTTGCGTAAAAGCAGTCGTAATAGAGCCCGGTAGATAGCCACGCACACCAGGGATACCAGCCGTGCCGCCACGCGTTCGCCGAACTCCCCGACGCCGCCAGCGCCGCCAGGACCACCGCTCCCACCACGATCATCCGCATGTCGTCTCCTTGCATCTCACGGCTACAAGGCCGCGCAGTCATCGCCTCACTCACGTCTCGGTCGGCAATCCCGCCGCCTTCCAAGCGACGATGCCGCCGGCGAGATGCGAGCGATAGGGCAACCCGGCCGCCTGCGCAATCTCCGAAGCGCGAATCGAGCGAATGCCGGTCCTGCAAGAGAATACGACTTCGCGTCCGTTTGGATCGGGAATTGCGGTGAGGTCGAAGGCGGACAGCGGGAGCAGCGTTGATCCGGGGATGCGCTCCTGCGCGGTTTCGCCCGGCTCGCGCACATCGACAAGAAGGATACGGCCGGCGGCGAGTTCAGCAGCGACTTCCGCCGCACTGAGGTCACGCACTCGAACGGCGGCAAATGGTCGGGGCATCGGACGGCTCCTTATGATTGCCAACCCGGCGCGGCAAGCGATCATCGAATCGAATTCGCGTCACGACAATTGGGTACACCGGCTCGCGGTGGCAAGGAGCATCGTGGCGGTCCGAACGCAGCGCGTTACGTGTTGACTGGGCGTGCGGCGGCGAATCAGCCTCGCCTGACGGTCGCCGCTCCGCCAGGGCTGACGCCGAGCCGTCCGCGGCCGATCAGGGTTCGGCCGCCTTTTACCGCCAGAAAGCCAGCGCCGCGCCGCCGCCAAATTGCCGTCTACTCCCTCATTCGGCCACATTAATTTACAAATATACATAAACGAGGGGCGGGGGACTTAAGCGATGTCTGTGGCGCACGGACTCAATGCGACTTCTTTTGCCAACATAAACCGAGCAGACTTCAGCCAACTTTACGTTCAAGCCGATCCGAGGATGTATTACCGGGTTCTCGGCTCGTTGGATTATATGATTCCGCATCTGGCGCACCCGGTTTTCATGCAGCTGATCCAGGCGCGGTATCAGATCAAAGGCGCGCCGATAAATGTCCTCGATCTCGGCTGCTCTTATGGCGTCAACGGCGCCTTGATGAAATACCCGATTACCTGGGACATGCTGCATGCGCGCTATCACATCGCCGATCTTGAGAATCTGACGTCGCAGCAGCTTGAGGACTATGATCGCCACTACTTCCTGTCTTGGCCCAAGCGTCAGCATATCCGCGTCGTCGGCCTCGACATTGCCGGCGGCGCGGTCCGTTACGCCGAGCGCGTCGGCAGCATCGATCGCGGCTTCGCCATCGATCTCGAGAATCAGGAGCCTACGGTCGAGCTCGGCGCGGTGCTGGAAAACATCGACCTGATCGTGTCCACCGGCTGCGTCGGCTACATCACCGAGCGCACTTTCGCGCGCATCGCTCGCCACACGATCTCCGGTCCGCGCGCGCCCTGGGTTGCGTCCTTCGTCCTTCGTGTTTTCTCCTACGACGGCGTCGCCCAGTTCCTGGTCGGCCAAGGCCTGGAGACGGAACGCTTCGAAGGCGCGACCTTCGTCCAACGGCGGTTTGCCGATCGCGAGGAAATGAATGGGGTGCTCGGCCTCCTGCACGCGGCCGGCATCAACGCCGCAGGCAAGGAAGATCGCGGACTCCTCCACGCCGAGCTTTACGTCTCCCGGCCCGTGGAAGAAGTCAAACGCTGTCCCCTCAATCGGATGATCTCCGTTGCAAGCGGTATCGACCGATTCGCTTCAAACCAGCTTCTCGCTCCGCGAAACGCCGTCAACAATCTCCAGCCGCTTGAGCTATTGGCGGGTTGATCGGCGCAGCCGGATGCTGGCGTGGCGCGCGAAGCAGCCCGCGTGCGTCCCCTTCTGTCATGGACTCTAACCGAGCCGCATCGGCGCGCCGCGGCGGGTCGACACGCTACGCGCCATAGGGCTTGATGCTTTCGGCGACCGAATCGGCAATGTGCTCCTTGGAGATGATGCCGACGACATCCGAGGCATGTGGGCGCCGCACACTGCGGGTCACCACCGCCATCGCGGCGTTGCGACGCGTCATGCGGGTCACAACGTCGAAGATGATGTCGTCCTCGCGCGCGATAATGAAATTGCGTTGTGCGACGCTGCCGAGCGTGACCCCGGTATAGGCGGTCTCGAGGCCGCGCCGCAGCGCCGTATTGACGCGGACGACTCCCACGATGTGGTCGCCTCGCGTCACCACCACGTGCTTCAGCCCAATTCCGATTGCGGGGTCAGGACGTCGGCCAAACTCGCTCAAATCAAACGGCAGCGCGAGGGGGCTGCGCAGGAAGGCGTCGAAATCCACGTCGGCTGGCAGCAGGATCACGTCCTTTTCCATCACCTCGCTGGCGTGGCGCACCAGAAACATGTTGGCGTGCAGCGCCTTCGGCACGAAATGCCGGCGGCCGACGAGCTTGACCGTATAGATATTTTCGTTGCTGAGCAGGCGGCGCACGCCGACCGAGAGCGCGACGGCGATGATGATCGGCATCACCAAGTCATAGTCGCGCGTCATCTCGAAGATCATGGTGACGGCGGTCATGGAAGCGCCGGTGCCGCCTCCCACCATCGCGGCCATCCCGATGACCGCGCAAGTGGCGACGCTGACCTCCTGGATCGGATGAATCGCCGTGGCGATTGCGCCGAACGCCCCGCCCAGCGTTGCGCCCATAAATAGCGACGGCGAGAAGATGCCGCCCGAGGCGCCCGACCCGAGACTGATGGACGTGGCGCACAACTTGGCGACGTATAGCAGCGCAAGCAGCGCCGGAATGGCAAGACCGCCCGCAAGAATGGTCTGGATGGTCGCGTAGCCGACGCCTTCCACGTAATAGTGTCCGGTGGTGCGAAGCAGCGCGTAGATGAGAACGCCGATGATCAGCATCCCGAGGCCATGGCGCAGATAAGGATTGTGGATGCGATCGAAGACGTCCTCGGCGAACCCAAGGCCGCGGATAAAGGCGGTCGCCGCAAGGCCCATCAGTAAGCCGAGGACGGCGTAGAACAGCAGCGCCGGAAGCGACGGCGGATGATCGAGCAGCATGTCGACCGGCACTTCAAAGGCCGGCTGCAGTCCGAGGAATATGCGGCCGACGAAGGTCGCGACTCCGGTTGCGAGCGCGACCGGGAGAAACGTGCGTGCGCTCAGCTCGGGCATCATCAATTCGATCGCGAACATCACGCCGCCGATCGGCGTATTGAAGGTTGCCGCAATGCCGGCGCCGGCGCCGGCGGCGACCAGCGTGATGCGCTGCCACGGCGCGAGCTGAATGATTTGCCCCAGCGTGGAGCCGAGCGACGCGCCAATCTGGATAATCGGTCCTTCGCGGCCGACCGCCGCGCCGGTGGCGATGGAGACGGCGGAGGCCAACGACTTTACTGCTGCGACAATTGGCCGGATGCTGCCTTCGCGGTAATAGATCGCATCCATCACCTCCGGCACGCCGTGGCCGCGCGCTTCCGGCGCGAAATTCGTCACCAGAAAGGTGACGATTATACCCCCGAGTACGGGCACGAGGATAATGAACGCGCCCCACGGACTCGGCTGGGTAAATAGATTGGCCTCGTAAAAGATGGAAAACGTGCCGAGAAAAGCGATGTTGTGGATGAGCCCTATCAGCGCGCGGAAGAACACCGCGCCGAGGCCGGTGATCAGGCCGACCACAACCGCAAGCATCGACAATCGTGCAAGCCCAATTCGGTGCGGCAGCCTGATTTTCATTCGCCATCCGTTATGTGGAAGGGGACCGCGCGACGCCAAGTTTTGGACATGCGCAACAGGAGGGACGTTCCGCCGAAAACGGAGCGGTCCTATTGCGACATCCATCGCTTCGCGCGGACGCCGATCGGCCCTGCTCAGAAGACCTGTAATATTAGTCGAGGGGTCGCCGGGGCGCTAGGCCGTGTTGGGTGCGGCAGCTGCCTAAGGTTTCATCCCGCCGCATTGCGCCACTTGCCCGATGCGCGCCCGTCGCAGGCGCGACGCGAATTACCCCATTGGCGCGAGACGCGCGGCAATCACCACCGCAGCACCCGCGGCCCGAGCAGAGCGCCCACCGCCACCACGAGCGCGATCGCCAGCGAATACCAAGTCGCGACAAACAGCGGGGAGTCGTCGGTGCAATGAGCGGCGTAGAACGTCGCCGCCAGCGCCGCCGCCACGAGGCCGGCAGACGCGCCGGCGCGCGCAGGCGCGGTCGGGGCGCCGCTCCGCAACGCCAGTAGAATAGCCACGAGCGGGCCAATGGCGATCACCGGAATCGCCGAAAGGCACACCGTGGCGTTGGAGCCTATGAGCCGCGGGCCCCAGGCGGCCGTTGGCACGACCGCGAGTTCGATCACGAGCGCCCCGCCGATCAAGAGCGCCGGCACGGCGAGCAGCCGCGCCGCCGCGGCCGCATCGCCGCCAGGCCGCGCCAGCGCCAGAGCGAGGCGCAAACCGGCGGCGAAAAGCGCAATGGTGACGACGAACTTGAACGGGAAGCGGACCGTGTGAAGCACGGCGAGGACATCGGGGCGAACGCCGAGCGCCAACAAGAACACCGTGGCGGCGATCACAGCGCCGGCCGCAAGGGCAAGCCCGAACGCCAAACCCGGCCGGATCTCGACCGCCCGGTCAGCCGCTAATGCGCGAATGAACTCCTCGGTCCTCACCCGTCCCTCGATCTGTACAACTGCGCGAGCGATTTCAGCCCGCGATGGAGCGCCACGCGCACCGCGCCCTCGCTCATCCTGAACTTCGCCGCAACGTCCCTGATGCCGGCGCCTTCAAGCGAAATCGCGCGAACGATCGCTCCCTGGCGGCCTTGCAGCCGATCGACCAGCCGCACAACCTGACGCCGCCCGAGTTCCTCCTCCGGGTCGGCGCCGCTGTCGGGCAGCGCGTCGGCAAGCTCATCGATTGCGACTTCCGCCCGCCGGCCGCGCCGGCGCAGTGAATCGATGAGCTTGTAGCGCGCGATCGCCGCCACCCACGGCCCGATCGGATCGGTTTGCCGCCACGTATTGCGGTGCAGATGGATCGCGAGCAGCGTCTCCTGCACAATGTCCTCCGCATCGCCCACGGGCGCGCCCATCTGGCTTAGCGACCGCCGGGTATTCGCCCGCAGCACCGGCGTCAACGCCGTGAGTAACTGGTGATAGGCGGCCTCGTCTCCGGCGAGGGCGGCGGTCATCCACTCAGCCCAAATCCGCTCGCGGCCTCCCAACGCCATCTGCTGTCTCTTCTCTTCGCCTGTGCGATGGATTTGTTACGCGGGTGCGCCCGATGGTCGTGTCGGCGTGATCAAAATAACGCCAGCGGACACGAAGAGGTGATTCAAGTAACGCGGGACCCGGCCCTGGCGAAACCGGTGATGTTCGAGGCCGATGGCCATTTCCAGACAGGGGATAATCACCATGACCCGCCGCTCGCAAACCGTTGCTCTCGCCAGTTCAGTAGCCGCCGCCCTATCGCTGCTCGGCGCCAATGCCTTTGCCCAGCCGAAGCCTGCACAGCCCGGCATGGACAAGTGCTACGGTGTCGCGCTGAAGGGCCAAAACGACTGCGCCGCCGGCCCAGGCACCACTTGCGCCGGCACGTCGAAGGTAGACTACCAAGGCAATGCCTGGAAGTATGTGGCGAAAGGGACGTGCGCCACGATAAAGACCCCGAAGGGCGCGGGCTCGCTCACACCCGTTACCTGAGGCGAGGAAGGGCGCGGCCCGATCGCGCCCTCTTCCTTCAACGGAGCGCCGCCATGATCCAACCCACGCTGCCGCCCCGCACTGGCGTTGGATTCAAGCCCGAGCATTTCGACGGCCTGATCGCCGATCCTGGCCCCATCGGTTTCTTCGAGGTGCATGCGGAAAACTACATGGGCGACGGCGGCCTCCCGCATGCCCAGCTCGCGCGCCTGCACGAGCGCTTCGCATTGTCGGTGCATGGCGTCGGCCTGTCGATCGGCGTCGACGCGCCGCTCGACCGCGCGCACTTGCAGCGCTTGCGTCGCCTGTGCGACCGCTACCGACCCGAAAGTTTTTCCGAGCATCTCGCCTGGTCAAGCCACGGCGACGTCTATCTCAACGACCTTCTCCCGCTGCCCTATACCGCCGTCACGCTGACCCGCGTCGCCGATCACATCGCCGAAGTGCAGGACGCGCTCGGCCGGCGCATGCTGTTGGAAAACCCCGCGACCTATGTGCTGTTCGCCGAAAGCACGATCGCGGAGACCGACTTCCTCGCCGACATCGTCCGCCGCACCGGCTGCGGACTCCTGCTCGACGTCAATAATGTCTACGTCTCTGCCACCAATCACGACCGGAGCGCCGAGGCTTATCTTGCCGCCTTCCCGCTCGAACATGTCGGCGAGATTCATCTTGCCGGCCACGATGCGAGCGTCGACGACGCCGGCGCGCCGCTCCTGATCGACGCGCATGGATCGTCCGTGGCGGACCCCGTGTGGGCGCTGTTCGAACGTGTGATCGCCCACACCGGTCCGCTCCCGACCTTGATCGAGTGGGACAACGACGTGCCGGCGTGGCCGGTGCTACGTGGCGAGGCAATCGCGGCCGATGCCGTGCTGACGCGCTTTGCCGCGATGCATGCGGCATGACGAGCGGTCCATGAATTCCGACCAGGCAAGCTCCGACCAGGCAAGCTTTGCCGAAGCGCTGCTCGATCCTGAGCGCCGGGTGCCGGACGGCGTCACCTCGCATACGCATCTGGCGCCGGCGAAACGCTTCACGGTCTACCGCAACAATGTCGTGGTCAGCCTGATCGATGCGTTGGCGACGCGGTTTCCCGCCGTGCAGCGGATCGTCGGCGAAGAATTCTTCCGCGCCATGGCCGGCGTCTTCGTGCGGGCTCATCCGCCGCGCTCGCCGTTGATGATGACCTATGGCGAAGGCCTTCCCGCCTTCATCGAGACATTCGCCCCCGCCGCCGAGCTGCCCTATCTCGCTGACGTGGCCCGCCTGGAAGCGGCGCGGACGCGCGTCTTTCATGCCGCCGACGCCACTGCCCTGCTCGCCGAAGCGTTCTCCGCGCTCGACCCGACAGACCTTGAAACGTTGCGGATACGGTTTTCCCCCGGCACCGCGATCGTCCGCTCGTCTCATCCGAGCGTCACGATCTGGGCAATGAATGCGGACGAGGCCGAGCCCGCGCCAATCGAGGATTGGTGCGGTGAGGACGCACTCATATCGCGTGAAGGCTTCGACGTCGTGGTCCGGCGGCTGCTGCCCGGCGGCGCGGTCTTTCTTTCGCGCCTGCTCGCCGATGCGACCCTTGCCAACGCGGCCTACGCCGCGATGCAGGATTCCGCCGCCTTCGACCTCGCTGAAAACATTGCGGGCCTGATTTCCGCCCACCTCGCAACCGAGCTTGTGAGGACGCAATCACCTGCACCGTGAGGGACAAGCGCGCCCGCGTGACCCGTCTGCTCAGGTGTCGACCAAGATTGATCCTTCGCGGTTGTCGACCATCACCGGCGAATGCAGGTATTCGATTTTCGGCGGCTTGCCGTATTTCTCGGTGACGAAAGCCTTCCACTCGTCGGTATAGAGCCGGTCGGCGTCGGCGCGCGACGCCCACACATAGACGCCGCCGGCGCGCCGCCCGTCCTCGCTGAGCCAATAGTTCTTGCGCAAGAGGCCGGGGATCTCCTGATACTTCGGCGCGGTCGCTTGAAACGTCTTGGTGATCTCGGAAAGGGCCACCGGCACGGCAAGCTCGAATGTCACGATGGTTACAATCATCGGGTCCTCCGCCGCCTCGTTTCCTAAGCGATCATAGCATTCAGCCGCCCTCGCGGCTTGCTGCGACCGTATCCGTCCCCGCGTGGGCAAAATTCGCACAACCGATGCTGGAAGATCGTTGGCCAGCCCCGACTCAGACGACCCCCCTGCCCCGGCGGCAGCGGCCAAGCCTGGTGCGCAAGCGCGAGCGGGCGCAAGCCAAGAAGCCGGCAGCCAAGCGGCCTTTTTTGCCGCTGATTCGAGCCACGAGGCCCTGGAGTCCGCTCCCGCAGTCCGCCCGCGAGGCTGCCGCGCGGCTAGGAATTTATGCCGAGCGACGCCACAATCCGCGCCGTGAAGCCCATTGTTACGGAAATCCTGTTCAGCTACTCGCAATAAACCGCGCGGCCGCTCCGGGCGTGACGACGCCGCTATGCCCGTCCATTTCGCCTATGGCGTTAGCAAATCGTCAATAATTACGGCATTGCAGAGTGTTGGCCGCCCCATAATCGCCGCGACAGCGACAAATTGAAATGGCCTAGTAGCGTTTACCTGCCGAGCATTGAGCACGCGCGGGTGTTCGTGTTTGCGTCGAAAGGAGCAAGATTCATGACCCTGACCACGGCTCAGGCCCAAGACGATGTTGGCGAGGACGCCGCGACCACGTTCGAAGGAGAAATCCGCGAGTTTGTCAGGCGCGACTTCACTCCGCTCAAGCGGACGGACGCCGGCAGCGGCGAGTTCGCGGCCAGCAATATCCGATCGTTGGTGCAACGCGTCGCCGGCACGTCTCTGCAGGAAATCGACAATCTGATCGGCGAACTGCAGAATCTGCGCGACTATATCGCCAACGAAGGCGAGCGGGTGCAGCGTGAAATTACCGGCTATGCGCAGCTCAATCACGCCGCTTTGACGTCGACGCGAATCATTTCCGACAGCATGTCGAAATGGAAGGACGCGCTCGACGAAGCGAAGTCGTCGTAAGCGACACGCCTGCGCTCGATACGGTTTGAACGAGCGCGCTCGTAGTCCCTTTTGGTTTCGAGTCATGGCCCCGGAAGCATCAGCTTATCGGGGCCTTCATCGTTGCACGTCGTGCCTCGACCGGGTGACCGAAAAACGCGGCGTCTACGCCACAGTGCCTGAAAAATCGCACGCGAAACCCTGCGGAACCGCCCGAATTGACATCTGTTCGCGGGTTTCCCGCTTTCCGGCTTGTCGGCAATCACGTACAGATATGCCGGGGCATGGGGGATTACCGTGATTTGGGGGCCGCTTTTCGCCGTGACATTGGTCGCAACCGTTGCGACCGGGCCGGTCGGCGATCAGTTTGGCCCGAATACGGCTGCACGTCGGGGCGACGCGCTGCGGACGGCAGTTAACGCCGCAACCGAGTGCGTCATTCGCACGATCGCCGCCGACCCTCGCATGCGGCGTGGCAACATCGACGCCATCATGGGCGAGTTGATCGTCGATTCGATGCCCACCTGCGCCGGCAAAATGCGCGAAATGATCGAGGCCTACGACGCCTCCTTCGGCTCCGGGAGCGGGGAGGCCTTCTTCATGGGCCCTTATCTTGATCTGCTGCCGACCGCGGCCAGTCTGCGGCTGAAGGCCGGCTCGCACGCGCCGTGAGCGTCTCCGGGGGTCGCTGCTCGGCCTCCTATTCCTGAAGGATGTCGACGACGCGCATGGTAGTCGGGTCGACCAGTACGACCTGATCGTTAACCAGGGTGTATTTGTAGAGTTTTGCAGCGGGAATCTGCGCGAGCGTCGCGTCGGGCAGCGTGTAGAGTTCGAGCGACGCCGGCAGCTCCGATCCGACCTGGGCGCTGATGCCCGGCGGAACCACCACCTTGCGGTTGGACTGCCGGACCGCCTGAGCGATAGCGGTCTTTTGTTCCGGCGTGAGTGTGGCGCTCTCGCTTTTTGTCACGGTGCCGACGCCTCCCGTGCTCGGCATGACCGGAAGCGGCGGATTGCCCTGTCCGGCCGCAGCGCTCATGAGAACCAGCGAAATCACCCCTGCATACGCGATCTTCATGTCGTCCTCTCCCGCAATGGCGACGCGGGTGAATGCCCGCATGCCGTCATTCGTTCCCGCCAGGGTCCCGTAAATTAGAAACCGCTTAGCCGCTCGATGTCGGCGCCGCAAGCTGCGAGCTTACCCTCAAGGCGCTCGAACCCACGATCGAGATGATAGACACGGTTAACCATGGTCTCGCCCTCGGCTGCAAGCGCAGCGATCACCAACGAAACCGAAGCGCGCAGATCGGTCGCCATGACCGGCGCGCCCTTGAGTTGCGGCACGCCATCGATGGTCGCCGTTTCCCCCTCCAGACGGATTCGCGCGCCAAGCCGCGCGAGTTCCTGCACGTGCATGAAACGGTTTTCGAAAATCGTCTCGGTGATTTGCGAGGTTCCGCCCGCCCGCGTCATCAACGCCATCAACTGCGCTTGCAGGTCGGTGGGAAAACCGGGGAATGGCTCGGTCGTCACCTGCACCGGCGCGAGGCCCGCGCCGTTGCGCGCAATACGTACGCCGGCATTGGTCGTGGAAATCTCCACACCCGCGCGCACGAGCACGTCGAGCGCCGCTTGCAGCAACTCGGGGCGCGCGCCCTGGAGCAGAACGTCACCACCCGCCATGGCGACCGCCATCGCATAGGTGCCGGTCTCGATGCGATCGGGCAGCACGCGATGGCGAGCGCCCGACAGCCGCGGCACGCCGGTGATGACGATGTGGTTTGTTCCGGCGCCAGTGATCTTCGCGCCCATTTTGTTGAGGCAGTCGGCGAGATCGACGACCTCCGGCTCGCATGCCGCGTTCACGATATCCGTGACGCCGTCGGCGAGCGTAGCCGCCATGATAGCGGTATGAGTGCCGCCGACCGTGACTTTGGGAAAAACAATCTCGCCGCCCTTCAGCCCTTTCGGCGCCTGCGCCACCACATACCCACGGTCGATCTCGATTTCGGCGCCGAGACGTTGCAGCGCCATCACGAGAAGATCGACCGGACGCGTGCCGATGGCGCAGCCGCCCGGCAGCGACACGCGCGCCTCGCCCATGCGGGCGATAAGCGGCGCGATCACCCAGAAGCTGGCTCGCATTTTCGCGACGAGCTCGTATGGAGCGGTCGTATCGACGATGCGCTTGGCGGAAATGTGCAGGGTCTGGCCTTCATACTCGGTATCGCCCGGACGCTTGCCGCCGACCATCACGTCGACGCCGTGATTGCCGAGAATACGCTGCAACAGCGCCACGTCGGCGAGCCGCGGCACGTTCTCCAGAACGAGGACCTCGTCGGTCAGAAGGCTCGCGATCATGAGCGGGAGAGTCGCGTTCTTCGCGCCCGAGATCGGAATGCTTCCTGCAAGCGGACGTCCGCCGACGATGCGAATGCGATCCATGATGCCCCTTGCCCCTTGCGGCACTGTCTATGGGACGCCGCGTCAATCCATGAATTGGCGAGATGACTCCGCCGCCGGCCTTTCGTCGCTTAGTCGAAAGTCTTGTCCCGAACGATTTCGGCAGAATCGTGAGGCATCTCGGCGGCGGCCGAGCCGCTCGGATCGCCGCCGGCTGTCTCGGCAGGATAATCGCGCTCGTTTGCGCGCGACCGCGCCGACGCCTGTTTCTTGCGCCGCACCAGATTGGCGCGCAGCGCCGCGGCGAGGCGCTGTCCGCGTCCGTCGCGCGCGACGACCCGCTCCGATTGCCGGTCACCCCGATCGTCCATAGCGCATCATACTAATGGCGGAGACGCGCCATGCAAGCTGTTGAAATGATAGTAGTCGCACAGCATCCTTGCGATGTTGTCCACCTTGTGGCAGGTTCCGCGCCCTCGGGCGCAAAGGCTTTGTCGCTCCGAGTTCCCGCCTCGTTCTGGTGGGCCGTATTCTTTTTTTGAATGCGCCCCGCCTTGCATAGTCAGGAGGATCGCTGCCGTAGCTCAGTGGTAGAGCACTCCCTTGGTAGAGTTTGCCCACCCGGCCGGAAACGACCGGGAGCGCACCGCCCAAAGTCGGGGAAACCGTCCGGATTGTGCCGACGGCAATC
>Ga0315534_1002048_pt1 | contig 13807 bp, 11 predicted proteins | sample SalMarSW160240MG_FD_203094 | JGI IMG/M metagenome (GOLD analysis project Ga0315534, IMG submission 203094) | Salt marsh sediment microbial communities from the Plum Island Ecosystem LTER, Massachusetts, United States - Salt Marsh Sediment SW1602-40 ... | reverse complement strand
GATCCACTTTCAGCTTGGACGGCAATCGACGCTCCAAGCGGTCTATCCGGGACTTCAGCGTGTCCCATGTCACTTTGTTGTGTCTCCAGTCTCTGTAGCCGCTGCTCCAGAACCACAGTCTTCCGCCACTCGATCCCGATGGTCAGCAAGCTCTTGGCCGCATCAAGCTGTGTACGCTCTTCTCCGTCTCGGAGAAGCTCCCTGAGCTTGTCGATGGCTTCCAACTGACTGGCAGCCATCCGATCGATCGCGCTCGTTACGTAAGCTCTGCGGGCCTCTTCGACGCGTGTCCGGAACGCGGGATTCTGCATCCGGCGATACACAGTGCTCTGATCCAGACCACACTCCAGTGCTGCTTGTCGAAGCGTCGTGCCACTGGCCAACAACACCAACAGCTTGTTGTCGTCCCGCATGAAGTGACTGGTGGATTCTGTCTGCTCGGCCATGATGCCAGTCTATGGTTGGCGGTCCGGAAAATTCGATATCAAAAATCCATGGGACCCAAATCGACAATCTCGAAAAACCGTCAGCAAGGTATTTCCGATTCATGCACGGGCTCAGTTGGTTGGGACTCCTTTTCTGGCAGGCTGACTCCCTTCGTCATGAATCTTCGTTCCAACTCTGAGTGTTGATGAAAGTGTTGATAACCGTGGATAGCGATGCGGCTATGTGTCGGTTATTGATCGGTTATGGTGCGTCCCACTCCGGTGCTTTTGCTTGTTTTGCTATACCGTGTTGCATTCCAACTCGACTCTGGATCAGTTAGTCTAGGTTCGAATCCTAGTTCCCCAGATTCTTCGCCAATTTCTTGGCGGAGCGATTTTGGATGCCCGAAGTTACCGGCGCCGCGCCCGCGTCTGGCGGTCGCCCGGTGACGCGGAAATGTGGCCATCCGCCTGCTCTGACCGCAGTGACCCGCCGGCCGCGATCACCGTCTGTGTGCCAGCCGGTGGTCGGTCACGCCCACGCAATACCGACCTGGAATCCGTCGTCGCCGAGCGACGTGACGTGCTTGACCGTGGCGTGCGCGACCCCCCCCTCTCCCAAGACATCGACGGGTCGGCCCGGCTGAAGGTCGGGAACCGCCGCGAGCCACAACGCCAGGCCGCCGGCCGACGCGTCGAGAACCCGCGCGGAAAGACGGTGCGCGGCGTATGCCAGCTCGACTTCGGACAGTGCACTGGCGTACCGAGGGCACGCCCTGCGGTCCGATGCGCACCTCGCAATCGGCTCCTGCGGCGGACTCGGCGGTCGGGATTCGGCAGAGGACATCGATGCGCTGCTCAAGTGCCCCAACGACTTTCCAGAAGGACTGTCCGGCACCGTCACTCCGACGGCCGGGCGACGGTGCTGGCCTCTCGGAAAACCTAGCTTATTCCGCGTGCTTGGGCGTGCGCACGCACGACAGTCCCTCAGTTGCGATGGCCACTCGTTCCGATTAGATTGCTTGAAAGGGCAAATCACCCGTCGTGGCGTGCGACGTGCATCTCGCGGAAGCCTCGCTCAATATACGGCCCGTTGCCGGCAAGACCGAGACGGCTCGCGCGACGCTGGTCCCTGGCCGGTCATTTCACCAACACCGCGGGATTCGTGGGGACACGTCTCGCTGGTCGGTTCTCCGGAGTCGCTCGATGAAATCACTTCAAGGACGACTGCTGCTGGCATCGACGGATCTGGTCGATCCCAACTTTCTGCGAACGGCCGTGCTGATGATCCAACACGGGCCGGAAGGCGCGTTGGGCTTGATTCTCAACCGTCCGACCACGACGACGGTCCGCGATGCAGTGAAACACGTATCGGAACTGAACGAAGTTCGCCAGGACGCGTTGCTGCGCCTCGGCGGTCCCTGTCAGGGATCGCTGATGGCCATCCACTGCCAGCCCTTGCTGAAGGAGGTCGAGGTGCTGCCCAACGTGTACTTCAGCGCGGGGGCCGACAACCTCGAGAAACTGCTCGCTATGGAAACCAGCGATCCGATGCTTTTCTTCGTGGGCTTTTCGGGGTGGGCCCAAGGGCAACTCGAATCGGAGCTGGAGAGTGGATCGTGGCGAGTTGCCGAAGCCACTGGGGACGACGTCTTCTATCATGGAAAAGATCTTTGGGAGAAGATGACGCGCACTCTCGTCTCCAACGAAATGTTGTCCGCGCTCAAGATCAAGCACGTCCCCAACGATCCCTCGATGAACTAAACGCTTCCGGCGAGTGGTTTGTCAAAGCTAAGAATGCGGATGGTCCGAGTGAAAACCGGGGCAACGCTGGAATGAAGCTTTGACAAGCCGCTCGCTGCAAATCTTCGACTTCGTTGAATGACAGCGCCTGCTTGCTGTCGCCCGTGGTCGGTCGAGCCAGGATCTTTTTTCAGACGTGCGCACCAATAGCACGCCGCTCGCGTAGAAAGGGAGGGCCGTAGTCACGGGCTGACCCGGGCTTGGTGGCGAGCCTACGCTGGCTCCCGCCCCGGTGTTGTGGCCGGCGTCACGGCTGATGGACCGAGTTACGGGCAATCGAATATGTTTGTAAGGAGTGCTGCATGACTGCCCGGCTGTCGTTCCAGTGCCATCGCGTCTGTTCATCGTTGCTGCTGGCCATGCTGTGCCTGGGGCTGGTGCCGGGCCGTCACGCCGCCCGAGCCGAATCGCCTCAGATTCGGTTTGACGTCGGACGGATGATTCCGTGTCGCGACGTCACGACGGGGGAGTTTGCCGCCGTCAATCCCCACGAAAAAGTTGTGGAAGCTATCTTTCGCGTGTCGGTGCTCTTTCAGAAGGGAGAACTGGACGACATCGAAGAGCTGATTGTGACGATTGTCAGTCCCAAGCGGCGGCTGCGAGTCGTCGACTTTTCGCCGAAGGACCAACGGACTTCGGAGTTTGCTGGCCCCATCGAGACGGTGGAGACCAACGAGACGGAGAGTTCGTTGACCGCGTCGGTCGGCGGCAGCGTGGGCGGCGGTCTGGGACCGCTAAACGTGCACCTAGCGCCGACCGCGGGCAGCGGCAAGGTCCAACGCAACGTCTCCCAGGAGACTTTCCAGCGCCGACCTTCGCCACAGATCGTGCTGACCAGCGGCACGACGAACTCGGAATTCGGCGTCTTCTTCAAACTGCGGCCATCGCCGCGCCAGCCCTTGGAAGGCATGAGGCAGTTTACGTGCCGTTTTGCCGTTCCGGAAACCTGGCGCGGCGACTGGGCACTGATCACGTGCGTCGCCCGGGGTTATCGCCGCCATTTGTTCACCAAGCGACTTGCTGAACTGGGCCGTGTGGTCGTGCCGACCGGACTATATCTGGAAGGAGACCTGCAGGCCAAACAACGCGCCCTGGCCCTGGCCCGAGGAGAAGACACCGCCCACATGGGATCCGTCCAGCGGAGGGTTTGCGGCTACGGCGGCCCGGCAAATGGGAACGTGTTCGGCACGGAGCCCACGCAGCGGTCGGGCGAAAAGCGAAAGGGCTGCTGGTCGACCGATGTCGACGCCGCCCGGCGGCAGGCGGCGCCCACGACGGCATCGCTCGAGGCCCTGTTTCGATCGAAAACACGGCCTATCGCGCCAACCGACGACGCCACGACGCGACGATCGGTTGACGCTCCTCGCCTCTAAGGCACAACGCTGGTTCGCCGCTCCCCGGCTCTCTAAGACACGACACTCATGTGCCGGTCCTGGGCTCTAAAAGGCGTGCCGAACCGCTCTCTGGTGGGGGGCGGCGGGTGCGGTTTCCGTCGACCAGGCAAGACGCGAGAGATGTACGTCGTGCGTAAATTCTGCCGCCCATCGATCACCGAGGGGACCCGGGGGGACGACCGGCCGATGAACAATTAGGCAAGCGCTGGACGCCATCTCAAGGAGGAGGAGTCGATCCCATGCGAGTTGCCCCGCAACCCTCGGAAATCCGAGCCCTCGTCAAAAAGACCTTTCACGCGTTCGGGCTGTCGGACGATGCGGTGGCGATGTTGCGTGAGACGCTGCTGCTGAGCGAAGGAGCCTACCAGGCCCGCTCCTACCGCGCCGAAGGATTCATGGCCATGTGGCTCGTTCAGGTCGGGATCGTGCAGTTTTACGACGCCAAGGGCAACATGCTGCGGACCGTGAATCTGTTCGAGGAATACGAGCCGCAGCGGATGGCTGCCTAGGCATCGTCTCCGGTGCTACGGCGCCACGGGGGCTCTCTCTACGGCTGCCGGGTCCCATTCGAGTGCCCATTCTCGGTCGATCGATCGCTTCGTGGCCTGCGCGGCGGCCGCCAAGGGCGCGTGGGCTTCCGGGCGGCACGGGGCGGGGGACCGCCTGCCCTGTTCGCGTCGTCCGCATCTGCTGCGGCTCCGGCCGCCTGGCAACGATTTGACGGCCACCCCTGAGTCTTCTCATAATTGAAGGTCTTCAACAGGGTTTGCGGCCGGTAGCTTCGCCGGCAGATTTCGACGTTTGACGAAAGTATTCCCATGCAGCGACGCAGGTATGCTCCCGCCGTCCTGGTCTTCGGGTTTTCCGTTCTGGGTTTCCTGGCCGGGCCGAGTTATGCGGTCCCTCCATTCTGGAAGGCCTTCGAAGAAAGGTACGTCACGGGAAACGAAAACGCGGCCGCTGCCGAGACGTTTTCCAAGGCCAAGTGCAATGTCTGTCATGTGGACGGCGAGAAGAAGACGGTCCGCAACCCCTACGGTGTGCAGCTCAGCGAACTGCTGGAAAAAGACAACTTCAAGAAGGACCGGCTGGACGCGGAGCCGGACAAGGTGAAGGAGGAGATCTTCGCGGCCTTTGACAAAGTGGCCGCCATGAAGACGGATCCCGAAAAGGACGACGCACCGACCTTCGGTGATCGGATCGCACAAGGACTGCTGCCCGGCGCGCCGCCGGAGGAGAAACCGGCGGAAAAGGAAGAGAAGCCGGCCGCCGAAAAGACGGCGGAGATGGAAAAGGATGTGCCGCCCGGCGCCGAGGATGCGGAATCGGCGCGGCCGGGCACCACGCCAGATCGATTGGCGGCATTGCTGAATGAACTGGTCGCCGAAGAACAATCGAAACAGTTGGCTCAGGTCAAAGCCGAATGGATGGCCCGCTTAAAGAGAGACCTGCGGGCCGAATTGCGGGCTCAACTGCGCGACGAACTGAGACGGGCGCTCGTTCCCCAGATCAAGACCGAACTGAGATACGAGCAGCGCCAGTACAATCCCGACGCGGAAGAGTCCGCGATCGCTCGCATCGAAGAAATCGGCGGGACGGTTCGCCCCATCGCCATGAACGACGACTCGCAGGAGGTGGACTTCCATCTGGGAGGCACGTCGCTGGATGACGAAGGGCTGGCGCTGGTCCGAGATTTGCGGAAGGTGGTCCACCTGCACTTGAAAGACACGGCGATCACCGACGCGGGGGTCGCGCACCTGGCCGACATCGCCACGCTGACCCGCCTGCACCTGGAGAAGACCGGTATCACGGACGCGGGGCTTGCACACCTCCGAGGACTCGGCAGACTGGAATACCTCAACCTATACGGGACGGACGTTACCGACGCGGGCCTGGAACACCTCAAGAGTCTGGACGGGCTGCGGAAGCTCTACTTATGGCAGACCAAGGTCACCGATCGAGGTGTGGCGGATTTACAGGAAGCCTTGCCGGAAATGACCATCGTCCGGTAGGTCCGCTGCCCCATCTTTTCGGATTGCCGCGCGATGCCACGGCGCGCGACGCGTTGACGCTTCAAACGCGCGACGGACCGGAGCTTGACCTCCATCCTGAACCGTTCGGATGACCTTCCGCAGCGGCTCAGTTGTTTTCCGAATTGCCGTCGCGCCCCAGATGGCGACGCAGGTAGCTCGCCCGCTCGATGTTGCGGTCCGCCGTGTCGAGCGTCGCGCCGCGAATCTTTTGCAGATGTGCGGGCTGCGTATGGATGAACAGCTTGTTGACGGTCGGAATGGCCACGTCGTGAATCAGTCCCAGGTTGACACCCATCCGCACGCTCGACAGCAGGTGCATCGTTTCTTCCGAACTAATGGTCTGTGCCGTTCTGAGGATGCCGTACGCGCGACTCACGCGATCATGCAGCTTTTGTTGGCTCTCGCGAATCAGGAAGTCTCGGGCTTTGCGCTCGTAATCGATCATGACCGGCACCACGTCGGCGACTTGTTTGATCAATTCCTGCTCGCTCCGCCCGAGCGTAATCTGGTTGCTGATCTGGTAGAAGTCTCCCATGGCCTGAGAGCCTTCACCATACAGGCCGCGGACGGCAAGGCTGATTTTTTGCAGGCTGCGGAACACCTTTTCGATTTGATTGGTGATCACCAGCGCCGGCAGGTGCAACATCACGCTGACGCGCAACCCCGTCCCCACGTTTGTGGGGCACGCGGTGAGGAAACCTAGCCGATCGTCAAAGGCGTAGGTCGTCTGCGATTCAATCGTATCGTCGATATGGCTGATGCGGTCCCATGCCGCATCCAGATCCAGCCCGCTGTGCATCACCTGGATGCGCAGATGGTCCTCTTCGTTGATCATCACGCTATACTGTTCGCACTCCTGTATCGCCACGCCGCGGGCGCCGTCACTCTCGGCGTGCTCCCGGCTGATCAACTGCCGCTCGACGAGAAACTGGCGGTCCAGACCCTCCAGCTCGCCAACATTTAAATAAATTAATCGCTGGGGAGTATCGATGGTTGTGATGAGCGCCCTCAGCACTTCTTCCAGGTCGACCCGGTCGCTGTCGGTCGCACGCGAGATGAAAGGAAAATGCGCGAGGTTGCGCGCCAGTCGGATGCGGCTGCTGATAACGATGTCCGACTCGGGACCATCGCCTTTGAGCCATTCTCCACTGGACGAGGCAAGATCATTCAGTTCCACGGCTGCTATTCCCGGGGCGAAGATGTCTGATCGGGCGGGCTGCCGCCTTGTTCAATCTGCCGGATCTCATCGCGCAGCTGACACGCTCGTTCGTAATCCTCATCGCGCACTGCATCCTTCATTTCGCGCCGCAGCCGTATAAGCCGTGTCTTCTCGTGAGTATTACCGGGCGCGGTTTTTGGCACCTTGCCCGTATGCGTCGTCTCACCGTGAATGTTGACCAGCAATGGTTCCAGCTCTTTGCCGAAACATTCGTAGTCGTGGGGGCATCCCAGCCGGCCCTGTTTCCGGAATTCAAGGAATGTGATCCCGCAGACGGGACACGATTTCTGGTCCAACCGGGCCAGTTCTTCGGCGGTCTCGCCCACGGCGAGTTGCTGCGCGAGAATGCCCGTCAGAGCGGGAATCGAGGCGGTACTTTCTTCTTCAGTTGGCGCCAAATAGTCGCGCGCGTGATCTTCGCAAAGGTGTAGCTCCTGCGGCTTACCGCCGGTCAACTCGGTGATGTGAAACGTTGCCGTTTTGTCGCATTGTTGGCATTTCATCAATCGTCATCCAGGCCGTTTCGCGTGACGGTCGCAACTGGGCCGGATCGGGCGCGAGACGTATTTGGTTTGAAGGTCGTCGAGCGCGCATACAGGCGGCTCGGTCCACGAGGGATTCTAACCCCCAAACACCGAGTGTCAAGGCGAGTCCGGGACCGTAGAGTGCTCCCTAAACCGTTGAAACATCTGTGGATAAGTTCGGCGCTTCCGAGTGCCCGCGCGGTCGGCGTGCCGTTGTCCCTCCGCGCGCCGGTTGGTAAGCTGGTGCATTGCCAACGCCAAGGATCAGGGGGAAGAAGGGGGTCAGGCCTCAATCGTGCACAGCACCCGCAGGGCCGTTCCGGCAAGTGAGGCCTGACCCCCTTTTCATGGCCTCCCGCAGGTGAACTTGATGCCCCATTATCCTGACCGCGACACGTTCGATGCACTCGCTCGTCAGGCTGATTTGATCCCGGTCTATCGGCGACTGCTGGGAGATTCGCTGACGCCATTGGGCGCGTTTCTCAAGATCGACAGGGGCGCGTCGGCTTGTTTGTTTGAAAGCGTGGTCGGTGGCGAGAATGTCGGGCGCTACAGCTTCCTGACCGCCGATCCTTTCCTGCAATTCGAAGCCCGCGGCACGCAGGTGACGATCCGCGCGGGCGGCGACGTCCGCAGCACCAGCTGCCCGGATCCGATCGAAGAACTGCGCCGTCAGGTGCACGCCATTCGAACCTGCCGCTTGGAAGGGCTGCCCCCGTTCGTCAGCGGCGCCGTGGGATACGCCGGCTACGATGCGGTCCGCTACAGCGAACGCCTGCCGAATGCACCGCCCGACGACCGCCGGTTGCCAGACATGGCCTTCGCGTTCTACGACCGGATGATCGTCTTCGACAATATCAACAAGACACTCACCGTCGTGGCCATGGCCCGCATGAATGCGCCCGGAACCGGCCGGCAGCGCGTGTCTACGGAAGCCGCCTACCGGGAAGCGTGCCGGCGAGTCGATGAGACCATCGATACGTTGGCCCGTCCGGGACGGGAACCGGCGTGCGCCGATATCGAGCTGTCGGGTCTGCCCACGCTGGCCTACTCGAGCAATTTCTCGCAGGCCGATTTCGAGTCCGCGGTTCGCAGGTGCGTCGACTACATCCACGCGGGAGACATCTTCCAGGTCGTGATCAGCCAACGGTTGGCCGTCCCGGTTGACGCTCATCCGCTGGAAATCTATCGCACCTTGCGGGTCGTGAATCCCAGCCCCTTCATGTTCTATCTGCGAACTCCCGACGTTACGCTGGTCGGCAGCTCGCCGGAAATCATGGTCCGCGTCGTCGAGGGAAAAGTTACCGTGCGTCCGCTGGCCGGCACGCGGCCACGCGGGTCAAGCGAGTCGGAAGATCAGCGGCTGGCCGCCGAGCTGCTGGCTGATCCCAAGGAACGGGCCGAGCATGTGATGCTCGTCGATCTGGGACGCAATGACGTGGGTCGCGTGTCGCAATTTGGATCGGTATGCCTGACCGATGTGATGACCGTGGAGCGCTACAGCCACGTCATGCACATTACGTCAAACGTAACGGGCCAGTTGCGCGAAGAGTGCGACGCGTTCGACGCGCTGCGGGCGTGCCTGCCTGCGGGAACGGTTTCCGGGGCGCCCAAGGTTCGCGCCATGGAAATTATCGACGAACTGGAACCGCACCGCCGAGGCCCCTATGCCGGTGCGGTTGGATACATCGATTTCAGCGGCAACATGGATACCTGCATCGCGCTGCGTACGATCGTGGTGCAGAACGGAACCGCCTACGTGCAGGCCGGCGCCGGCATCGTGGCCGACAGCGTGCCCGAGCGAGAGTACCAGGAGACCCTCAACAAGGCCTGCGGGCTATTGAAGGCAATCGAGATCACCAAAGGCAGAACGCGCACGGATCCGTCCCCGGCGCACCAGGGTCAGCGAGCACGCGACACTGAATGATGTAGCGAGCAAGGCGGCACGAGGCAGGGGTCAAAATGGCACGTGCCGGCCCTCGTCTCTCCGGACCAGATGGCTCCACATCCATGCTGTGCGTCCACCGTTCGAATTCTTGCGGCGGCGGCCGTCATCTCCTGTCTGGCGAGCCGCCCAGTGGCAGCCTAGTTACTGGATGCAGGCAACCCGGGGCCGGTGCCGGCCAGCACGATCAACAGCGACTCCAAAGTGGTGGTCGCCCAGGAGTTCACGCTCCAGCAAAATGTCAAGGATGTGGATATGCGGCAAGCGAGCGCAGCTTAAATACGGCCGATATTGCTGCACGGCTTGACGGCGTACGGTCTGGCACAGCGGGCCGTTCGATGCGAACTCTAGGGCATACTCCTCTCGCGCCGTCGTTGTAAAGGAACGCGTAATAAACGAAAAACGGGTCTGATAGATGCACAGGACGTCTCAGGCTACGAAAACCACCTGCTTGACGTGCCCGGCCGCTTACGCCCCGGCACATCATCGCTCGTCAGCCGGCGAGCAACATTCATGACGGAGTCGACGTTTCCGGTTGCGGCAACTACCCGGCGCGTGCCACCGCGCCGCGCGTGCGGCACTGATGCCCGACGAGCACCAGCAGGCCGATGGCGGCCAGCACGATCGACGAGGCTTCCGGGATCACACCGGTGATGGGGTCTCGGCCCACGAGCGCGTAGTTCCCCACGATCACCTCTCCAATCTGGCTCTTGGCATAGACGAACAGTTCGGTATTCAACAGGTCGGGTCGGTTCAATGGGAGCACACTTCCCGGGAAGTTACCTGATTCTCCCTCAAAGAGAAGTAGCATCTGTTCACCGTCGTCCATCGTCAGCGGGTCAATCGGGATGAATTCCAAACGCTCGTCTTTGACCAACTGTTGCATGGTGTCATGGTTGAGATCAGCCAACTGAAGATTCATACCTTCCACGTTGGCCAGAGCCAGCTCGACGACCTCGCTTGGTGTGCTGAGCGAGTTGACGAGGCGAATTCCTCGACCAATGATGACGGGGTTTTCAAACGTTATGCCGTTGGCAGGCGAGTCCGCTTCCGCTGGCAGGGCACTTACGCCAGTTACGGTTTGATTCCAATCGTGAAAACTCAACAGCGGGGCATTGGTCTTCGTAGAGTCCGGGTTCACGACTTGAGCCGATACGACGGTCCAGTCCCACACATCTTGCTCCAAACCGACGTGAACCACGCCTGGAAACGGCCCGCCCGTGGGATTGCTCCAGACGTGCTTGAGATCTTCCTTGGCGTCGGCACTCACCGTTGAGGATGCGTAGCTGTTGAATCGGTTGGCTGGAAAGCCGTCATAACGAAAGATGGGTGTCGGATTGTTTGTCCCTCGGGTAACAATTTCAAAGGAACTTGTATCGCCGCCGGAGACGTTCTGGTAATCCCAGTTGATGCCCAGTGTCTTAAAGCCCAAAGGCGTGCTGGACGTGGTGTTGAACGTGATGGTTCCAGAGGTGGAGCGGACGCCTTCGAGTTGATTGCCAGTCCGATAGAATCCGCTGGGTCCGCCCTCGGCCCACGTGTTGCCGCTGCCCAAGGAACCGGCCTGAATCACAATATCGCCTCCGCTGACCACTTCCGTGAAGTTGAGGTCGTGGCCATAAAAATAATCGAAGCCATCCAACTCGTCGTGCGAGAGCGTATGGTTGTAATCTCCCGGATTGATGAAGCTGCGCATCACTTCGTTGTTTTGATCTGCCTGCACCACCAGTCCCCCAGCCCCCGACAGGCCATAGTTTCGGTTGAAGCCATCTGCCTGATTCGGATGGTGAAAAGCCAGGACATGGCCGATTTCGTGGACGGCGATCGATCGAATGTCGCCAAAGGGTTGACTACTCACATCGCGGAAGTATGAATAGTTTGAACCGTTCGCCGTTCCGTTTGCCGTATCCCATTGGTCGAAAGCCAACCGGATTTGGTCTCTGATCTGATTGTTGCTCGTAAAGCTCGAATCGAACTCATACGTAATGTTCGTTAGATCCCAAGAGAAATAGTCGTCGGGATTGGCAATCAGATCGGAGAATCCCGATGGATTGACGGTGTCGTCCCCGGTAAACGCGCTGATACCGTGTGCTGCGTTAACCTGAAAGAAGCAGGTTGCATGGAGCGCCACGAGGCCGGCGACAAGTGTCCGATATTTGCGGAACATGGTCCCATCTCCTCATTTTCAGTCGTGACATGGTGTGCTGTGTTGGGTTGCGTTGTTAACAGAAGCAACAAACGTATTACCGTGATGTCGGTTATATGGATTCAATGGCTGCTCCTTCCCATGGAATTGAGTAATGGGTCGCCACGTTGGCGACAACGGACCTCCTGTGTGGCCATGGCAACGAAGTCGTTTTTCGTTGGTCGTCGTAGGTGGTCAAGCACAGACCACAAGGCGCTGCCATGGTGTGCATTGCGGTGCGAAAGCCAATAGAAGACGCTGACACGGACCTGCCGTGTGGCGAATGTGGCTCTCAGAAGATGTGCAGTAGATCTACCTGCAACCGCTTCGGGTATGGGTCGATGCGCTGGCTGACAATACGGTACCAGGGTTCAGGACGCGTGCAAGACGGTCCAGCGAGATTGGTGGAATTTAACTCTGTAGGGGGGCCCTTTTTTTGGCCAGCGGCTAGCGGCACTGCCGCCGGAGCCCTCTACGTCTTCGGCGGTCGGGACGCTGCGGGGAATGCGGTTGCGACCACGCAGATATACGACATCGCCACAAACACCTGGGGCCTGGGCGCATCGATGCCGACGCCGCGGTCCAACGGCATGGCTGGTCTGATTGATTTGGGAGCCGCCGAGGACGGTCAGATTGCGGTTTTTGGCGGTGCAGACCCGTTCTTCACAAATCTGGCCGTAACCGAATTGTACGATCCGTCCACCAACACGTCGTCTCCCGGACCGAATAGGGTGGTCCCAGCCAGTGAATTCGCTGTCGGTGAGCTGCGGGATAGTACCGGAGTGTATTCGATTGGTGAGGGAATTCTCAACGCGGCCCAGAATTCGGTCCAGCGTTTGACGATGGTACCCGAACCCTCCTCGTTCCTGCTTGTTGCCATCGGACTGCTGTCGCTCGGCCTGATCGGCTGTCGGCGACGAAGGCAGGCATGACGCTTTGATCGATTGCCGAAGAGCACCACGGCCCCGCCGGTTTCGCGACCGGCGGGGTTTTTTGCTGGCCGGTAGCTGCGCCGCTGCGCCGTGCGGCTGGTGAATCCCGAAAGGGGGTCATGGCGTCAGATCTTGACATTTAGCTTTTCATGACGCCGTGTTGAACAGCCAGGTCAGACGTGCGAACCGCGGTAGCGATGGTAAAATATCCGGTCCTGTGGCGCCCGTTGCCGCCGGCACGGAAGGCGACGGCCAGACCCACCACATAGCGGTCGGTACGTATGAACCTGCTTGTTCGCGTCATGGCAATCGTTCTCCTGATGTCCTCCTCGAGCCCTGGTCAGGTGCTGCTTGACAAGTCGGGAGCGTTCGGACCGGAGCCCTCGTCGGAAAACGGTCGGCTGGAATTCGACGTGCCGAAACAGACGACGACGTTGAAGCATACGGTCAACGTCCGGCTGACCGAGGGCCACGCGAACATCCGTCTAACGGACTCGGCGGGTGAAATGCGCCAGGAGTTCGGTACGGGTGGTTCCATGCGGATTCCGGGATATACCCGAACATGGGGACGTACCGGGACGTGGCGATTGGAACTGCTGCCTGAAAAGGCCGTGGGCACATGGAGCGTTCGCATCGCGACATCCGCTGAAGCCGTGCCGGTTGTCCTCTACCTGGTTCCCGGGCTGGGGATGGTCGCTGTTGGGGTTGCTGCAGTCTGGTGGTGGCGGCTAAAGGCACGAGCGAGGTGGCGGTGGTTCTTGGCGGGCGCGGCCGTCTGGGCCGTAGGGGTGGCTTTGAAATTCGGCTGGGCGATCCCGCTGAACGGACCCATTCTCAAGGGCATTGGATCGTTGGTTCCTCACACAGCATATCTGCTGCTGGGAAGTGTCTACATCGGCCTGTTGACCGGCGTGTTCGAGATTGGAGTAACGCTCGTCGCCGCGTTAATCTGGAAGAGAATGACCGACAACGCGGCGCGCGGCATCGCGGTCGGCGTGGGGGCCGGTGCATTTGAAGCTGTTCTTCTCGGGCTGGCATCCCTCGCGGCAATGGCGGCGGCTTTAGCGACGGGGGGGCATCTCCGCGACCGCATGATCGCTGAGACGGGCGTTGCGGCACAGACAACGCTGCTGTGGTGGCTCGTTCCCAGCGTTGAACGCGCTATCGCCATCGTGTGCCATACTTCCTCGCGCGGGCTGGTGCTCTGGGGAGTTGCGCGCCGGAGATGGTTTTGGCCGTTTGTTGCAGGCTTCACCATCATGACGGCCATCGACGCGGTGGCAGGTTACGTCCACCTGGCGGGCCTTCTTGGCAAAGTCTCTCTGTGGTCGATCGAGTTGGCCATTG
>Ga0315534_1002047_pt1 | contig 13810 bp, 13 predicted proteins | sample SalMarSW160240MG_FD_203094 | JGI IMG/M metagenome (GOLD analysis project Ga0315534, IMG submission 203094) | Salt marsh sediment microbial communities from the Plum Island Ecosystem LTER, Massachusetts, United States - Salt Marsh Sediment SW1602-40 ... | reverse complement strand
CATCTAACCTCTCTAAGTATGCTTGTACACCAACTTTCATCAGGAAGAGATGTGGTTAAAGTAAACACATCTTAATTAGATGTTATGCAGCTTTAAGCTTGGCTGAAACATTCGTAAATAAGAGCGATTCTAATTTATTAATTAATCAAATCATTCCACCTGAGACGGAACTTATTTTACGTATTTTGTTATGACCTGTTTTGTGTTTATGATCATCTACATCCGAATTAAAAAAGAAACTATCATGACAATCTTCACAGTACCAGATAGTATTCAAGTCGTCTGGATGCATAGCTTAATCTATAACTAATGCAATATAAGTAATTAGTAATTATCTAATATTAAAAAAAAAGAAACTATCTGCTATTTGAAAATCCTATATTATTGTTATGCATTTAACTAATATAATAAAATTGCAAAGTTTCATTTGATAGTAAAACATACTCTTCTCTCTGTTTTAATAAATTAAACTTAAATACTAAGAATAATAAAATTAGTTGAAATTACACTTTATGTATATATTATACGAAATAACGTTTTAACTACATTCATTTTAATTATCAGATGCAAATATCTGCTTAGAACTATTATCTTATCATCCTAGATGTCTTCTCTGTGCTATTAATGATTTGATCCTTTATATATACACCATCCAAACCTTTATCAACAATACTTAATAATTCAAAATAAAGATTACTATGTTTTCTAACATAGTGCTCTGGAAATTAAAATGACTAATAAAATTATCGTATTGCTTCTAATATTTTTTCATTAGACAAAATATTATTTAGTTCATCTTCCTTCATCAATTTTTTGCCTAATACTAGTTCTTTGATGCCCTTTCCAGTTTTTAATGATTCTTTGTAAATTTCTGCCGCTTTTAGATATCCAATATATGGATTTAATAATGTAATTAAGATAGGACTCCTTTCTACCTGATTTCTTAGTTTTTCAGTGTTTGGTTGTATTCCTTTTATAAAATTGGAAGCAAAGATTGGAAGGAAATTTATAAACATGTCAGTAGAATCTAAGATATTTTTTAGCATGCTTGGTAACATAACATTTAATTCAAACTGACCAGCTTGAGCAGCCAATGCAACTGAATGATCTCGTCCTATAACATCAAAGCAAATCATGTTTAGACATTCTGCAAGTGAAGGATTTACCTTTCCAGGCATTATTGAAGATCCTGCATGAACTGCTGGAATAAGGATTTCTCCTAATCCAGCAATAGGTCCAGAAGCCATGAGTCTTAAGTCATTAGCCATTTTAATTAACTCTAAGGAGAGATTCCTCATTGAGGATGAGAAATTAACTATATCATATTTACTCTGTAAAGAATAAAACAAGTTTCCAGATGATTTTAAATTTAATCCTGCTATTTCTGCTAGATGATTTACTACTTTCTCTTTGTAACCCTTGGGTGTATTAGCTCCAGTGCCTACTGCTGTCCCACCAATTCCTACGAATTCTAATTTCTCTTTTGCTGATATTATTGATTCTTTCGCTCTTTTAATAGAAAAAACATATTCCTCAAATTCTATCCCTAGAGTAACTGGTATAGCGTCCATCAAATGAGTTCTTCCAATTTTAATAATATTAGAAAATTGTTTTGCTTTCTTTTCTAATGAATCTAATAGCTTATCTAGTGAATAAATCATAAGATTTGCATTGATCAGTATAGCAATATTCATCGCTGTAGGAAAGGTATCATTACTAGATTGGGACATGTTAACATGATCGTTAGGACTTATTATATTATATTCTCCTTTATTTTTTCCAATAATTTCTAAAGATCTGTTAGCTATTACCTCATTTGTGTTCATATTGAAAGCTGTTCCAGCGCCTGAATTTATCGATTCTATTACAAATTCTTCCATAAATCTTCCAGCGAGAACTTCATCACAGGTTGTGACGATAACATTTCCTATCTCTTTGTCAAGTACTTTTAATTCCATATTTGCTAATGCTGCAGCTTTTTTAATCATCATGAATGCTCTGACCAAGTTAGTATGCGATTTTTGGCCAGTAACTATGTATTGTTTTAATGCTCTAGCTGTGAATGGACCATAGTAGGAATCTTTTGGAACTTGTATATCACCTATAGAATCTTTATCAATCCTGAATGACATTTTACTTATAGGATAATAATATATAATTAAATTAATTGTTTATCATATCAATCATAATTTTATTTTATGTTTCATAAAAGTTTATATAATATATTTATATAGTTCACAGAACGCTTAACCAATATGCCGCAAACTAAACCTATAGTAAGTATTGAAAATGTGGTAGCATCTGCCACAATTAATCAAACTGTAAATTTAAATCAAATTACTCAAATATTTCCAGATGTTGAATACCACCCTGACCAATTTCCAGGCTTAGTATTTAGATTAAAATCTCCAAAAACTGCAACTCTAATTTTCAGTTCTGGAAAGATGGTATGTACAGGTGCGAAATCTGAAGATCAAGCTATAAAAGCAGTAAAAAGTGTTGTCCAAAAATTAAAGAAAGGAAGTATTAATATCGAAAATGAACCGATAATAGAAATACAGAATATTGTTGCATCGGCTAGTTTAGGAGGAAAAATTCACCTTGAGTTAGCCGCTCGTGTACTTCCAAGGAGTATGTATGAACCAGAACAATTTCCAGGATTAATTCATAGAATGTTGGATCCAAAGACTGTCATCTTGCTTTTTGCTAGTGGTAAACTAGTTTGTACTGGAGCAAAAAAAGAAGCCGAAGTTTATCGTGCAGTCCATAATTTGCATACACTACTAGAAGAAAAGAATTTGATGATTTACGAGGGTTAATTACACTATATTCTCTTTTAGTTATATTTTTACTTCTCTCAACTTTTTTCTATCTTCTTCTCCCATTAAGTTTTTAGAGGAAATGATATTCGAAATCTCTTTAATAGAAATTAAAAATTTTAAATCTATTCCCATTTTTGTAAATGTTTGAATCGTTTGTTTATTTCCTCTAAAAAGTAGGGATAACACAATATTTATTTTTAAATTTCTTCTTCTAATTATATCTACAGCATGAATAAGAGATTTTCCTGTAGTTATAACATCATCTATAAGCAAAACCTTATTTTCCTTCTCAAATTTACCTTCGATTAGGTTATTGACGCCGTATCCCTTTGCTTCTTTTCGTATATAAATTAAAGGTTTAAAAATTTCATATGCTAACGCAGAAGTAAATACTAATCCTGAAGTAGGTACTGTAGCTAGTAAATCAAACTCAATTTCTTCCTTGATTATCTTATCTCTTAATAATATGACTATCTCATGAAAAATTGATGGATAGCTCTGGATATTCCTTAAATCTATATAATAATTGCTATCTAAACCACTAGATAGTTTAAATTTACCAACTTTTAGTGAATTGGAATTTATTAAAAAAAGTGTCAATCTTTCCCGAAAATCATTCATGTTCATATTGTTATGTGAAAGAGATTTATTTTAACGCTTTTACAATACTATCTATATGCCAGAAATATGGCTTGGATATGGTACAACAAACGTAGTTCTTGATATCAAACAGGAAAATCTTAATCAAATCCTACAATCTCCAAAAATTCTATCTGATGAATATCTTAAGGATTTTTTAGCAAATATCAACTTCTCCAAAAAGACTTTATTTGTTCCTTTATCGAGTTCTAAATTCGTATTAAAAATAATTTCAATTATCATTGAACTTTTCAACTCTAAACCTCAATTTGAATTTTCAATAGGTACTTATCCAGAGATTTTTTCTCTCATCAAAAACTTTTTCCCCAATTCTATAAAACATTTTTTTCAATTTGATCCAGTAGATCTTATAAATCAAATTAAACAGTATGATCAAGTTGTTTTCATCTGTAGATTGTCATATGATCCCATATTTGGTTTTAGTGGAACTCCTACAATTTTAATTAGAAATTCATCAAATAACCTTATGCATCAAATTTTTTCATCTTTTGAATTTGAATTTCCAAAACCTGGTAGTATAAATGAACCACTAAAAATTGCTATGGAATGGTGTAATAAATTAGATGTATATTCAATTGATCTGATATCATGTGCTTCAGGAATTATTAATATCAATTATACTAACGCTGATTCATTCAAAGAATCTTTTTCTAATCTAAATTCTAGATCTACTTATAATGTAGGAGAAAATAAGTCAATTATTGTTAGCTCTGGATACGAATATGAAAATCATATGACTTTAACAAAATCCTTAAATTTCTTATGGAATGTGTTACCTGTACTCAAAAAACATGGCTCAGCTGTCTTGATATCAGAAAATAATAAAGGAATAGGAGAAGGAGCATTAAAAATGTTTATCGAGGGAAGATTAGACAAAAATAAAATTAAAAAAAATTATATTAATGGGGCAGAACATTTATTTTTTTTAGATTTTCTAAAAAATCATTACAATCTTGGGATTGTTTCATCGTTGCCTTTTTACTACACACATAAAAAATTAGGATTTGTTACCTTTAACAATATTAAAGAGGTTCTCGTAAAATTTATGTCAACATACGGCAAAAATAGCAAGATTTTAGTATGTCCTGAACCTGATGTTACTTTGTTACAAAAATAAGTTCTAAAAATTTTTAATTCTTTAACATATTTAATAATTCCTTCTCTTATTGTTTATATACAGTTAAATACTTTATCAAAATTAATCTTATACATTTGCAATCAGAACTCAGAAATATTGGAAATTATATTATTCGTCATTGTGAAGAAGAGGATCTTAAATCTGTCATTGATATAAATATGCTTACACTTCCTGAACATTATTCTGATTATTTTTTTAGCTCTCTTCTAACAGAACTTCCTGAGGCTTTCATTGTGGCAGAACTTAAAAATCAAGTAATAGGCTATATAATGTGCAAAATAGAATTTGGTTTTTCTAATTTCCGGAAATTAGGATTTGTTAAAAAAGGACATGTCGTATCTGTTGCTGTATTAGAAGAACATAGAGGAAAAGGAATAGGAAGGGCTTTGGTTTTGGAAGCAATAAAAGGTCTTAGACAAAGAAAAGGAGATGAGGTTTATCTGGAAGTACGGGTAAGTAACGCCACTGCTGTGAAATTATACCAAAATATAAGCTTTCACATCAAATCTAAACTTTCTTCATACTATCGAGATGGTGAGGATGCATACTTGATGGCAAAAGATCTTAGTTAGAGATATATAATATTTTAATCTCGTTTTCTTATAATGAAAGGCAATAAGTCAACTGGAATCTTTTTATTAACTGTCCCGCTACTGTTATTTTTAGTATATATTTATCTATTATTTTTATCATCTTATGATCTATTAATAGTTAAACTTACTATAACAGCAACCGTTGGTATTGTAGTTACTGTTTTTATTTGGATAGGCTACACAATGATATCTGCTTCTCAGACTACAAAACTATCTGATGAGTAAATACTAAAAATTACAGTAAATAAATATCTGTGACAACCTGGTAAATTCTAGGACCTACTTCTCTGATCACTCTACATCCAATTATTTTCTTCTTATAATTTTTGAAAATATTCATACTATACTCTATTCCATCGTTAATAGCGTTTTTTTTGTTATTAGATTTGATATGTGCAAAAAAATGAACTATACCTTTTTTATTTTCAAGTGATAATACTGCTGAGTCTATAAATTCATATGCCTTTTCTGGAAGTGGCATCAATACTCTAGTTCCTACTCCTATCAATTTATTTGATATTACGTTATTTGCATCGCCCAAAAGCGGGATAACCCTATTTTCAACCTTATTTAATTTGGAATTGGTTATACAAAGTTCTATAGCCGTTGGATTGGAATCAATGCTATATACTATACAGTCTGGGTTTTTTTTTGCTAATATAATGGAATATGTACCTATCCCAGCAAACATGTTGACGATTATCTCTCTTTTTCCAATTAACTTCGTAATTCTGAGTCTCTCTGTTGAGAGTCTAGGCGAAAAATATGTTTTCGAAACATCAACCTTGAAAACACATCCATGTTCTTTATATTCTGTAACCATTTTTTCTTCCCCTACTAAGAATTCTAGGTTTCTTATACGATAATCTCCTGTTACTGGAGATGTTTGTTGAAAAATTGTATTAACATTTTTGATCTTACTTAATAGTGTTTTGGCAATCAAGTCCTTCTTAGAATTTAATGATTCTGGGATTTTTATTATAACAATATCTCCTATTATGTCGAAGGATGAATATAGTTTGGTTATTTCTTCTAAGGATAAAGTATTTATTAATACATCTTTAAGCATATGTGCCATATGTTTTAACTTAAATAGTAATATTCTCCTGATTCTTTTTGCATTTTATCTAGTCGACTTAAATCTTTATTTACCCTAGGTCTCCCTGTACTATCATCTCTCCTGAACGTAATTGAAAGATTTTTCAGAAATTCATTCATACCATTTATCTTTGACATGGGTGCAGAAGCATAACCTTCTATACTTGGAGAACCTTCAAATATTATTAAAGAATCCGCAACGATGTCTATTAATTGCATGTCGTGATCTATAATTATAGCAGATTTATTTTGTGCCCTTACAAATCTCTGAATAAATTTTGCTAATGCTATTCTCTCTTCTATATCTAGAAAGGCGGATGGTTCGTCTAATGCATAAATTTCAGCATTTTGAATTAGTGTGGAAGTAATAGCTATTTTTTGAAGTTCTCCACCACTTAAATTTTTAACATTTTTATCATATAATTTTTTAATTCCCATTGGAATAATGATCTGTTCCTCAACTAAACTCCCTTCAATAGCATTTTGATAAACATAATATAATAATGACTTAACATCTCCATCGTAATCTTGACTTATATATTGTGGTTTATACGATATTTTTGAGTGTGTTTCTACAGTACCTTCAGTAGTTTTTTCAATGCCTGCTATTATCTTCATAAATGTAGTTTTTCCCAAAGCATTAGCACCTGTAATTCCAATTACCTCGCCCTTTCTGATTGCTCCTGCCGATATTTTAACATTAAAAGAATTAAATTTTTTTACTAAAGTTGAATATTGAGTAACCTTTGTGTTTAGCAACATATCTTCAGTTGGATTAAATGAATCAAATCTAAACATTTTTTCTCGAAATCTTACATTTTCTGATGGAATATATCCTTCTAGAAAATTATTTATTCCTGTTTTTGTAGTTTGCAAACTGGAAACTATACCATAAGCTCCAGGTTCACCATATAAAATATGTATATAATCAGCTAAATAATCCAATAGCGTAAGATCATGCTCAATTATTGTAACGGTTTTTCCTCTCCTAGCTAAATTTTGAATTACTTTAGCAACGGCCAATCTTTGATAAATATCGTTATAGGATGAGGGTTCATCAAAAAAATAATAATCTGCATCTTTCATCGTAGTGATCGCCACAGCTAGTCTCTGTAATTCTCCACCACTTAATTCATTTGTGTTCTTATTCAATGAACTTGTAAGGTTTAATTGTTCCACAATTTGATCTGACATGTCCAATTCATCAAACTTACGTAACATTTCCTTTGTAGTTCCTTTAAAAAATTTTGGAATTTTATATACAAGTTGAGGTTTTATAGATATTTTTGTATTTGCACTTAATATAGTTTCAAAATGTGTTTTTAACTCGGTTCCATGAAATTTTTCAAATACATCCTCCCACTCTACTTTCTTATCATATTCACCAAAATTTGGTTTCAAATTACCAGATAATATGTTTAATATAGTCGATTTACCCATTCCATTTCTTCCTAATAGTCCTACCACAGACCCCTTCTTAGGTGTCGGTAAATGATACAATCTGAAGGAATTTATTCCATATTGATGAATTTTATGTTCACCTAATTCTTTTGGTAAGTTAACAATTACTATTGCATCAAAAGGACATTTTTTAACACATATTCCACATCCCGTACACAGATCTTCTGAAATTACTGCTTTACCATCTTCCGGTCTCTGGACAATACATTCACCTCCTGTCTTATTTACTGGACAGTAAACTATGCATTCTAATCCACATTTCTTTGGTTTGCATAACTCTTCATCCAACACAGCTACCCTAGAAGACGGTTCTATCAAGTTAATTATTCACTTTAATTTTATAAATATGTATTATATCTCTTGCTGGGTTTATATTCATTGCATTTATTTTTAATTAACTTTTCAAAAAGGATTAAATTAACCACCTTAGTTCTTTACAACAGCCGGTCATAGTGGCAGGGCGCGACCCGGTCCCATACCGAACCCGGAAGTCAAACCTGTCGTCGCTGCCTAGTACTGATCTACGAGAGTGGTTGGGAAGGGGCAGTGCTGGCGTTAAATTGAATTGATATTGATTAAAAAATTTTTATTATTTGGAATCTCCTATTAACAATTTGATAATGGTTTTTATTCCAAATCCTGTTGCTCCATTAGTATTATAAGATTTAGAAATTGTTCCCTCCTGAATCCATGCAGTTCCAGCTATATCAATATGAGCCCATGGAACATTTTCTACAAAATTTGACAAAAATGCAGCTGCAGTTATTGCTCCTCCTGCCCTGCCTCCTATATTTTTTATATCGGCATAATTACTTTTGATCTGTTCATGGAAATCATCAAATAAAGGCAATTCCCACATTTTCTCCCCGATTGTATTAGAGATTGATAAAATTTTTTTAATTAAATCTGAATTATTTCCCATTATTCCAGCTACATTAGATCCTAAAGCAATTATACAAGCGCCAGTCAATGTTGCCATATCTATTACATATTTAGGGTTAAACGTAGATATTCCATAGGATAATGCATCTGCTAGTATTAACCTGCCTTCTGCATCGGTATTCAATACTTCCACCTTTTTTCCATTATGCATCTCAATAATATCACTCGGCCTATATGAATAACCAGAAGGCATATTTTCTACTGCCGGGATTATTCCTATTACATTCATCCTAGGCTTTAAAAGTGATATAGCTTTGATGATTGAGATAATATTTACTCCTCCACATTTGTCAAATTTCATTTCATCCATTTTTTCACTTGGTTTAATAGACACTCCTCCAGAATCAAAAGTTACTGCCTTTCCTACCAATAGAATCGGTTTTTCACTAATTTTAGTTCCAATATATTTTAAGATTATAAATTTTGGTTCATTTTTACTTCCTTTCCCTACGGAGATTATTCCATTTAGTTTAACTGATTCCATCTCCTTATAATCAATAATTGTTGTTTTTACTCGTTCTTTATTCATATTCATAGCAAGTCTAGCTAGATACTCTGGAGAGCATTCATTAGGAGGCAGATTAGATATATCCTTAGCAAAATTTATTGTTTCAGATATTATACACGTTTTATCAATAATTTTCTGAGGATTTTTTATTTTTGAATCACAAATTATTGTTACCTTTTGAAGAACATTTTTTTCAATCTTTGATTTATATTTATTGAAGGAGTAAGTTGAAAGAATAATTCCATCAGTTATGGCTTCAATTATTTCTTCAGATGAATCAAATGCAATAATGGAAAATTCTCTGATTTCAAATTCTTTTAAGTAATTTATTATTTTTCCAGTAATTATTCTAGCCTTTTCCTGAGTAAAATCTTTTCTATTTTGTAAACCAACAAATAATATTTTTTGTGAAGTTGTTAATGTAGAAAATCCATTGATCAAACCGAACTTTGAGCTAGATTTTTCTATAAATTCTTTTCCGATTTTACCTAATTCAGGCTGTATTTTCTTAAAGATTATCGAGTAATCTTCATTTGCAAAACAACCTAAAACTAACAATTGAGAATTTATTTTTTTTGCAATATCATCTGCTATAATTCTTAACATGTTTTTTGAATTATAGCTTGAATATTTTAAACTATTGTATACTTTAAAATAATAGATATAAAAAATGAACCAGCTAGATTTTTATCTATCTTAATATTTTGTTCCATTATCCAACTTATATGGTCGGGAGATATGGTAAATGAAATTCGGTATGCGCTATTTGGATCTGAGAGAAAAAGTCCGTCAAGTTAGGATAAATGCCATCAAAGGTATATCTGAGGCTGGATCTGGTCATCCAGGAGCATCCTTTTCTGCAGCAGAAATAATGGGTGTTCTATACTTTAGAATACTAAAACACAATCCATTGGATCCCGAATGGTCAGAACGAGATTACTTTATAAACTCAAAAGGTCATTCTGCTCCTGGTTATTACGCAACTTTGGCTGTTGCAGGTTATTTTCCAACGGAAGAAATGAAGGATTTGAGAAAACTGGGATCAAGACTGCAAGGTCATCCTGTAATGTATTCTAAATATCTAGAAAATCACTCTTTGCCTGGTGTAGAATTTTCTGCTGGTTCAGAAGGTATAGGTCTTTCAGTATCAATTGGGTTATCTTTAGCCAATATCATTAACAACAGAAACAACTATGTTTATGTGTTATTAGGTGATGGTGAGACTAATGAAGGTCAAGTATGGGAAGCTGCAATGACAGCGCCAAAATATAAACTTGATAAGCTAATTGCATTTCTTGATAGAAATAGTATACAACAAGACGGTTTTACTGAGGATGTTATGCCATTAAATCCAGTTAGAGATAAATGGCTTGCATTTAATTGGAATGTAATTGAAATAAATGGACACAAATTAGAACAAATCATGGAAGCTTTGAATAAAGCAAATCAAGTAAAAGATAAGCCTACAATTATAATTGCTAATACAATAAAGGGCAATGGAATAAAACATATGGCAAATAATCCAAAATGGCATGGAAAAGCGCCTAACCCTAAACAACTACCATTGTTGCTAGAAGAATTAGTAGGCGATTATATGATTGCTCCATCAATTATTGCCGGTAAAAAAGAAAATTATGAGGAAAAAATAAAGAAAGCTGAACGAGCCGGAGCTGATATTATTCACTTAGATGTAATGGATGGCAAGTTTGTGCCTAATAGAACTTTTTTGGCAGATACAATCAAGAAATTACGTCCAATAACCAATCTTCCATTCGATGCTCATCTTATGATTGAAAAGCCACATCTTTATATCGATGATTATATTGATGCAGCTTGTGATATAATTACTATTCATACTGAGACTTGCAATAAAGAGCAATTCATGTTGATAAGAGATAAAGTGTTGTCTAACGGGATCAGTTTAGGTATAGCCATTAACCCCGAATCCAATATTCCAAGTTGGATTATACCTTTTCTGAATTCTATCGATGTAATAATAGTAATGTCAGTACATCCCGGATTTTCAGGCCAAAAGTTTATTCCAGAAATAACATCAAAGATTGCTAGTTTAAACAAGTTTTTACAAATTCAAGGATTTAAAGGATATATTGAGGCAGACGGGGGGATCGATGCATCTACAGTTCAACAGGTTTATGATGCCGGGGCAAGAATATTAGTAGCAGGAAGTGCTGTCTTTTCAAATAATGATATAAATTCAGCTATTATCCAATTAAGACACAAAACAAATGTAACACTGGAGAGAAATCTTTTAAGAAAGGCAGATGAGAATAATATAAGAAAAGATTGGTTAATTGCACGAAAACATATTTTGATTCCATTGGCAAATGAACTTGGTATAGAGGGGGAACTAAATGAACTCTGATATCAAATATGCAGATATGCGTTCTGCTTATGGTAACACATTGGTAGAATTAGGTTCTGTAAATAAGGATATTGTTTGTGTAGGATCGGATACTACTGATTCCCTTAAAACAAAGAAATTTGGGGATAAATTTCCTGAAAGATTTTTTAATATAGGAATAGCAGAAGCTAATTTAGTTTCTATTGCTGCGGGTTTAGCTATCGGAGGAAAAATCGCATTTGCTAGTACATATGCAGCCTTTTTACCAGGAAGATGTCTAGATCAAATAAGGAATACAATATGTTATCCAGATCTAAATGTAAAGCTAGTTGTATCTCATGCTGGTTTAACGGTAGGTCCTGATGGGGCTTCACATCAGCAGATAGAAGATTTATCTATAATGCGATCAATCCCTAATATGAAGGTAATAACACCCTCTGATGCCGTCGCTGTTCCAAAACTTATAAAAAATATAGTAGAAACTCAAGGACCTTTTTACATGCGACTTGCTCGACCATCAAGCGAAGTAATATATGACGAAAATGATTCAGATTTTAAAATTGGGCAAGGAAATATTTTGAGGGATGGCTCTGATATGACTATTATCAGTTGTGGATTAATGGTTTACAAATCTTTACAAGCTGCAAATAACTTGAAAAAGGATTATGGTATTTCATGCAGGGTAATAGATTGTTATTCTATAAAACCAATCGATAGGAATATGATTATCAAAGCTGCTAAAGAAACAGGTTCTATAATTACTGTAGAAGAACATAATTATATTGGAGGTCTAGGAAGTGCAGTTGCTGAAGTATGTTGTGATGAATATCCTTGTCATGTAAAACGTATTGGTATAATGGACACATTTGGTGAATCTGCTAGAGATTCAGAGTTAGATTTATTGCTTGAAAAATATGGCCTAAGCGAAAAAGAAATAGAACGGAACGTATTAAATTTAACAAGAATAATAAATGGAAATCTTTCTTGACACTGCTAGCTTGAAGGCTATACGTCATTACCATGAAATGGGTATGGTAGATGGAATCACAACTAATCCTACTCTTTTCTCTAAAGAGGATGAAAATCCGGAAGAGATAATGCATAAAATAGTGGATATTATTAAAGGACCAGTGAGTTTAGAAGTTATAGGGACCGAAACAGAACAAATGATTGAAGAAGCACATGATCTTACAAGGTATGGTTCAAACGTTATAGTAAAAATTCCAATGATTCCAGCAGGTTTGAAGGCAGTAAAAATCTTAAAAAATGAAGGTATAAAAACTAATGACACTTTGATTTTTTCTGCTAATCAAGCTCTTCTTGCAGCAAAAGCTGGTGCTTCATACGTAAGTCCATTTATCGGTAGACTCGATGATACTGGTCAAGATGGTATGAATATTATTAGTGAAATAAAACAAATTTTTACAAATTATCAATACACAACAAAAATTCTCGTTGCAAGTATACGACATCCTATTCATGTAATTCAATCTGCAAAAATAGGAGCAGATGTAGTTACAATGCCTCCGGAAATTTTAGGAAAAATGATTTCTCATCCATTAACTGATAAAGGACTCAAAACATTTCTTGCTGACTGGGAAAATTTACAAAACAAAATTAAAGTTAAAAACTAATAATCTGTCTTTATAACAATCATTACTAAGAGCCTATCACAAAAATAGATAGGATTATAGCTCGTCAGTTTCCTATCATATCTATTAATGCTTAAGAGTAAAAAGTATGTTAGAACAATTACACGCATTACAGATGATTTATGGGATGAAATTCAAAATATTCTACCAGATGAGAAACCAGAGAATACAATAGGAAGACCAATTGTTCCCTACAGAAAAGTACTTGGTATAGTATTTGTCCTTAGAACTGGATATCAATGGAAAATGTTATCCCAAGAATATGGCTCAGGCTCAACATGTCATAGAAGATTTCAAGAATGGATGCAATTAGGTCTATTTGATCTAATTTGGACTAGATTACTAAAATTATATGATAAAAAGATAGGAATCAAATGGAACTGGCAATCACTTGATAAGTCAAGTATCTCATATTTCATCAACATGAATCATTATTATTCATATTATTTGATAGAAGGAGCTTTAGCTTAGTAGTAGTATGTTTAGATTAACTTATGGCTAAAAATTATGTTCTCAAATTATCAAATTCTCAGAAAAAGGAACTACTTGTATTTATGAAGAATACAAAAGACAA
>Ga0315534_1002044_pt1 | contig 13819 bp, 13 predicted proteins | sample SalMarSW160240MG_FD_203094 | JGI IMG/M metagenome (GOLD analysis project Ga0315534, IMG submission 203094) | Salt marsh sediment microbial communities from the Plum Island Ecosystem LTER, Massachusetts, United States - Salt Marsh Sediment SW1602-40 ... | reverse complement strand
CAACGCGAGTCCGTTGGTGGAAAGGCACAGCTTGAGATCGGGAACCGCTTTAGCGATGAGCGCGAACGTCTCCTTGGTCTTGCGCCAGTCGAAGCAGGCGTCGCCGGGCCCGGCGATGCCGAGCACGGAGAGCTGCGGCACCTCGTTCGCCACCGCGATGATCTTGCGATACGCCTCCTCCGGCGTGAGTTTTTCCGACACCACGCCCGGCCGGCTCTCGTTCGAACAGTCGTATTTGCGATTGCAGTAGTTGCACTGGATATTGCACGCGGGCGCGACAGCGACATGCATGCGCGCGAAATAGTGGTGCGCCTCTTCAGAATAACACGGATGATCCTTGATGCGCTCCCACAGCGCGGGCGCAATGTCGCTCGGCGCCGGGGCGGGGCTTTTCCGAGTGCGTGGAGATTTCAGCGCATGCCGCATCTCCTTTGTTGTCGTCGGCTGGTCTAAAGTGTCGAGCGACACGAAAAATGCCATGGTCCAGTTCCTGGGCGTCGGAGTGGCGCTGGACCGCTTCATTCAAGCCCCGTGCCAGAGGCGAAAAGTCAAGGCTCTCAACGATTTTCGGCGCGGTCGGCGTCGGCCGCCCTGTCGCGGCTTCGACAGACTGTCGCAACTCCGACACTCCGCCCTTCGGCCGAGCGCGCAACCGGACGCGGGCCCGAAGGCACCTGTGCGTGGAGGAGGCAACGGTTCGGTGCGACAGGCCGCCTGGTCACGCGCTGCGCCGAACGGGTGCTCGCTTTCGGCGTTATCCGCGGATTGCAGGCGAGGTCAGAACCGCTTGATGACGATGCCGTGCTTCTTCAGCGCATAGCCGATTTGACGCGGCGTAAGCCCAAGGAGTCGCGCCGCCTTGGCTTGCACCCAGCCGGTGCGCTCCATGGCTTCGATCAAACGGCTACGCTCGGGGCCGCGATCGCCGCGCGCGACGACCAGGCCATCCGCCGCTGCAGCAGGGCCGCCTGCGTCGGCAGCGCTTTCGGGCGGCGCAACGGGGAGCGGGTCGCTCAGGCGCGACGGCGCTGGATCAAGCGGCACGCGCCCAGCGCGCGACGGCTCGTTGCTTTTCCACAGCACGGCGGAGAGACATTGGTCGTTGCGACACGCAAGGTCGGCTGCCGCGATCATCGGCCCTTCGGCGAGCGTTGCAGTGCGCCGGACGCAGTTTTCCAGTTCGCGCACATTGCCGGGGAAGCAGCAGCCGGAGAGCACTTCGAGCGCGCCTGGCCCGAACGCGACCTCACGCCCGTTCTCGCTGTTGAAGCGATCGAGAAACTCCTGAGCCAGCAGCGGTATGTCGCTCTTGCGCTCGCGCAATGGGGGCAGCATCAGCGACACCACATTGACGCGATAGTAGAGGTCGGCGCGGAATTCCTTTTTGACGACCGCCTCCTCAAGATTCTTGTTGGTGGCGGTGACGAGACGCACATTCACCTTGATGGTGCGGCTGCCGCCGACGCGCTCGAACTCGCTTTCCTGGAGCACACGCAACAGCTTGGCCTGGAACGCGGGAGACATTTCGCCGATCTCGTCGAGAAACAGCGTCCCGCCATCAGCAAGTTCGAAGCGTCCCTTGCGCGCGGCGACGGCGCCGGTGAACGCGCCCCTCTCATGGCCGAACAGCTCCGACTCGAGCACGGATTCCGGCAGCGCGGCGCAATTTACCTTGACGAAGGGACCGTTGGCGCAAGGCGAGAGGTCGTGGATCGCGCGGGCAAACAGCTCTTTGCCGGTGCCCGATTCACCGCGCAGCAGCACCGGCGAACGCGATTTCGCGACGATTGCGAGCTTCTCAAGCAGCGCGCGCATCGGCTTGCTCTCGCCGAGGATGCCGGCGACGGGCGGTTTTCCGAGCTCCGGCTTGAATTCGGCCAACTGCTTCTGCAGGCGCTGGCTCTCGGCGATCAGCCGCTCGCGGTCGCGCGCCAGCACCCGATGCAGCTCGACCGTCTGACCGATGAGATTGGCGATCATCACCAGGAAACGAACATCGAAGTCCAAGCGAACTGCGGAGCGCGCGTCGAAGGCACGATCGATCGTGAGCGTACCCACGACCTTGAAGCCGATGCGGATCGGCACGCCGATGAACGACACGGTCGCGCCGTCGTCGGCGCCCAGCGCAGCGACGTCCGCCGGTTCAAACAAAGGATGCGCCGCCACATTAGGGACGACGAAGGGCATCGCGGTGGCGATGACTTGCCCGATCGCCTTCTTCGGCATGCGCTCGCGATAGCGCTCGGAGGATTCCTCGCTCCATCCAGCGCCGACCACGATATTGGGAACGCCGTCGTCGTCGAGCAGTACGATCACGCCGTGACGCATCTGCATGAACGAGGCCAAAAGATTGACCACGTTCGACAACATCGTCTCGAGACGACTGGCCGAAGTCAGTATCTTCGAAATTTCATATACGCCAGTCAGCGCGATTTCATTCACGGCGCCCGACTTCGCCGCCGGCGCAAGCGACCGGCGCACCCGTGCAGGATCGGCATGAAGCATCGGACCTCCATTGTCCTTGCTGCTCCGTCCCTATGCCCAAACTTATTGAGCGAAATTATGTGCGAGAATTTAATGTCTGTCGCGCCTATTTTCATGGCCTTGCTTGCCTAAAAAGCAGACCTCGCGCCTCATTTTATAATCAAGCACGTCCAAAGGTTAAGTACTCGCAGAGTCACAAAACTATAATATTACCTGCAAAGCTTTCCGAATCATGTTGGTGCAATTGCCTGGCGGCAAGCCGAGAAGCTGCTTGGCATTGTGGATTACGGCATCCGTTTGGAATTTTGTCGAGGACAGCGCCGTGTCTCGAACTTGTTCGTCTTCTCTCGACTCGAGCAAATGATCGCTGAGATGACCATCCGGGCAGTGTCGAGCGCATCGACGGCATAATGGGATGGCTCCGTCACCAACATTCCCGGGGGCACGACACTATCGTCTCGCGGATCCAATCCGATGGATTTCTTTCGGAGAGTTTATTTTGCAGTGGATGGAGGGAGAGGACCGCACATCATGCCTGCGCTGTCCGTAGCTGCGCGGCTCGGGTTGCCAAATCGCCCAACCGGCTACGCAATTTTTTCGGGCTGCGGGAGCGACGCCTGAAGAGTTCCAGCAATCCTTAAATCCCGGCGCGACACATGCGCTTCAACGGCAGTTATTTGCACACGAGTCACAAACCGCCTCGCTGCACGGTATCCAGCGAACCGCGAGCAGCGTCTTCGTCGGCCGTCAGGCTGCTTGCTGGGCTGCGTGTCCCAACTGGTTCTGCTCTTCCTCGCACTCGTGCAGCGTGCTCAGAAGGCTGAGCGTCGTGGCGTTCGGACAGTAATTGCGCCAGTCGCCCCAGCCGAGATCGGCGAACTCGTCATCCAGATCGCGCGCGCACTTGCCCCGCGCTTCGCAGCGAGCGCACAGGCCCGTCTTGACGCCCGCCACTCGCGCCGGCGCTCGGACCAGGTCGTCAGGGTCGAGATGCAAAGCGCGCATACGGCGCTTGAGCAGATCCGAGCTGTCGGCAACTTCGGAGTCCGGGGTGAGTTCACCGCGGTTAGGTGCGCCAGCCGCGCCCGACGTAAGAGATAAAATAGGCCGCGCTATCCAGGTCTTAAAAAGCCCGAGCAAACCGCCAAATACAACCCAAGGCTCTTGGGGAGGGGTCATCCGACCCTCCTTCTAGTCACGGTAACCTCCCCTTGTGTAAGATACATGAAATTTTTGCGGCCGCGAATATCTTTAGCATGAGAATTCAAAATAAATTCTTGCTGCATAAAATTCTTTTATTACACAGCACGGCAAATACGACTTAAGCGGAGCGTGACCGCAGCCACGCTCCACCTGCGGCCAGAACCGCGAAGCGTCATTAGGCCGCCTTTTCGGGGCGCGGCAGGCGCGACGGCACCTTCACCCACGCTTCACCCTCAAGCACGACCTCGTCGCCCACCTTGCAGGTGCAGGCGAGCCGCGCCCGGCACTTCTCCGCCATGAGCTCAACGACCTCCACCTTCGTGTTGATCGTGTCGCCCAGCCGCACCGGCGCGCGGAAGAACAGGGTCTGGGATATGTAGATTGCTCCCGGTCCGGGCAGTCGCATGCCGATCAGAGCCGAGATGAAGCTCGCGGTGTAAATCCCGTGGGCAATGCGTGATTTCAGGAACGTCTTGGCGGCAAATTCCTCCGAGAGATGGATCGGATTGCGATCCCCGCTCAACTCGGCGAACCCCCTGATGTCGGCATCGGTGACCGTATGCGACATCGACTCGCTAAACCCCAGTGTGAGGTCTTCAAAAAAGAGGCTTCGAATTTCCAGTTTATCGTTTGCCATTTGCCTCTCCGGCCAGCTCAAATTATTGCAGTGCGAAGAGCACCACGGGCGGAGCGAATTGGCAAGAGTAAACCCGTGCTGTCAGGCGCTTTTTTGCGCTCGGCCGGATCGGGCCGAGCGCCAGCAGCAGGCATAATCGGAAGGGTTGAAGCGAAGCCCTTCCTTCAATTGGAAAATCACTAGGCTTGCTTACCGGTGGCCGGCGTCCCCGCCACCGCTCCCGGGGCCGCCGGGGCCGCCGGGGCCGCCGCCACCGCCGGGTCCGCCGCCGGGTCCACCGCCACCGGGGCCACCGCCGCCACCCCTGTCGGGGCCGCCGCCGGAACCCGTGGCTCCGCCCGTGTGGAATCCGGCGCGCGGGCCTCCACCTTGGCGGGGTCCTCCTGGCCCGCCTGACCTGGGACCCGGACCGCTGAGGGCTGCCGGAGGAGGACCGCCCCGGCGGCCCGGCCCTGGTCCGCCGTAGCCGGGACCACGCCCGCGGCCGCCGAAGACGGGCGGAGGACCACCACGGTAATATTTAGGTCCGCCATGACGAAACCGCGGCCTGCCGTATGGCCCTCCCGGGTAGGGGCCGGGAGCGGCCCAGCCTCGCCACCCCAGCGGGCCGCCCCAACCGAAACCCCGGCGCCAGCTGAAACCGCAACGGTACCAGCCGGGCCCGCGCCAGCCGTCGTAATACCAGCAGTAGCGGTATCCGCCCCATACGAACTGAGCATTCTCGGCAAGATTCACGGTCGCGCCCGCGGCGGCGAGCACGCCCGTTGCACGGAGCGGCGCGGCCTGCGCCCCGGCACCGAGGGTGATGACGACTGTCGCTGTAAGTCCAACCAAAGTATAACGCATACGATTTCCTCCCCGGATGTGTCGCATAGGTCACGCCACTCTGCCCCGCCCGTTCGGCTGCGGCAAACGAATCACAACGACAATATCCGATCGATCTTCGGCGCGGACAGGTCCGCGCGGTGGCAGGATGCGGGTTATCCCACGGCAAAATCAGTAACTTTGGCAACGTCACTCGGCGCCGCACGGCGGGACCCAGCGTCGCCAATCGGCTGGCGCAGTCGAGCAGGCGAGCAAACAGGAAGGGTCAATGAACCCTTACCGACCTATGCGACATGCGAATAGCTGCATCGCAACATAAGGTCTTCTTCTTTGCGCCTGACGGTTTATTTACAGGAGCGAAAAGAAAGCGCGGCGCAAAAGCCGCGGCAGAGGAGAAAAGGAGACAGTCATGTATCTCGTCGCTGGCTTGGTTCGGGTGCTGCGGGTTTGGCGCCGGTACAGTGAAAGTCTTCGTGAGTTGAACCGGTTAGACGACCGAGAGTTGGCTGATATCGGGATCACGCGCTGCGACATTCAGCGGATTGCGTGGGCAGCCGCGCGCGGCTGACGAAAGGCACCGGCCAATATCCGCGAAGAATCGCTAAGAATAAGCACCTTTATAAGGAGAAGAATTATGGCGGCGGTGAAGAATTTGACCGGAAAATGCCTGGCGTGCACAATACTTTTCGGGTCATCCGCGCTCTTGGCGTGGACTTTGCCCCTGTTGGCGTGGGTCGCTTTCAAGGGCTGAGGAGACTCTACCCCCAATGGTTCGCAATCTGGCGTAGCCCGGCCATGCAAGTGTTTCAGTTGTAAGTTGAGTTGCGTCGAGTTACCGTGTAGCGTCCGCCTTCGGCGGGCGTTTTTGTTTCGGCGTTCCCATCCCAAATAAGATAGACCTCGCTCGATTGAGTGCTGAACCCTGCTGATCGGACACGATCATCGATGCAGCCCGTTCACGTCATTGGCGGCGGCCTCGCGGGGTCAGAGGCGGCCTGGCAAATCGCGAATCACGGCACTCCCGTCGTGATGCACGAGATGCGTCCGGATAAAACGACCGCAGCCCACAGGACGGCGGGGCTTGCCGAGCTCGTCTGCTCGAACTCCTTTCGCTCCAATGACCGGGAGACCAGCGCCATCGGCCTGCTGCACGAGGAGATGCGCGGGCTTGGGTCGCTGGTCATGCGGACCGCCGATGCCCACCAGGTGCCGGCGGGCGGCGCGCTCGCGGTCGACCGCGACGGCTTTTCGGCGGCTGTCACCGAAGCGATTGGCGGGCACCCTCTGATCCAAGTCCGCCGCGGGGAAGTCACGAGCCTGCCGCCGCCGGACTGGGACAGCGTTATCGTCGCCACTGGTCCCCTCACCTCTCCTGCCCTCGCCGAGGCGATCCTCGCCGCGACCGGCGAATCGGCGCTTGCTTTCTTTGACGCGATTGCGCCGATCGTTCATCGCGACACGATCGACATGTCGGTCGCCTGGCTGCAATCGCGCTACGACAAGGCAATCGCCGGCGGCTCGGGCGCCGATTACATCAACTGCCCGCTCGACCGCGCCGGCTACGAGGCGTTCGTCGATGCGCTGCGCACGGCCAAGGCGGTCGAGTTCCATGAATGGGAAGCGACGACCCCCTATTTCGATGGCTGCCTTCCGATCGAGGTGATGGCGGAACGCGGCCGCGAGACGCTGCGTTACGGGCCGATGAAGCCGGTCGGGCTGACCAATCCCCGCCGACCAATGGAGAAGCCCTACGCGGTCGTCCAACTACGGCAGGACAACAGGCTCGGCACGCTGTTCAACATGGTCGGCTTCCAGACCAAGCTCAAGCACAGTGAGCAGGTCCGGATTTTTCGCACGATCCCGGGGCTGGAATCTGCGGAATTCGCCAGGCTCGGCGGGCTTCACCGCAACACTTTCCTCAATTCGCCAAAGCTCCTCGATGCGACGCTACGGCTCAAGACCCAGCCGCGCTTGCGCTTTGCCGGGCAGATCACCGGATGCGAAGGCTATGTCGAATCGGCTGCGATCGGACTTCTCGCCGGCCGCTTCGCCGCTGCCGAGCGGCGACACACGGCCCCTGAGCTGCCGCCGCCGACCACCGCGCTGGGGGCGCTGCTCGGGCATATTACCGGAGGCCATGTCGAAAAGATCGATGCGGGTCCACGCTCGTTCCAACCGATGAATATCAATTTCGGGCTGTTTCCCCCGCTCGCCAACAGCCCCTCGCGCGGCGCGAACGGCGAGCGGCTGCGGGGCACGGCGAAAACGCTCGCCAAAAAGCGCGCCCTCACCGCCCGGGCGCTCGCCGATCTCGACCGCTGGATCGCCGGGCGCGCGGCGACTGCTGCGGAGTGATGCGCTCTCCGTCGAGCAGGGAGCCTGTGCTATATCGCGCGGCGATGACTGGCGAATCCACGCTTCCGAAGGAGGTCGCGAGCCGCTTTCGCAGCGCGCTCGTGCTCAAACGCGACGTGTTCAGCACGATCGAGCGGGGCCATTTCCTCACCGAACAGGGCGAGGTTCCAGCGGTCCTGCGTCGGATCGACGTCGCGCCGTGGTGGACGTCTCCTCTCGCCCATCACCTCTTCCATCGGGAAGCGCGTGCGCTCGCCATCGCCGGCAAGCTCGGGATCGCGCCTCCGCTGTTGTTCGCCGGACGCCGCAGCCTCGTTCGCGGTTGGATCGACGGACTGCCCGTCCACATCGCCAAGCCAGTGGCGGATGCGGCGTATTTCCAGTCGGCAAAGCGAAGCCTGCGCGCGTTGCATCGGGCAGGATTGACCCACAACGATCTCGCCAAAGAGCAGAACTGGCTGAGAACCCCGGACGGGCGCGCCGCGCTGACGGATTTCCAGCTCGCCTCGCGATTCCGCCGGCGCAGCTTTCTGTTTCGGCTGATGGCCTACGAAGACCTGCGCCACCTCCTCAAGCACAAGCGCCGCTACGCCCCTGAAAGCCTCACCGCCGGCGAGCGGCGCGTGCTTGCGCGCAAGAGCTGGCTCACCCGCATCTGGATGGCGACCGGCAAGCGCGTCTATTACTGGGTCACCCGCGGCGTGCTGAATGTCGCCGACCGCGAAGGCGGCGGGCTTCGCCTCGTCGACGACGCGCCGGCGCTGACCGCCTGGCTGAAGCGGCACCCGTCAGTGCGCGACGCAGCGATCGTGGCATTCCCCGACCGCCGCAGCGGCGCCGGGCTTTATGCGTTTGTGGAATCCGATACGCCCGACGCATCCCTGCTCCGCGAGCTTGCCGCAACCGCCGTCCCAGCGCGCATGCCGGAGCGGCTGCAGGTGGTGCCGCGGCTGCCGCGCGATGGTCTTGGGGCGCCGCGCACCGACATCCTGCAACTCATCGCGATGAACCAGATCGATCTCATCGACCCGCTGATTGTGAGCGAGGCCGAGAAGGAAGTGGTCGCACGCATCGTTGCGGGCAGGCACAACCTGCGGGACCGCTACGCGCTGTAAGTCTTCAAGGCCAAGCGTTCTCTCAAGACTTGCGCGCGGAGCGCCACAACGCCCATTGCCGACGCCATTGCGGCACTTCGACGGGAGTAAACGGATCGGCGGCCCGCGCGTCCAAGCGGTCGAGCAGCAAACGGGCGAGCGCAACGGGGAGAAACGCGGGTCGCGCCTGCGCCGTCAGCCGGTTGGACGCCGCCGCAACCTGGTCGAGCTCGAAGCGCGCCCGCCCACGCATATCGGACAATGCCGCGCGGAGTTGTGGCGTCGCCCGACGGGCATAGACATCGGCGACGTTGACGCCATGGCTCGTGAGCACATCGACGGACAAATAGAGTTGGCCGCGCGCGGCGTGGATGGGAAAGGCCAGCAACAACCGCGCAATGCCGGAGCCAATTCCCGCCGGTCCAGCGAGCCCGCCCGCGATCGGGTCGGCGCCGCCAAGAACGATGGCGGTGAGTTCGATCAGACTCGACGAGGTTTTGCGCGCATAGCCGTAGAGCGCCTCGAGACTGGGCATCGAATCATCGTAGAGATCGAAACTGCGCGCCTCGATCAATGCGAGCAGCGGCTCGACCGGTAATCGACAGGAGGCGATCGTGTCGATGAGGGCGTCAGCGACGGGGTTCGCCCTGACCTCGCCATGGCCCTCGCCCTGGAGGGCGTCGCGCCACCACTGCAGACGGATTTCGCCCGCCATCGGCGTGCGGACAACCTCGCGCACCCGCGCGATCTCCGCATTGAACGCATAGAGCGCGAACAAATACCGCCTCACCTCGGCCGGCGCGAACAGGCTGGCGAGGTAACGGTCCTTGTCGGCTGTGCGGACAAGATCTTCGCAGTGGGCATACGAGTTCACGGCCGGGCAATCCGTAGGCAGTCTTCGGGGGCGCCTGAGAAGCTGATCCCAATCCTATCTCACCGACCGGCGAGGATGGACGCCGGCTTGCGGGGTTCCGCCCGCGCCCCGAGCATCCACTCAATCGACGGCGACCAGCAACGCGCCGATGCGCCGACCTTCGGCGAGCAGAAGGTTGTAGGTCCGCACCGCCGCTCCCGTCGCCATCGTCTCGGGAACGATTCCCCGCGCGCGCAAGCGCGTATCGAGTGCATCGGGGGCGAGCCAAGGGTCCTGTCCCGTTCCGATCAACAGGTGTTCGATCGGCGGCGCGCTCGCGAGGATGAGCGCCAGCTCCGTCTCCCCGATCGCGTCCGGGGCGGCGACGTCGATCGCCCATATCCCGTTGGGAAGGCACAGGAGCGAGCCGCGATGCGACATGCCGGCGAAACGGAACCCGCCCGCGCCATAGGCGTCGATCGGCGCCGGATAGGGCAAATGCGGGGTCGCCGCATGTTCGCCGGGCATCGGCTGTCGTTCAGGGTCGCGCCCCGGCCGAGCGCGCCGAGGCCGTGCCAGACTTGCCGGCTTCGTCCTTTCGGCCCTGGGTTCGAACGCCGAGATAGATCAGCATGGGAGCGGCAATGAAGGCCGACGAGTACACGCCGACAATGGAGCCGAACAGCATGGCCTGCACGAAGCTTTGGATCGCTTCAGGTCCGAAGAAAAACATGCCGAGCAGCGACAGGATCACCGTCGTCGACGTGATCACGGTGCGGGATAGCGTCGAGTTCATGGACAGATCGAGGAGGTCGCTGATCGGCATGCGTTTGTGCCGGCGCAACATCTCCCGAATACGGTCGTAAATCACCACCGTATCGTTGACTGAATACCCCATGATGGTCAGAACGGCGGCGACTGACGAGAGATCGAAATCGAGCTGGGTCAGACTGAAGAAGCCGATCGTGAGCACCACGTCGTGCAGTGTCGCGATCGTCGCGCCAACGGCGAACTGCCATTCGAACCGGAACCACAGATAGAGAAGGATTCCGAGCATCGCCACGAGCATGCCCAGGATGCCGCTCTGGACAAGCTCGCCTGAAACACGCGGCCCTACCACTTCGACGCGGCGATAATCGTACCCATCCCCCAGCGCCGCCTTCACCTTATTGACGGCGGCCTGCTGCGCTTCCTCTCCGCCGGGCTGCTGAGCGAGGCGGATGAGGACGTCGTTCTCAGCGCCGAAGCGCTGAAGCTGCACTTCGCCGAGATCGAGTTTCCCCAGCGTGGCGCGGATCGCGCTTAAATCGGCGGGACCGGCCTTCGATTGAATCTCAAAGAGAGTGCCGCCGCGGAAGTCGATGCCGAAATTCAGGCCGACCGTAAAAAACAGAACAATGGCGAGCAGCGATAGCAGCCCGGACAGCGGAAACGTGATCCGCCGCCAACTCATGAACGGCAGGTTGGTTTCGTCCGGAACCAGGCGCAATAGCTTCACAGAGAACTCCGAACCTCAGATCGGCACCACGGCAGGCCGCCGTAGTCGGACCCAGTACGCCACGATCAGGCGCGATAGCGTGAACGCGGTGAAAATCGTCGTAAAGATGCCGATGCTGAGCGTCAGCGCGAAGCCCCGCACAGGGCCCGAGCCGAGAAAGAACAGAACCACGGCGGCGATCAAGGTCGTAATGTTGGAATCGAGAATAGTGGCAAGCGCCCGCGAGAATCCCGCGTCGATAGCCGCGATCGCTGTGCGACCCGATCGTGCCTCTTCGCGAATGCGCTCATAGATCAGCACATTCGCGTCGACCGCCATGCCAACCGTGAGCACGATGCCGGCGATGCCGGGAAGCGTGAGCGTGGCGTCCAGCAACGACAGCACGCCGAAGATCATCAGGACATTGATGATGACCGCGGCGACGGCGAACACGCCGAGCAGCCCGTAGGTCGCGATGATATAGATGATGACCAGAGCGGAGCCGACAAAAGCGGCGGTCTTACCTTTTTCGATCGAATCTTGGCCGAGCCCGGCGCCGACGGTGCGTTCCTCGATGATCGTGAGCGGCGCCGGCAGGGCGCCCGCGCGCAGAAGAATGGCGAGGTCGTTGGCGCTCTCGACGGTGAAATTGCCGGAAATCTGACCGGAGCCGCCGAGAATCGGCTCGCGGATCACCGGCGCCGAAATCACCTCGTTGTCGAGCACGATCGCGAACGGCCGGCCAACATTCTCCTGCGTCACGCGGGCGAAGCGGCGCCCACCCGACGTATTGAAGCGGAACGACACGATCGGTTCGCTTGTGCGCCGATCGAAACCCGGCTGAGCGTCATTGAGGTCCTCGCCGGACACCATGACATGCTTCTCGACCAGGACGGGAACGCGTTGTGCCCCCTTCCCTTCATAAAGGATTTCGGAGTCCGGTGGCGCGCGGCCCTGCCGCACCGCTTCTTGCGGATTCATCGACATGTCGACGAGGCGGAATGTCAGCTTTGCGGTCTTGCCGAGCAACTCCTTCAGCCGCGCTGGGTCCTGCAGTCCGGGCACCTGCACCAGGATGCGGTCAACCCCCTGCCGCTGGATCGACGGCTCCACCGTGCCAAGCTCGTTGACGCGGCGTTCGATAATCTGGATCGACTGATCGACCGACTGCCGGATGCGCTCGTTCATCGCCGCCTCGGTCACCCGCAACCGGATCAGCCCGCTTCCCGCATCGCTGATGTTGACGCTGCGCTGCCCGGTGCCGCCGAGCAGGCCGCCGAGCGGTTGCGACAGCTCGCGCAGCTTGGCGAGCGCCTGGGGTAGATCCGCGGTGTTCCGAATGCGCACTTCAACCGAATCGCCGCGCGCGACGAGCCCGGAATAGCCGATGCGCGCCTCGCGCAGAACGCGACGCACGTCGTCACGCAACGTCTCCACCTTCTCCTGGCGCACCGCATTGGCGTCGACCTCGAGCAGGATATGCGAGCCGCCCTGAAGATCGAGCCCGAGAACGATGTGGCGCTGCGCCCATTTCGGCCAGTGCTCGACGACCGACTCGGGGAACAAATTCGGCACCGCTGCAAAGCAGATGAAAAATGCCGACGCCAGGATCGCCATGGCCTTCCACCGCGAGAAATACAGCATTGGCTACTCTTGCGTGCTCGTCTTGGCGGTCGGCATGAGGATAAGAGCGACGCGATCCGCTCGACTGAAATCAGCGCGACTTGGCGGCCGTGTCATCTTTGACCGGCTCGCCCTTGGACCGGACCTCGGCGATCATGCTGCGCATCTGGCGCACCCGCACGCCGTCCGCGACCTCCACCTCGATCTCGTTCTCGTCGACCACCTTGGTTATTTTCCCGAAGAGTCCGCCGGAGGTCACGACGCTGTCGCCCCGGCGCATATTCTTGACCATCTCCTGATGCTGCTTCGACCGCTTCTGCTGCGGCCGCAGGATCAGAAAATACATGATGACGAATATAAGTACGAATGGCAGCAACGACACCAGCATGTCGCTGCCGCCCGCTCCCGCGCCCTGGGCAAAGGCGGGCGTGACAATCATAAGCTCTCTCCTTGGGTGGCTTCTCTAAAAAAACCGCGTGACCGTCCGATCTCGACGTCCGCGGCCCGATGACGCTTTGGTTCACCGAAGCGCCGGAACTATACCGGCCGAAACGTCTTTTGCAACGCCGCCCGCCTGCGGCGAAAGGCCGGCGGAAAAAAAGGCGCGCATGAGGGCAAGCCGAGCTGCCGGAGGCGGCTCGCCACGGACTCGCGGGCCTTCGCACCCGGCACAGCGGGTTTTTGGCACGGCCGGCCACAGCTTGCTCGATTCCCTTGCCACTCCGCACTACGGTGGCCGGTATGGTTCGCTTGCCGCTCTCGCCAAACGACTCTATATCTCGCCGCACATCCGATCGCCGTCGCCGCCGCGGGCGTGCCGACGCCATGGCGCCCATCGTCTAGCGGTCTAGGACGTCGCCCTTTCACGGCGAAAACAGGGGTTCGAGTCCCCTTGGGCGCGCCAGTGATTTCAGTGTCCAGCCCGGAGAGATGGGTGACAGATTGTACCTAAGACATGGGTGACAACCTCGGGCCGAACGGGTTGTCGAGGGGTTGCAGGGTCCTCTGCTCTAAATCGAAGTATCCGAGATCGTAGTGGGTGAAACTGACGAGCCAGACGCCGTCATCGACTTCCTTGATGCCGAGCCGTTGGCCGGCGAATACGGTGGAGATGTTGATTTTCTTGCGGTGCAGGCAGATACGCCCGCAGGCGGTGACGAGGATGTCGCGGTCGTGGAACGGATAGTCGAACTCGGGCAGACCGTTGTAGCGGCGCGGTGAGACGGCATAGAGCTCGGCTGGACACTTCATGGCGAGCGCCTCATGCG
>Ga0315534_1002041_pt1 | contig 13823 bp, 14 predicted proteins | sample SalMarSW160240MG_FD_203094 | JGI IMG/M metagenome (GOLD analysis project Ga0315534, IMG submission 203094) | Salt marsh sediment microbial communities from the Plum Island Ecosystem LTER, Massachusetts, United States - Salt Marsh Sediment SW1602-40 ... | reverse complement strand
GCCCCGGGCAGAAGTGGGCTGAGGCAGGGAAGGAAGACCAGAATCACCGCGGCCGGGAGCGGCATCGGGAAAAACGGCAGGGATCCTTTGAAAATCGACTGCAGAGGCTGCAATACGGAATCACCCGGTTTGACAACGGACTATGCCGTCGCTATACTCTGAAACCTGAAAAAATGTCGATTCGCATCCAGCTGAACCGTCTGGCTGTCAGGAGAATATAGCAGCATGATTCAACCCCACCTCAGTTTTTTGAACCCGGATCGGTGCGAGCAGATCCATCAGGCCGCCCTGGAAATACTGCGCCGGACGGGCGTACGGGTGTTTCACGAGGAAGCCCTGCGCCTTCTGGCCGAGGCCGGCTGCCTGGTCCAGGAGGAAAACCTCGTGTTTATTCCGCCGGCTCTGGTGGAATGGGCGCTGCAGCAGCCGCCCTCCCGGGTTGTTCTATGCAAGCGGGGCGGCAACCAGATCAGTGCAGCACTGCAGGAGCGCAACGTCAGCTTCGGACTGGGATCGGATTGTCCCTACTACCTCGATCCCCGCAGCTGCGAGCGCAGGCCCTTTACCCTCTCGGATATGAAGTCCGTTCTCGAGTTGGCCGACGCTCTGCCGCATCTGTCCTTCCTCATGTCGGCGGGAATCCCCGCTGAGGTCCCGACCCATACCTATCGGACACAGTTCGCCACCCTGATCTGCAACTGTTTGAAGCCGGTGGTGTTCGTCTGCGATGACGGGGAGGACTGTCGCCGCATCATCGCGGCGGCCGCCGCCGTAGCCGGAGGCGAAGAACGCCTGCGTCTGAACCCGACTCTGCTCCTGTACTCGGAGCCAACCACACCGCTGCAGCACAGCCGGACCGCTTTGGAAAAGCTGCTGGTAATGGCGGAAAGCGGCATCCCGGTGTTGCATTCTCCCGCACCGATGATGGGCGGTACGGCCCCGGTCACAATCGCCGGCGGGCTGGCGTTGAGCGCCGCCGAGGTCCTGAGCGGCCTGGTGATCCACCAGCTGAAACGTACGGGTGCGCCCTTCGTGTTCGGAAGCGGGCTCCACCATCTGGACATGAGAACATCGATCAGCGTGTACGGAGCCCCGGAGTTTCAGCTGGCCCGCCTGGGCGTGGCGGACATGGCCCGTTTCTACGGCCTGCCCAGCTGGGGGTACGCGGGACATTCGGACAGCTGCGTGTTCGACGAGCAGGCGGCCAGCGATGCGCTGTTCTCCACGATGATCGCACTGCAGAGCGGCACCAACCTGGTCCATGACATCGGCTACCTGGAGGCCGGCCTGGCCAATTCGCCGGAGATGATCGTGTTCACCTGCGAGATGATCGGGATGCTGCGGCGGTTCCAGGAGGGCTTCGCCATCGATGCGGAGAATCTCGCTCTGGAGGTCATCCACGGCGTCGGGCCGGGGGGAAACTTCCTCACCGAAAATCACACCATCGAACACTTTCGGGAGTACTGGGAATCCTCCCTGTTCGCCCGGCAGCGGTTCGACGGCTGGAAGGCCGAAGGAGCCAAGACGCTGGGCCAGCGGGTGCGGGAGAAGACGATCGCCCTGTTGGACGAGGCTGCGGGAACGCCCCTGCCGGATTCGACGGCGGAGGAGGTAAATTACATTCTGGGTTTGTCCGACAAGAAATCCTGAGGTTTATGGAATGAAGGGAATGAAGAGGGTGCTGCACGACAGGGAAGCGAATCCGGAGCGCACACCCGTTTTTAGCGGTACCGAGTTCCCCCTCTCCAAGCAGGGAGTCTCGGCAATCCACGGAGCTACGCTGGAGGTGCTCGCCAACACGGGGTTCCGTTTCGTTTCGGAAACCGCGCTCTCGATCTTCAGGAAGCACGGGTTTCGTATCGAAGGACAGCGGGTTTACTTCAACGAGAGGCAGATCCAGCGGGTCCTGGCGAGTATTCCCAAAAGCTTCACCATCCTGGCCCGCAACCCGAAGCACAACCTCCTGATCAAACCGGGGGTCAGCTCCTTCGGCCTGGGCCGAGGTGCGGTCAACATGATCCAGGCGAACGGGTCCATCCTTAGAGGCACCTTGGAGGATTTGATTGCGGCGAGCAAGTTGTGCCAGATGATGGATGAACTGGAACACTGGGGACCCCTGGTCTACCCCACGGATGTAGAACCCGACAATGTCTACCTGGCGGCCTGGCAGGCCATGGTGAAGTACGTGGATAAGCCGTACCTGTATGCCAGTCGCCATCACATCGATTTCGTGGCCATGGCCTACGGCACCACCCGGGAGGAAATGGCCCGGCGGTCGGACTTTAACAGCTCCTTCGGCCAGTCTACGGCGATCATCCAATCCCCGCTGTCCATGTTCGCCGAAGACTGCGAAGACCTGATCGAGTACGCCCGCTGCGGCATCGCCTGCAACATCGCCTCCATGCCGATTGCGGGAACCACCGGGCCCTGTACCCTCTCCGGTCTGGTGGTGCAGCAGAACTGTGAAAACCTCGCCGCTATGGTCCTCTTCCAGTTGGTACGTCCCGGCAGCCCCGTGTACTACGGTTCGATCGGGGGCCGCGCCGATATGAAATCCCTCACACCGAGATTCGGTTCGGCGGAGGCCCGCCTTATTGAAAGGGCCGGAGTCCAGCTGGCTCGTTCCTACGGTTTGGCCTGCCGTGGGGGAGCGGGGATCACAGACGCGCCGTCCTGTGATTTCCAGGCCGGGGCCCAGGCCATGCTTCACATCCTCTCGGATCTGGAAAATGGACCTGAATTCCTGCCGGCCTGCGGGCTTCTGGGCAGCTACGCGGGTGCCTCCCTGGCCAAAGTTGTGCTGGATGCGGAGCTCATCGGCCAGGCCAAACGATTCCTCACACCTATGAATCCGACCCGGGAACGCCTGGCCGTGAAGGTGATCGCCGAAGTGGGGCCGGGCGGCCACTATATCGAACACCCGCACACACTGGAGAACTTCCGCTCCGAGTTCTTCGTGGACAGCATCTTCCAGTCGCTGACATACGAACAGTGGAGCGCGGCCGGGCGCAAGAAAGCGGTGCACCTGGCCCAAGAAAAAGCCCTGCAGCTGATCGACTCATACGAGCGACCGCCCATGGATCCGGGCCTGGAGGCGGAGATCGACGCCTTCGTGGAACGGAACCGGGCTGGGTGATTTGTCCGCAACCGCCGGGTAGTCAACGGTCTTCCGGCCGAATCGAAAACTGCTACGCCAGCGGTTTTGTGGTATAGTATCCTCAAAACGGGTGCCAGGGGCATCAGAGGAGGAGATATTCACGGCCAATTATGAAACTTAGGATTGAAACGACCGAGAAGCAGCTGCAGGATGCCGCGGCCAAGGTGGTCTCAGCAAAGGAGGCGGCCTACTTCGCAGATCTGGTTCTGGAAGCCCATCTGCGCAAGGCACCTCGGATGAATCCGCTGGAGGATGCGGTTGCCGACATCAAGGTTTGGGCCGAAGCCGGTAATCGGGAGCTCGAGGTCGAGGCGGACAAGGAGAGCGTACTGCTGCTGGATTTCCAAAACCTGGCTCCCGCCCTCAAGCTCAAGTACATTCACGACGAGCTGGAGCGCCGGGCCCGCAAGAACGGCATGGCCGCCGTGGGCTTGCGCAACTCTTCAGGGATAGTCGTATTGAGTCCCTGGTGTGAAGCCTGCTGAGCACCCGGCAGACCCCCGGCTGGAATCCCCCGGAGTGCGGCGGATTCGTCTGCGCCGTCGACATCGCCAGCTTCACCGATCCTGTAGCGTTCAAGAGTGAGGTTTCCGAGATGTGCGCGCAGATCCGCCGCCAGAAGCCGGCTGAAGGCCGCAGCGAAGTGGCCATTCCCGGGGACCGGGGACACCAAAAGTCGGCCGCCGCCCGGAAGGCGGGGCAGATCGAGGTCAAGGATCAGGTAGCCGAGGCACTGGAGAGGCTGGCCTCCTGAGGAGCACACACAGTGGTACAGGATTTGGTTGTGGAGGACCGGAGGGACGGTAAGGGACTGGGGGTCTATTCTGCCGGGCTGCCGGGGAATCAAGCCAGATTCAGAGCGGCAAGTGTTTCCGCCAGGGGCGCACCCTGCTCGTCCCAACCCATGATCCGGTAGAACTCCCGGACCATCGGCTCCAGGTCCACCCTGGCTCCGCTCGAGGGACCTTCCCCGATCGGCTCTTTGAGAAACTTCTCCGGCAGGGTATCCAGTTCCGAGGTGGCACCGAAGCGGAGGTTGAAGAGCTTCTCCATGTTCACGATCCGCTCCCCGATGAACAGCAGCCGCTCCTTGGTGAGCTCCAGACCGGTCAGGGCCCGTACCAACCGTGTTTCTTTTTCCAGGTCGTAGTTGCCCGCGATGGTCAGGGCCGGCACCTTGCAGATTCCCAGGGAATCGATGATGGAGCTCACGATCAAGCAGTACCTCACCAGGGCACCCTTGCCTGCCGTTGCCATCCGGTCCGCCGCCTGTCGGGTTCCGAACTCCCGTTCCGCCTGCTCCGGCGTGTAGCGGAGCTCCGGAACCGGATACACGCTGGTGAAGTCTCCTCCTCTCATGCTCACCGCATAGGACAGGGCGGTACCCATCATTCCCCTGGGATCGGAGCCGTACAGTTCCACGCCTTTTACATGGTAGGCGTATTTCTCAGCCCCCCTGCCGATTCTCCGAGCTGCCCGAAAGACTCCATCCGCCAGGATATCCCCGATCCCCTCCCGTGTTGCGATTGCGTTCATGATCTGTTCCATGGCTTCGGCATTGCCCCAGGTTAGATCGATTCCGTCCGTCTGTTCCATGGAAAGGTTCTTTCTGTCGTACAGATCCATGGCAAAGGCGATGACCGAGCCCGTGGAGATGGTGTCCACACCGAGGATGTTGCAGAGGTTGGAAAGGTACATGAGCGCCTCGGGATCGGTGAGGCCGCAAAGGGCGCCCAGATCGATGACGGTCTCGTACTCCGGGCGTCCGCCCCGAAAACCCTTGTACTTGCCCTCCTTCAATTCGACCTCTGCTTTGCAATGCACTACGCAGCGGGGACAAGTGATGTTGCGCACCACGTAGGATTTTAAATTCCTGCCGTCGATGCGCTCGGCCCCGTCCAGCTGCATGGAACGGTAGTTGCGGGTGCCCAACAGTCCCATCTCATTCAGCTCCAGCACATCTCCGGCGCTGCCCAGCTGGGAATAGTCCCGGTAGCGGGAGACGCTGTCGCGGATACTCTTTATGTATTCCCGCACGACCGGCATCGCTTCCGGGGGCGCTTTTTCTCCCCGCGCTCCGCCCCGGACACAGACGGCTTTCAGCAGTTTTGAACCCATCACCGCGCCCATGCCCGTGTGACCGGCCGAATGATCGATCCCCGCCATGATACAGGCATAGCGGACGCGGTTCTCCCCGGCCGTGCCGATGGTGAGGATCTCCGCTTTCTGGTCGCCGAGCAGCGTCTTGATGGCGGCGTCGGTTTGACGGGTATCCAAACCCCAGAGATCCCGGGCGTCTTCAAAGCGTACACCCATTTCATCGATGACCAGAAAAACCGGCGTTGCCGCGGCACCGCGGATGATCAGCGCCGTGATTCCGAGCGACCGGAGCTTCGCACCCAGGAAGCCCCCCACGCTGGAGCTGCCGATCAGGCCGGAGAGAGGCGACAGAGCGTTGATGTGCACCCGGGAGGAGGATGGCGCCGCGCTGCCGGTCAGTAGCCCCAGGCTCACGATCATGATGTTCTCCGGTCCCAACGGGTCCGTACCCTTTTCGAGGTTCGTGTAGAGAAAGTGCATGTTGTACCCGAAGCCGCCGAGAGTCTCCAGGGCCATCTCTTCGCTGAATTCGCCGGTAGCGATGCTTCGATTGGTCAGATCGAAATCGATGATTTTTCCAAAGCTTCCGGTTCTATTCATCGGATGTTGTCACCTTACCGGCACCTTGGTTCATGGTACCTTTATCGTTGTTCGGAAATCTTCACTTTTTCGAGTATAGACTTGATCACTGATAATACCAAGCACAACGTAGATTCGGCCGGCGGTTGATAAAACTGTTTCCGGTTCCCCCGGATCACCCCGAGTGTGCGAACCTACGGCGCACCGAGGATTTCGGCAGAAGCGATTAACGCCGTCGTCTGTGTATATCGAGGTGTCCTAAGTCGAGCTTCAGTGGGGCGTGTTCATTCCCTCTTGAGTAGTGTCAGCGACAACCCGTGGGATTCGAATCTTTGGAAATCCAAGTCAAAAGTGATGAAGTCGAGTCCGCCCCGGATGGCCACCGCAGCCAGGTAGGCATCCATCCATACCTTCGGGCAAGCGCTTTCGGCATCAGCAAGACGGAGCCACAATTCCCGTGTACGTTCCGGTTCTTCTATCTCCAGACATTCGGTTTTATGAAAAAGCGATGTAAGGAAGGCGATCGCTTCTGTATTGGAGAAGTGGGGCACCCCAAAGGCTCTGTGAACAGCTGGAGTGGTTATTAACCGCAGCGAAGACAGCTCAATCGCCCGTAATCTACAGAGCGGACGGCTCGGCGATGATTGTTTGATCTGTATCCCTGCAGGGTCATGGAACGGATGCGCCGCAAAGGTAACAGCGACCCAGAGGTTGGAATCAAATAGAAATCCCGGCACGGCGGAGATCCTCACGGTATTGGCTATCTTGTTGCAGGTTCTTGAGCTCTTCCAACGTCATTGTTGATCCGGGTGCATCCGCCGCTGCAACCACCACCGGTAGCCCGGTAGCGGGATCCGTTTCCACCCGAATATATTCTAACGGGTGCAGCGCAGACCCTGTTACCAGCAATCCGGCTATGAGAGCTTCGGCAACAACGTCTTTCAGTTTCCTTCCCTCAATGGCTGCGCGGACCTTCACGGCGCGCATGATTTCATCCGGGAGCTCTAGAGTCGTTTTCATATTCCCATATTACCAGAAAAACATAAAAATGGCAACAACTTGGGGGAGCGCTTTCAAAAAGTAGGTACACGAGGGCTCACGCGGCTTTCCTGAGGGTGTGCCGGAAGTCCTGCAGAAACCGCTCGCTGGCCAGCGAGGTGCGGATCTGCAGCATCCCTTCGGCCCCGGACTCCGACCAGGTCATCCCACCCTGCTTCATCCGAGCTCCGATCACGTTCTTGCAGCTGCTTTCCACCGTTACGCTGCCGATGGGTAGGTGCATCGCTCGATAGCGGTCATAGTGCATCCTATCTTGGTTGTCCTCGAAGTAGCTGATCTCATCCTGCACGAGCTTGCGCCTCTTTCCTTTGCAGGTGGCACGGATCTGCTTTAGCTCTGCGATCACCTCTGCTACCTTGCCCTCGCAGAACGACTCCTGCCACCGATTGAAGTTCCGCCAGTACTCCTCGGTTTGTTCGCCGTACAGCTCCTTACAGCTCGCCGATAGATGTTCGGTAGCGTGGTAGAAGTCCAGAACAAAAACGCTGTACTGGTTTGCAAGATCCCCCACCCGATCCCAGATCCACTTCGCTCCATCGCCCAGGAAGACAATCCGGATCTTCTCCGCATCGGCCACCCGCCGGTTCATTTCCACCCAGACCCGCTGGAAGAACTCATCGGCGTGCTCGATCCCTCCCACATAGCTGCTATCACTACAGTAGGCTTCCGCTCGCCTCGGGTCCCAACACGCCTTGGAAATCACCCCAATCTTCGCATCCCGAAAGCCAATCTCGTATCTCTTCCTGCCGCAATCATCTAAATACTCCCCTTGTTTCTCCCGCACCTTCGTCGCATCGATCGACACCGCCATCGTGCCCTCGATCTCTCGCTGCACCTCCATTGAGTCCCCACTCTCAAAGACCTGCTGGATCTCCTGCTGTCGGTTCTCTTCAATCCGATCCCCCAAGACGTAGTCCATATCCAAGGCTTTGCGCATGGACACCAGATCCTTGCCGTCCGGGCGAAAGATCTCGTGGAATCGGTTCAGATTTTCTTGGTAGGCCTCCCGCCCCGTGAAGGTGCTCAGGAAATAGTTCAGCCCCGGTGTGTGCCGCTTCTCGATGCCCAGCTGTTCGTCCAGCGGAATCCAACTTCCTCCCCCTTCCTGGCTACTGACATAATAGGCACGTTGGTAGTGGATCTCGCCGAACAGTCCGTGCAGGGTGTTGTGCCGGTAGTCGACGAACTTGTACTTCCGCCCGTCCCTCTCGACGGTGGGTCCTTCATAGCCTTTGCCTAGCTCTTCGAACATCTTGTTCTCCAGTTCCCGACCTAGGCATATCAGGTACTCCAGCAGATTGCGTTGGGTCTCGAAGAGCTCTTCCGCGTTGGCGATCTTCAGCCCGTAGGTGTCCTTGAAATATTCAAGATGCTGTGATACGAATGACGTATTCATTGGTCCCTCCCAGATCAGATTTGTTGGGCTATTATAGCCTTTCTGGGAGGGATTTTTTATACACCTTCACCTACTTTACCAATGCGCACCCACAACTTGGGCAGAATCACCCGCGGCGATTTGGGCTGCCGGAGATGTTCCTCTACGAACCAGAGCGACAACCCCCGGCTCCCCGGATGTAGAATCAGCTGCCCTCCATCACGTAGGCGAGCAGCCGCTCGGTGTCCAGGCCGTCTATGCCGAGCTGCTGCGGAGTAACCCCGCGCTGCCAGTAGCTCTCCCCCAGCATGGTGGCGAAGATCTCCACCATGGCTCGAGCTTTTGAGCATGGCGCAGGCAGCCGTAATAGCCGGTGTTGAACAGAACGATCTGTCCGTCGGCCAGATGCGGCGCCAGAACATCCCAGAAGGCGCTGTGGTACATGGCCGGAACCGTGATCATGATGACCCGGGCATCCTCCAGGGCCTCGGCCGGATCGGTGGTGATCCGGGCCAGCCGGGTGAAGCCGGTCTTGCCGAAGACCGGGTCGGAGTCCGGGGTGAGGGTGATGCCGCCACTGTCCAGGATGGGTTGCAGGTTGGCGCGAAACACGGGAAGCTCGAACAGGGCCACCTCCATACCGCTCAAGGTGCAGTCGGCGGCGATGGCCGCACCGGCGTTGCCGGCCCCGCACACACAGAGACGGGGAGGCAGCGCGTCGGCTGAATTGTCCTTCGTTGCTCTACCTTCAACCGGACTCATAGCCTACACCTCCGGACTTGAAGATCTCCACCTCCCCCGTCCGGCCATTCAGGCGGACCCGGTCGCCGCTTGAGATCAGCCGGCAGGGGTCCTGATCCTCCGGGAAGTCCACGACCGTGGGAATCTGCAGGACCGTGGTGGCAACGCCGGCGCTGGAGTCGATGCGCGTGAAGATCCAGCCCATGGGAGCGGCACCGGTGACCCGGGCGGCGCCGAAATAGCAGGACCAGCCGTTGGAGCCCTTGCTCCCCGGCATGACCAGGATCTTGCCCATGATGGACTTTCCCAGATTGACGTTATCATACTGCTTGATGATCCCTGTTTGTGGGTCGATGCCACCCCAGCCGGTGATGCTCTTGGGACAGACCAGGGCCTCGCCTTCCACTATGCCGGGGATCACCCCGCGGCCCCTCAGCGTGAACGCGGCCAACGGTGTTTCTCCTCCCAGCGGCCGGCTACGGCCGCGTCGATACAGCTGAATACATCCCCGAAGTACACGGGCTTGCTCATATCCGATTTCACGGAACCGGCCTGCTTGAGGCTGTCGAACACCAGGCCGTTGTAATTCCCCAGGAAAACTTTCCCCATCGTCCCGGGGCAACTGCTGGTGTAGATGTGTCCGCCCGCCTCCTCGATGATCCGTGTGTAGCCGTTCTCATCGGCCATGGCCTTGAGAGGATACACGGTCCAGAGCATGAAGTGCACGTTCGGGCTGATCCGCTTGCCTTTCAGGTAGTCACAAACCCGCTTGATCTGGTCGATGTCGTAGTGGGGGCAGCCCAGGCTGACGAAATCGATCTCTCCTCCTCCCGGATCGCAGACCGCCTCATAGGCCTGCTGCAGCGCCGGCTCATCGATTACCAGGGTGCCGGCGGGCTTCCCGCCCCGAAGGGCGTCCTCCACATTGCGGGCTTCCGGGGTGTAGCCGGCCAGGTGACAGATCTCGCAGTTGCTGGAAATCGCCAGGGTGGTGCAAAGCTGGCGGAGCTTCTGAAAGGTGACGCGCTGAAATTCGCCCGAGATCACCGGCACGGCCCGGGTGGCAAGGGGGTCCCCGATGGCTCTTCCCAGCAGGTCCCACTCCAGCAGGCTGTTCACCGGGGCCTTGACCTCCACCACATGGGTTGCCCCCCGGTTCTCCTCCACGTGATTGCCCCATCTGGGTGTTCTGCCGCAGATGGCCGACCAGAAGGCGGCTTCGATGCCGTCGGAGTTGCCCATGGCGCCCCAGATCGAGTTTCCCATCACGGTCACACCGGATTCGGTGGTCACGAAGTGCTCCCCCCGGATCGGCAGCCAGCCGGTCAGATATGGGGCACAGGTGCCGGTGATGGTCACCCCGGCCCTGCGGGCCTGCTCGAGGAACTCGGAGTTTTTGCTGAAAAAATCGCCGCTCTGGTTGAAGGGCTCGTGCTCGTATTGATCGCAGGGACTGACACAGGACTGGATGGTGCAGTTCTGGTAAGTCCTGTCGAAGGCGATGATCTCATCCACGGCCAGATTCATCCGGGAGAAAACCGCATCGGGGCTGTCGGAGGTTTCGACGTTCAGGTAGTTGTGGGCTCCGCAGAACACCGTGGCCTTTGTAACCTCGCAGAGCTCCTCCGCCCCCAGGACCTCTGCGTAGCGTAGGATGTTCTCCAGGCAGACCTGTTTGAGCCTGCCCTCTTTTCCGGCCAGGAGCCGTTTTTCGTAGCTGTCCAACCGCACCATCTCAGCGTCCCTTGGCCGTGTCCGGCAGGGTTGCGCGGATCAGCTCCGTAACACCGGCCTGCTCCTCGAAGCTCCACACCAGCTCGACCAGTCCCTCGGCCCGCTTCCTGCCCAGAACCGGATCGACCAGCCAGTGGAACTTCTCCTCCATCGTCGCCTTATTCCAGCCGGGTTGGGGAAACACCAGCCCGCCTCCTACCAGACCGGATTCCAGCCTCCTGCCGTCTTGGAGCACAACCGTTACCGAGCTGGCAAAACGGCCGCGGGGATCCCCGATGGAGAACAGCCGGCAGAGCTCGTTCAGCTCCTCGGATTCCCGCACCTCGACTCTTGTCGCCAGGCCGCGGATGGTCTCATCCTGCAGGCGATGCTCCAGGGTCTGCTCCGGGCCGATCTCTCCATCAACCAGCATGGCAGCCACGGGCCAGGCCAGGTTGAACTGGGCCTCCTCGGTGGTCGCGGGAAGCCGGGTACCCAGGGCCGCGGATTCCTTGAAGGTCTCCACGATGATCCTGTCGATGGCTTGAAGGTCGATGTGGTGCTCATCCGCAAGTTTCCTGCTTCCCTCCACCGCGGCATGGGCCCAGCCGCAGCAGGCGTAGTCCTTGGCCTTCCAGGCCACCCCGTCTACCATGAGGTATTGTTGGCCGATGTCCTGGACCCACTCCCGATACTGGTCGAAGCTGAACAGGGTCGGGATCCCTGTGAAGCCCAGGGAAGCCAGCTGCACTGCGGTGATACCGGTCAGGGACGCCCAGCCGATTCCGTGCTTGACCATGGCCGGGTGGGCAATGTCCCGCATCATGGGCAGGTTGGGAGCATGATACTCGGCGATGCCGAGGGCGTTCTTCGTCTGTTCGGCATCGAGCTTCAGCAGGTGCGCCGCCACCGCAGCACAGGCCACCGAACCCCAGGATCCGCAGGCCTGGTAGATCTCATGGTGGTCGTGCCAGCAGCGGCCCATACGGTGGGCCAGCTCGTAGCCAACCACCAGGGCGGTCAGCAGGTCGGCCCCACTCAGAGCCCTGGCTTCAGAGACAGCCAGGGCCGTGGGAAAAACTTGAGCGCCCGCATGCCCGTAGGCATAGCGGGCGCTGTCGTCGCTGTCCAGACCATTGGCCGCCGAGGCGTTGGCAAAGGCAGCGCCCGCGGTCGTCGCTTTGCTCCCGTGCAGCACAACCGTCGCTTCCTCGCCGGGCATACAGGTCGCGGCGAACTCGGTGGCGATGCGGCTTACCCGGGTGCGGGCACCGCTGATCGTGGCCGACAGATTGTCCATCAGGCACATCCTGGCTTTGTTCTGGACCTCCACGGGAAGTGCGTCCCAGCTCGCCTCAGCAATAAAACTGGAAACCAGGCTATCGCCGTCCATCGTTTGTCCTCCCCACATCAATATTTGCGATTCACCGACTCAACGGTAGCGGATCCGGGGATTGAGGATCGAGTACAGGATATCGGCGATCAGGTTGGAAAGGCTGTACACGGTCACGATGACCATACTGCAGGCCTGAATCAGAACCACATCGCGCCGCTGGATCGCGTACACGATCAATCGACCGAGGCCGGGATAGCCGTAGACTGCTTCGGTGATGATGAGTCCCCCGATGACCCAACCTATACCCATGGCCACCACGGTGACGGTGGGCAGCAGAGAGTTTCGCAGCACATGTCGGCCCAAAACCCGTCGCCTGGGCATCCCCTTAAGATCCGCCGCCCGGACATAGTCGGTGTTCAATACATCGATCGTGGAGGCCCGGGTCATCCGCGTGATATAGCCCAGACTGGTCAGGCTTACGGTGATCGCCGGCAGGATCAAAGAGGGAAAGGCCTGCCAGAAGGTGCTGTCAGGCGCTATCGATGAGTTGGCCGGCAGTATGGCCAGCGCGAAGGCGAAGGCGCTGATCAGCAGCAATCCCGTCACGAATTCAGGCAGGCCGACAAAGGCCATGGAGAAGCCCGCGATGATCTGGTCCAGAGCTTTCTCCCGGTTGAGGGCGGCGATCACTCCGAAGAGGATGCCGAGGGGAACGTAGAACAGCAGAGCCATCATTCCCAGCATGGCGGAGTTGCGGATCCGGGCCATGACCAGGGGACGAATCGGCTGGCGGCTCGCCGTGGAGGTGCCCCAGTCTCCGCTGATGAAGCGGCCCAGCCAGTCGAAGTACTGGATGTAAGCCGGTCGATTGAGACCGAGTTCCTCCCGCAGATTTTCTATCGCCTTTTCGGTGGCGAACTGGCCCAGCATCACCTGGGCCACATCTCCGGGAAGAAGCTGGGTAGCGGCGAAGATGATGATCGAGGCCAGAAACAGGGTGAGAAGGATGAACCCGACACGGCGCAGCAGGTAAATCGTCATGAGCTTTTTACCTCCCCCTTTGCCTCGCCATGAGCTCTTCCACCGGTATGTGGCAGCAGATCCTGTGCCAGCGCCCATGCTCCCGCCAGGGGGGTTCTTCCCGTTCGCATATCTCGCCGATCTTCCGGGGACAGCGGGGGTGGAAGCGGCAGCCGCCGGGGATGTTCACGGAACTGGGCACGTTGCCGTGGAGGCGGATGCGGTTCTGTTTGGCGTCCGGATCCGGTATGGGAAGGGCGGAGAGGAGCGCTTCGGTGTAGGGGTGCTGCGGCGGGGCGAACACTTCCAGAGCTGAGCCGATCTCCCACAAGCGGCCCAGGTAGATAACCGCAATCCAGTCCGAGAGGTGGCGAACCGCAGCCAGATCGTGGGAGATAAACAGATAGGATGTCCCTTTGGTATCCTGGAGATTCGCAAGCAGGTTCATCAGTGATGCCTGAACCGAGACGTCCAGGGAGGAAATCGGCTCGTCGCAGATCATCAGGGTCGGATCCGTGGCGAATGCCCTGGCAATGGCCACCCGCTGCTTCTCCCCGCCGCTGATCTCGTGAGGCAGGCGTTCGATATAGTCCCCGGGCAGATTCACCGCTTGAAACAGCTCCTCCACCCGCCTGCGGATCTCACCCTTGGACAGGTGCCGCAGGAGAGCAAGGGGACGGGCCACACTGTCACCAACGGTGTGCTGGGGATTCAGGGAGGCGTCGGGGTTTTGAAACACCATC
>Ga0315534_1002040_pt1 | contig 13823 bp, 10 predicted proteins | sample SalMarSW160240MG_FD_203094 | JGI IMG/M metagenome (GOLD analysis project Ga0315534, IMG submission 203094) | Salt marsh sediment microbial communities from the Plum Island Ecosystem LTER, Massachusetts, United States - Salt Marsh Sediment SW1602-40 ... | reverse complement strand
CCGCCGATAGTGCCCACCATCAGCACCGCGGCCACCGCCATGGCGGCGTCATAGCCGGGGATAAAGCGGAAGACAACGCCGATGATAATCGGCCCCAGCACCACCAGCAGACCGGGGGCAATCATTTCCCTTAATCCGGCGCGGGTGGTGATATCCACCGCCCGGGCATAGTCGGGCTTGCTGGTACCGGCCAGAATACCGGGGTCGGCCCGGAACTGGCGGCGCACTTCTTCGATAATCTTGGAGGCGGTCTTGCCCACCGCCTTGATGGCCCAGGAGCTGAAGAGATAGACAATCATCACCGCCAGCAGGGCGCCGACGAAGACCTCGATACGGGCAATGTCCACGATATTATAAAGACCGCTCTCGCCATACTTGATAAAAGAGACCCGGTCCAGGTAGGCCTGGAAGAGCAGGAAGGCGGCCAGGCCGGCCGAAACCATGGCGTAGCCCTTGGTCAGGGCTTTGGTGGTGTTGCCCACGGCATCGAGGCGGTCGGTAACCTTACGGACTTCAGGCCCGGCGCCGGCCATCTCGTTGATGCCGTTGGCGTTATCGGTAATGGGACCGAAGGTATCCATGGAAAGGACATAAGGGCAGGTCATCAGCATACCCATGGTGGCCACGGCCGTGCCGAAGGCGCCGGCGCCGTGAACGCCGCTCATATTGCCCAGCCAGAAGGAGAGCAATAAAGAGACGCCGATAACCAGGGCGGTGGCCAGGGTAGTCTCAAAGCCCACCGCCGTGCCCATGATAATATTGGTGGCGGGGCCGGTCTTGGAAGCCTCGGCGATGCTGCGCACCGGCCTGTAGCGCGACTCGGTGTAATACTGGGTGACAAAGACAATGACCACGCTGGCGGCAATGCCGATAACGCCGGCGCCGAAGAGCCACCAGTTACCCAGCATAAAGTAAACGGTGACCGCCAGACCGACTATTGACAGAGCGATAGCCACGAAATAGCCGCGGTTAAGGGCGCTCATGGCGTTCTCGTTCTCTTTAGCCCGCACGAAGAAGATACCTATCATGCTGGCAATCATGCCGAAGCCGCGCACGCAGAGAGGGAACAGTATCCAGGCGATGTTGCCGGTAGCCGCATAGGCGGCGATACCCAGTATCATGGCGCCGATGTTCTCGGCGGCGGTGGACTCAAAAAGGTCGGCGCCACGGCCGGCGCAGTCGCCGACGTTGTCACCGACCAGGTCGGCGATAACCGCCGGGTTACGCGGGTCGTCCTCGGGTATACCGGCCTCAACTTTACCCACCAGGTCAGCCCCCACATCGGCGGCTTTGGTATAGATACCGCCGCCCAGCTGGGCAAAAAGGGCAACGAAGCTGGCGCCGAAGCCAAAACCGACGATAAGGTGGGGCGCGATTTGCGGATTGGTAGCGCCGCCGTAGGCGAAGAAGATAACGGTGACGCCGATGAGGCTCAGGGCGGTGATAAGGAAACCGGAGACGGCGCCGCCGCGCAGGGCCACGTTGACCGCCTCGGTGAGGCTCTTCTGGGCGGCGGCGGCACAGCGGACGTTAGACTTCACGGCAATGTACATGCCGATAAAACCGGCCACCCCGGAGCATATTGCGCCCACCAGGAAGGCGACGCCGGTGCGCCAGCCGATATCAAGCGGGCTTAAGCCCTCCACCTCGGTGCCCCCCAGCAACCCCACCAGCACCCCGATAATTATGGCTATAGCCACCGAATAGATAGCTATGGTGGTGTACTGGCGCTTCAGGAAAGCCCAGGCGGCCTGAAAAATAATATCGCCAATCTCTTTCATCTTGGGGGTGCCCATGGAACGTCTGAGCACATTCCGGGCTAATAAAATAGCAAATATGATTGTTATTACTCCGGCGATTGGCACAACCCAAAATATTGCTGGCATTTTCCCCTCCTAAGCAAAAAATAACCGCCCAGATTATACCACAACCCCCGCAGCAGGACAAAAGCGGAATTCCCCTATAGTTCTAATAGGTGAAACCCACACCAAAAATTGCCTCTTGAAGTCAGCTCTGCTATGCTGGAGGAGAGATAGTGAGCAACAACAGCGCCTTCCGCCCTATAGATTACATCAAGATTACCATCTTCGGCTTCGCCCTTACCGCCATGTGGAGCAGCCTGCACACCTTTGTCCTGCAGGTGCGCCTGCTGGACCTTGTCGCCGAATCACAGAAAAATACCTACCTCAGCCTGCTTACCTTCGCCGGCCTGATTCTGGCCATGCTGGTCCAGCCCATCGCCGGCGCCATCAGCGACCGCTGGGGCTTCAGCTGGGGGCGCCGCCGGCCCTATATTCTGGCAGGCACCGCCCTGGTCATTATCCTCCTCCCCGGAATCGGGCTGGCCAACAGCTTTATCGCCCTGCTCGTTGTCTACTGCCTGCTCCAGATCAGCAGCAACACCGCCCAGGGCCCGTTTCAGGCCTTTATCCCCGACCTGGTGCCGGGCAAGAAGCGCGGGATAGCCTCCGGGGTAAAGGGGCTGCTGGAGCTGACCGGCGGGCTTATCCTGGTGCGCTTCATGTTCTACTTCATAGGCCGCTATGTCGCCGGCGAAGGCGATCTCTGGCTGTGGTCGTCGCTGTCGCTGCTGGATGTCGTCCTGCTCGGCGCCCTGCTGGTCACCATCTTCACCGTTAAGGAGCGTCCCTGGGTACGCACCTCGACACCCCCCCTGCTGCCCACCCTGTATAAAAGCTTTAAGATTGATGTCAAAGCCAACCCCGGCTTCGTCACCTTTCTGGTATCCCGCCTGCTTATCGTCATGGCCATGGCCACCCTGCAGACTTTCGCCTTCTACTTCCTGATAGACGTTGTGGGTATAGCCAACCCCACCCAGGTCACCGGCAACCTGCTGATAGTTATCGGCATCTGCATGGTAGGGGTGGTTTACCCCGCCGGCTGGCTGTCGGACCGGATAGGCCGCCGCCCGGTAGTCATCGCCTCCGGCCTGCTCGGCGCCCTGAGCGTTCTACTGATACTTCTAATCCATAGCTACATCGCCCTGATGTTCGCCGGGGCGCTGCTGGCGATATCGGGCGGGGCTTTCTTTAGCAGCAACTGGGCGCTGGCCACCGATTTAGTCCCCAAGGGCGAAGAGGCCAGATACCTGGGGCTGGCCAATCTGGCTACCGCCGGAGGGGCGGCGCTGTCCAAACTTATCGGCATAGCCATTGACCCCTTAAACGCCTACACCCAAGGGCTGGGCTACCAGGTCATGCTGGTGGCCTGCCTGGTCTACTTCGTCGCCGGCTCAATACTGCTCTTCAGAATCAGGGAGCCGGCTAACCGAGTAAATTCAGCAGCGCCTCCCACCCCATAGCCCCGCCCCAGGCGATAACCAGGTATAAAATGGTTCTCCCCAGCCAGCAGGCGAGGAAGAATTTCCATAAGGGAAAGCGTATCACCCCGGCGGCTATTCCGGCCAGATCAAAGACAAGGGGCACTATAGAGAGGATAAAGATGGTCAACATCCCCCACCTCTCCACCCACCCCTTAAGCCGGGTATAGACCCTCTGCCGGGAAATTATGGCCTGCCCGCTGTAGCCGGCGGCATATCCGGTCAGCTCGCCGACAGCCGCCCCCAGTCCCCCCGCCAGCCCCACCAGGGTAGCCGAGGGCAGCACGGCGCCCATGGTGGCCAGCACCAGGAAATTGCCGGCGGGCAGGACGATGGTGGCGTTTAAGGTGAGGCTGATGAGGAAGACACCCAGATAGCCGTAGCCCTCCAGGGCCTCAATCCGCTCCGGGTAGCTGCGGTAAAAGCAAAAGACGCCGATGACAATGCCGATAATCAGGAGCAAGCCCAGTACGGGAAGAAGCCTGTTTCTTACCCAGCCCCCCCTCGCCTCCCCTTTATCCCGGTCAGTGCCGCCCATTTGAGATATTGTAGCACATTACGTTGTCAGCCGGGGCCGTCTTTGCTATACTTGGGCATAACGCCCCCATCGTCTAGAGGACTAGGACAGCGGCCTTTCAAGCCGTCAACAGGGATTCGAATTCCCTTGGGGGCGCCAGCTAGTTAGTAAAGGAGGTGCCGCCATGATGATAACCATAAAATGCCCAAGCTGTGGCACCGAGGGCAGCCAGTCTCTGCTCAAGCCGAGCTACCAGGGTCCCTATCGCTGCTGGAAATGTCGCGAGCTTTTCTCCATAAACATAGAAAACAATGAGGTTATGTCTATGGAGCCCATCAACGAGGAACAAATGAAAGAAATGCAGGCACAACACCAGCAGGAAGAAGAACAGAGACGGCAGATAGAAGAGCTTAAAGCCAAGTTCAGAAAACCATCAGATTAAGGCTCTATACTATCGCTTCAGTCTATCTTGTGCCTTACCCTGACAACCACCGCCGTCAGCACGAAGCTGACCATAGCGATAGTACCACCGGCCATAGTCAGCTCGGCGCCAAGCCCCCCGAACCAGCTCTGCACTATGGTATTTATGAGCATTACACAGCCGAAGATAAAAAGTATCCAGGCGCTTATGGTGACCACGCTTTTAAGACCTCCCATGTCTCTACCCCCTTTTTATTTTGTGAGTATAATGCCCCACCACAGCCTGCCTGTCAATACCCCTGCTGCCCCAATTTAGAACTCGCCCTTTAGCTTGTCATAGGTATCGGCCAGGGCTTCCGGCAATACCCGCACGTCGGCTACCACCGGCATAAAGTTGCTGTCCCCCACCCACCTCGGCACGATATGAGAGTGGATATGGTCGGCCACACCGGCGCCGGCTACTTTGCCCAGATTCATACCGATATTAAAGCCGCCGGGCTTTAATGCCTTCTTGAGCACCTTAACACTACGGCTGACCAGTTCATAGTGCTCGCGCCGCTCCTCTTCAGTCAGCTCAGCCGGGCTGGCCACATGGCGGTATGGGGCTACCATCAGGTGGCCGGGGTTATAGGGGTAGCTGTTGAGGACAATAAAGTTTTTCTCCCCCCGGTAGAGGATGTAGTTGGCCGCATCGTTATTTTCTTTGGGTTTTTCACACAGGAAGCATCCCTTGGCCCCTGCTTTCGCCGTCTCGATATACTTTATCCGCCAGGGCGCCCATATATGCTCCATCTTATTCTCCTTTAAGCCGTTGCTGCTATTTTAGACGGCAATTCCCCCGTTTTCAACCCGTGTTTTTATTTTTTATATATGGGAACCCTATCCCCTTTATCCCCTTCCCCTTCGTTAAGGGGAAGGGGAAGATTATTTTAAAAGGAGGGGGCTTCGCCCCCTCTTAAACACCCCTTAAATCAGGGGTTTAGATGGGAAGATAAACACCCTCTCAGCCTCTACTTACCATAACGTTAAAAACAAATCCCCGTAGCTGGCCAGCCTCGAATTGTTTCCCCCATTTTTTAATGCTCTTTTTTGTCGTCCCCGCTCATTGTCAAATCTGGAGCCATCGTCTATAGTTATATGGCTGCAGGAGGACAATAATTGAGCTACCCGGACAGCATTCTCTACCAGGTGACCAGGCCGGCCCGCTACACCGGCGGCGAGTGGAACAGCGTTATCAAGGACTGGGATAAGACCGCTCTCCGCTTCGCCCTCTGCTACCCCGATTTATACGAGATAGGCATGTCCAACATGGCCCTGCCCATCCTCTATGACATACTCAACGGCCAGCCAGACGTTCTCGCCGAAAGGGTCTTTGCCCCCTGGGTGGATATGGAAGCCGCCCTCCGGGCGGCGGGCATTCCCCTGCTCAGCCTGGAATCCGGGCGCCCCCTTAAAGACTTTGATGTCATCGGCTTCTCCCTGGACTACGAACTGGCCTACACCAACGTGCTCAATATTTTAGACCTGGCGCAGATACCGGTGCTGGCTTCGGAAAGGGACGACTCCCACCCCATAATCATCGCCGGCGGCAGCTGCTGCCTCAACCCCGAGCCCATGTCCGGCTTTATCGACTTCTTTGTCATCGGCGAGGGGGAAGAGGTACTGCCGGAGCTGGTTGACTGCCTGCGGCAGCGGAAGAAAAACAAAGCCGGAAAAAAAGAGCTGTTACATGAAGCAGCCAAAATCCCCGGCGTCTATGTGCCCGGCTTTTACAAAGTGGAATATGAGGCCGACGGCCTGGTCAAGAGCATTACCCCAACTTCTAGTGAGGCTAAAGCGGTCATTGAGCGGCGGATAGTGGCCACCCTCCCGCCCCCGGTCACCCGCCCCGCCGTCCCCTATATTGAGGTCGTCCACGACCGCGGCGCCGTCGAGATTCAGCGGGGCTGCACCCGGGGCTGCCGCTTCTGCCAGGCGGGGGTTATCTACCGCCCCCGGCGCCAGCGCCCCCAGCCGGAGGTAATTCAGGCGGTGGGAGAGCTTATCGCCAACTGCGGCTACAACGAGGTATCCCTGGTCTCTTTAAGCTCCAGCGACTACCCCGGCATCGAGGAGCTGGTAGCCGGCCTGGCCCGTAACTATAAAAACCTGGCGCTGTCACTGCCCAGCCTGCGCATAGACAGCTTCTCGTTAAAGCTGATGGAATCCCTGCCTTCTCGCCGTAAAACCGGGCTCACTTTTGCCCCAGAGGCAGGCAGCGAAAGACTGCGCCGCCTCATCAACAAGGGCATCACCGAGGAGCAAATCCTGGAGACGGCGGCGGCCGCCTTCGCCCGGGGCTGGAGAAGCCTCAAATTATACTTTATGCTCGGCCTGCCCGGCGAGACCACGGAAGACATAGAGGCCATCATCCAGCTGGTAGCCAAAATCCGCGCCGCGGGCAGGGGGACCGGGGGCGGCATGCCCCAGGTGAGAATCAGCCTGTCCACCTTTATCCCCAAGCCCCACACCCCCTTCCAGTGGGTGGCTCAGGAAAGCGCAGAGCAACTAAACGCCAAGCACGAATTACTAAAAACAGGACTGCGCCGCAAGGGAAGCCGCCTCTCCTGGACCGACCCCAGAATCAGCCTCCTGGAGGCGGCGCTGTCGCGGGGAGACCGGCGGCTGGGCAAAGTCATCTATGACGCCTGGAAATCAGGCTCGACCTTTGACGCCTGGGACGAACGCTTCAACTACCAGAACTGGCTGGACGCCTTTGCCCGGAACAGTCTGGAACCGGGTTTTTACGCCCACCGGGAGCGCTCCCTGGACGAGCTTCTACCCTGGTCTCACATAGATGCCGGGGTAAGTTCAGACTTCCTCAAGCGGGAATACCGGCGCAGCCTGAAAGGCGAAGAAACCCCGGACTGCCGTGAGCAGTCCTGTAATGCCTGTGGATTGGAAATCCGGCAAGCGGACTGCCGGCAAAAAGCCGAGGGGCGCTCTTCTACTTAGTATCCTTCTCAAAACAGGTGATAGCCACCACCCGGTCACCGGCCTCAAGGTCCTGCAGCCTCACCCCCTGGGTGCTCCGCCCCTGGACGGTAATGCCCTGCCGGGGGTCTTTCTCCTTAACCGGCGTCTGGATAACGATGCCCTCCGCCGAAATAATCATCACCTGCTGCTTTAAAGAGACCACCTCGGAGGCGGCAACCTTACCTGATTTTTCGGTAAGCCTAAATGTCCTCACCCCACCCCCGGCCCGGTGCTGGCGGGGATAGTCGCCCACCGGGGTCAGCTTACCGTAGCCGCCGCTGGTAACGGTCAAAACATAGCCGTCACGGCGCACAACGTCCATACCCACCACCCGGTCGTCGGCGCCGAGGCGGATGCCGCGCACCCCGCCGCTGGTCCGGCTGACCGCCCTCAGCTCGGAGATGGCAAACCGGATCGACTGCCCCCGCTCGGAAGCCAGCATAACGTCGTCCTTATCGGTAGCCAGGCGGGCGGCCACCAGCTCGTCCCCCGGCTCCAGGTCCATGGCGATAAGCCCGCTTGAGCGCACGGCGGCAAATTTATCCACCATCGTCTTTTTAATCTCGCCGCCGCTGGTAGCCATCAACAGGTAGGCGCCGGGCTTGAAATCGGGCAGGGCCACCATAGCCGTCACCCGCTCGTTTTCGGTAATGGAAAAGAGGTTAACCAGGGCGATGCCTTTAGCCGTCCGGGTGCTGTCGGCGGGAATCTCGTGGCACTTAAGATGAAAGACCCGCCCGCGGTTGGTAAAGAAGAGCAGGTTATCATGGGTATCGGCCACCACCAGCAACCTCACCGCGTCCGCCTCCCTGGTAACCATGCCTATGATGCCCTTGCCGCCGCGGTGCTGCGAACGGTAGTTGCGGGAGGGCACCCGCTTGACGAAGCCGCGCTTGCTTAAGGTCACCACCACCCGCTGGTGGGGAATAAGGTCTTCCTCGCGGAACTCGGTTATCTCCTCCTCGCTTATCTCGGTGCGCCGCTCGCCGCCAAACTTGGCTTTAAGCCCACCAACCTCCTCGTTTATCAGGGCCAGTATCCTTCTGGGGGTAGCCAGCAGGTCCTCCAGGTAGGAGATGGTCTTTAGCAATTCGGCGTACTCATCAAGAAGCTTTTTCCTCTCCAGGTTAGCCAGCCGGCGCAGCTGCATATCGAGGATGGCCTGAGCCTGCGCCTGCGATAAGCCGAAGCCGCTCATCAGGTCGTGGCGGGCAGTTTCGGCGGTGGCCGCTTTCTTGATGGTGGCGATAATCTTATCTATATTGTCCAGGGCAATCTTCAAGCCCTCCAGGATGTGGGCCCGTGCCCTGGCCACTTTAAGCTCGAATTTAGAGCGCCGGGTGATAACCTGGCGGCGGAAATCAATAAAATACTGCAGCGCCTCTTTAAGGCTGATAACGCGGGGCTGCCCGTCAACCAGCGCCAGCATGTTAACGAAGAAGGAAGACTGCATGGCGGTGTACTTATAGAGGTTATTGAGCACCTGCCTGGGCTGGGCTTCCCGCTTAAGCTCGATAACAATGCGCATACCCTGGCGGTCGGACTCATCCCTCAGCCCGCTGATGCCCTCCACCTTCCTGGCTTTAACCAGCTCGGCAATCCGCTCCACCAGGGCCGCCTTATTGGTCTGGTAGGGCAGCTCGGTGACCAGGATGCGGTGCCGCCCCGCCCCGCCGTCGTCACCCACCACCACTTTAGCCCGGACCACCACCTTGCCGTGGCCGGTAGCGTAGGCGTTCTTAATCCCCTCCCCCCCCAGCATGATACCGGCGGTGGGGAAGTCAGGCCCCTTGACGAACTGGGTAAGCTCGTCGACGGTGGCCTCGGGGTTATCGATGAGGTAAGCGATGGCGTCGCAGATCTCGGTCAGGTTATGCGGGGGGATACTGGTGGCCATGCCCACGGCGATGCCGGCGCTGCCGTTGACCAGCAGGTTGGGCAGCTTGGTGGGCAGCACCACCGGCTCTTTCAGGCTGTCATCAAAGTTGGGGCGGAAGTTGACCGTTTCTTTGTCAATATCAACCAGCATCTGCTCGGAAATAGGCGCCAGGCGGGCCTCGGTATAGCGCATCGCCGCCGGCGGGTCGTTATCAACACTGCCAAAGTTACCCTGCCCGTCAACCAGGACATAGCGCATGGAGAAATCCTGGGCCATACGCACCATGGCTTCATAGACCGGAGCGTCGCCGTGGGGGTGATACTTACCCAGAACCTCACCGACGATACGGGCGCTCTTCTTGTGAGGGCTGGCCGGCGCCAGTCCCAGCTCATGCATGGCGTAGAGAATACGGCGCTGTACCGGTTTTAAGCCGTCCCGCACATCGGGCAGGGCGCGGGAAACGATGACGCTCATGGCGTAATCGAGGTAGGAGCTGCTCATCTCCTCTTCTATATTTACCGGTCGGGTCTTGCCTAACACCATAGCTGGTTAAATCCTCCTACTCCTCAGTATCGCCACCCTCGTCCCCGGCCTTCTTCCCCACCGGCTCTTCAGCCTCGGTCTCGATATACTCCAGCTCACGCCTCAGCATCTTATCGCTACCATAAGGACGCAGGCTCTCTCCCCCCCTCTGCGGAAAGGAAAGCTGCCCCGCTTGATCTGGGTCCTGATACACCTCCCGGATAATAACCAGCACCCGGTCCTCGGCGGCGCTGACGATAGCGGCGACATACTGGTTACCCCCCTCCATCAGCTTGATAAGCCGCTGGGCGTGCCTGGGCTCAACCTGCCCCATGTACTCATCGCGGGCGTTGGCCACGGCTAAACCGGAACCGTCCCTCTTCAGATATACCTTATTGCCGGCGGCCATCCTGGCCAGTACCGCCGGCGGCGCCAGCCGGTAGAGGCTGACCACCCCCGCCTTGCCGGTCTCCTCAATGAAATGCTGCGGCTCCGCCCGGTCGGAATCAGCCTCCGAGCCGGCCTCCCCCAGATAGGGCAAGCGGCGCAGGTTCTTCTGGGCGATGACATTATAGGGGTCAAACTCAATAGCCCGCTCGTAGGCCTCTTTAGCCTGGGCGTAATCCCCCAGCTCTATGTAGGCCCTGCCCAAGCGGTTATAGGCGTCAACATCATGGGGAAAGCTGGCTATTATCTCCTGGTTGGCCGCCACCGCCTCCCGCCACCGCCCCTGCATGGCCAGGGCAATTGCCTGCTTGCTGCGCTGCCGCCTCAGCCTTACCTGTTCCTCTTCCTGATAGGCCATCCGGATCACCTGAAATTAGTCCAGAATATAATATTTTAACCCAGACACAGCGGCAAGACAAGCTAATTCACGAGCGGGGTAAAACTATTTCTCCATACGGCCAAATTATTCTTCCAGCTCAAAGGCGCGGTGCAGGGCTTTGACGGCGTCTTTAACCCTGTCCTCATCGATGATACAGGTGATTCTTATCTCCGAGGTGGAGATAAGCTGGATGTTAATCCCCTTCTCACTGAGGGCGGAAAACATCCGGGCGGCAAAGCCGGGGGTGTTCTGCATGCCGGTGCCGATGATGCTTACCTTGCCCATCCCGGCGTCGCTGGAGCAGTCAGCGGCGCCGATTGACCGGGCGATGGGCTTGACCACCTCCATGGCCTTGCCAAGCTGACTTTTGGCCACGGTAAAGGTTAAATCGGTTATATTTTTGATGCTGGCGTTCTGCACGATAGTATCTATACTGATATTGGCTTTGGCCAAGGGCTCGAAGACGGCGGCGGCGATACCCGGCCGGTCGGGCACGCCGACCATAGTTATCTTGGCCACATCCAGGTCATGAGCGATACTGGTCACCTTATTGCGCACTTCCATAGCTTCCCCTCCATGAATTAGTGTACCCGGACTATCGGTAAAGCTGGAGGCAACCATAATAGGCATGTTGAACAGCTCACCCAGCTCCACCGCCCGGGGGTGCATCACCTTGGCTCCGTAGCTGGCCAGCTCCAGCATCTCCTCGTAGCCGATTTCGTCCAGCTTTTTTGCCTCGGGGACGAGCCGCGGGTCGGCGGTATAGACCCCCTCGACGTCGGTGTATATCTGGCAGACCTCGGCCCCCAGGCTCACCGCCAGGGCCACAGCGGTGGTGTCGGAGCCGCCCCGCCCCAGTGTGGTGGTATCCATCTCCTCCTCGGTAACGCCCTGGAAGCCGGCCACGATGACGATGCGCCCCTTGTCCAGCTCCTTTACTATCCGCTCCGGGTCAACCCCCACGATGCGCGCCCGGCTGTAGGCGGCGTCGGTCCTTATCCCGGCCTGGGCGCCGGAGAGGCTGATGGCCTCGTAGCCCATCGCCCGCAGCGCCATGGCCAGCAGGGTGCTGGAGACAATCTCGCCGGTGGAAAGCAGCACGTCAAACTCGCGCTCGCTGGGCTGGTCGGTAACGGAATAGGCCAGCTCAACCAGCTCGTCGGTGGTATCCCCCATCGCCGAAACGACGGCCACCACCTCGTTGCCCTCACCTTTAGCCTTGGCGATGCGCCGGGCCACGTTTTTAATCTTTTCGGCATCTCCCACCGAGCTGCCGCCGTATTTCTGGACAACTATAGCCATAAATTCTTAACCCCACCCCGTTTCATATCTTTTCCCACCCGCCGCCCTTATAAGGAAGGGCTAAAGCCCTTTTATCCCCACCCCCCCCCCAGTTTTATACCTTATTATTACCACTGAATAACTTCGATCTCTTCTACTGCACCCATACTTTCCCACACTGCTGACCAACCAGGCTCAGGGAATATACTCTTCGGAACATAATTTTTCCCCGTCTCAACTTCTACAATCTTATCAGCGTTAATACCTTCAAAACAACCCGTGCAATCTATGTAAACCAGCCCTTTATCTACCGTCTCAAAGGCATTAAGTGCATGCCCGCCGCTAATTGAAAAATAAGAGCATGGCCCCAACTGTATGCAAACAAATGCTGCCCTAATGCCTGAGGCTTCAGCATTGTTATGAAGCATCTCTGCAAAGTCTGCACACACAAAGGTATCGAAATCATAGGGTATACTATCTGTACTGTCTTCTAAAAGGAACCTTTTTAACTCTTCCCAAGACGGATTAATAGCGTCTGGGTTATTGCGCAAAGTTATGTGATGACCATCCGCCCCTATTAATATACCCCCATCTACATGTACATTTTTATTGTTAGATATCTCCTCAACCGTACTTTCCACGGCCTCTTGTCCTACTGAAGCCGCATCCACAACCTCAAGTTCCATTCTCTCCACAAGCAAGTCAACTGTGGAACGGAACTGATCTTCTTCGGTCGAGAGAGCGCTTACCACGCTATCTTTTACATCAGCAGGAGATTTGATACCTAAATACACGCTCGAAGCAATTATAAATAAGCCTGAAATGAATAAAAACATAAAAGTCCTAGTAAGGCCCGGCCTATATTTAGAAAAAGAGCTTAGACCCCATACTAAGATAATTAAGCCTATACCGGCGATTACTACTGTGCTACCTAACTTAATTTCTCCACTGATGAAAAGACACACCGCCGATACTACTATAGCAGCCGTAGCTAACACCCAGACTAAAATTAGAAACCTTTTAAAATACCTCCAAAAAATCCCGATAGCTCTCCCCACGTCCCTATGAGGTCTAGAGACTCTCCGTTCCCTTACACCATCCTTTTTAGAGCCTAGACCCTCCACAAAGAACGATTTTTCACATTTCAAGCACCGCCAAGTTTTATACTTTTTGTTATAATAAGTTTTGTCACTCCCACAATAGGGACAGACCGTACGCATTTTCTTTTCTTGGCGCCAATCCAACTTTTTCCAATAGTCGTCTCGCCACCACGGTCTGCCCATGGCTAATCTATCTCCCCACCAGCCTTTTCATAATATTATACCCATCCTCGATAAAAAGGCCAGTCTTTTTGGCCTCAATTTCGCTAAAATTTTTAGCCCCGTTGGGACTGGCGCCCTCCCCCCACAGCAGAAACGGCACCGGCTCCGGGCTGTGGGTCTGGGTCTTGATAGGGGTGGGGTGGTCGGGCATAACCAGCAGCCGCAGGTCGTCCCGGGAGCGCAATCGGCTGACCACCTCTCTATCTATGCGGTGGATGGCCTCAATCTTATCGTCAACGGAGCCGGCGTGGGCCGCCTCGTCGGGCGCCTCAATGTGGATAACCGCCAGGTCATGCTCCTCAAGCGCCTCCAGGGCGCCCTCGGCCTGTCCGGCAAAGTCGTTATCTAGCCCGTCGGTCACCCCGTCTATATCCAGCACCTCCATACCCGCCATCCTGGCCAGGCCTTTGAGCAGGTCAACCGCGGAGGTGAGGGCGGCTCTTAAGCCGTAGACCTCCTTAAACGGGGGCATCTCCGGCACCCGGCCGCTGCCCCAGAAGAGCCAGATGGTGGTCGCCGGGATGCCGCCGCGCGACCGCCGCTTCTCGTTCACCGGGTGGTAGCGCAGCACCGTCTCCGAATGCCCCATCAGGTCGCGCAGGATTTGGCTGCCCTTACCCCTGGGCAGAAACCCGTCCACCGGTTTATCGGGAATATCGTGGGGCGGGGTGCAGACGGCCTCCAGGGCGTCCTCATGGCCT
>Ga0315534_1002038_pt1 | contig 13833 bp, 12 predicted proteins | sample SalMarSW160240MG_FD_203094 | JGI IMG/M metagenome (GOLD analysis project Ga0315534, IMG submission 203094) | Salt marsh sediment microbial communities from the Plum Island Ecosystem LTER, Massachusetts, United States - Salt Marsh Sediment SW1602-40 ... | reverse complement strand
AGTGAGCTCGATCAGCCAAATCAGCAACGCGTCCTGCAGGCTTTGCTGGATATGGATGCACAGGTATTCGCCACAGCCATCGAAGGCGGCCGCATTGATACAACCGGATGGCAGAATATCAAGCGGTTTCACGTGGAACATGGCGTGATACAGGAAGTGCTATAATGGCGCGCTTACCTCGAGGAGCCAGCATGGCCAAAACAGATACCTACGATTCATCCAACATCAAGGTCCTGAAGGGTCTGGATGCCGTCCGTAAACGTCCGGGTATGTACATCGGTGATACGGACGATGGTACAGGCCTGCATCATATGGTGTTCGAGGTGGTCGATAATTCCATCGACGAGGCATTGGCCGGGCACTGCACTGAAATCAGCGTCATCCTGCACAGCGACAATTCGGTCACGGTGGGAGACAATGGCCGCGGTATTCCGGTTGACCTGCACCCTGAAGAGGGCATCTCTGCCGCGGAAGTCATCATGACCGTGCTGCATGCCGGCGGTAAGTTCGATGATAATTCCTACAAGGTCTCGGGTGGCTTGCACGGGGTGGGCGTCTCCGTGGTCAATGCGCTGTCCGAGCTCCTGCGCCTGTCCATATACCGCAACGGGCATGCGTACACCCAGGAATACCGTCTGGGCGTTCCGCAGGCCCCGTTGGCAGAGGGAGGTGTCACCGACCGCACCGGTACCGAGATTCACTTCAAGCCCAGCAGCACGATCTTTACCAGCATTGAATACCATTACGATATTCTCGCCAAACGGCTGAGAGAACTGTCTTTTTTGAATTCAGGGGTGCGTATCCGGCTGGCGGACGAACGTACTGGCAAGGAAGATGTGTTCGAATATCAGGGGGGTATCCGGGCGTTTGTCGAACATCTGAATCGCAAGAAAACGCCGCTGCACCCGACCGTGTTCTATTTCTCCAGCGAAAAGGACGGCATCGGTGTGGAACTCGCCATGCAGTGGAATGACTCCTACCAGGAAAATATCTTCTGTTTCACCAACAACATTCCCCAGCGCGACGGCGGGACCCACCTGGCCGGTTTTCGGGGTGCACTGACCCGGACCCTGAACCAGTACATGGAAAAGGAAGGCTTGATGCGCAAGGCCAAGGTCGCGGCGACCGGTGACGATGCGCGCGAGGGCCTGACCGCGGTGCTGTCGGTCAAGGTGCCGGACCCCAAGTTCTCATCCCAGACCAAGGAAAAACTGGTCTCATCGGAAGTGAAAGGCGTGGTCGAATCACAGGTCGGGGAAAGATTCCAGGCCTACCTGCTGGAAAGTCCGGTCGAGGCCAAGGCCATCACCAGCAAGATTATCGATGCGGCCCGGGCACGCGAGGCCGCGCGCAAGGCGCGGGAAATGACGCGTCGCAAGGGTGCCCTGGATATCGCCGGCCTGCCGGGCAAGCTGGCTGATTGCCAGGAACGTGATCCGGCCTTATCGGAACTGTTCCTGGTCGAGGGTGACTCCGCCGGTGGTTCGGCGAAGCAGGGGCGTGATCGCCGCACGCAGGCAATCCTGCCATTGAAGGGCAAGATCCTGAATGTCGAGAAGGCGCGCTTTGACAAGATGCTGTCCTCCGCGGAGGTCGGCACCCTGATTACCGCACTGGGCTGCGGTATCGGGCGCGAAGAGTTCAACATCGACAAGTTGCGCTATCACCGCATCATCATCATGACGGATGCCGATGTGGACGGCTCGCACATTCGCACCCTGCTGTTGACGTTCTTCTACCGGCAAATGCCCGAACTGATCGAGCGCGGTTACATCTACATCGCCCAGCCACCGCTCTATAAAATAAAAAAAGGCAAGCAAGAACAATATGTTAAGGATGATTCCGCATTGAATGCCATGCTGCTGGCGAGCGCCATCAACAAGGCCCAACTGCATGTAAACCCGGATGCACCCGCGCTCAGTGGACCGGCGCTGGAGAGTCTGGCCAATGACTACATGGCTGCCATGGCAACCATTCGACGCCTGTCGCGCCGGCTCGACCCGGAGGTGCTGGAGAAGATGATCTATCTGCCGGCGCTGGATGCCGAGGCCCTGCAGAATAACGCACACATGACGGAATGGTTTGGCCAGCTGATCGAGCGTATCAATGCGGGGCTGACCAGTGGTCAGCGCTACCAGTATGAAATGATCGCCGCTACAGATGGCGGAGGCTTTGCCGTACGCATCGGCAAATGGACACACGGTATCGTTGCCATCGAACAGACCCTGATACAGGACTTCTTTTCCAGCGTCGAATACCAGCAGCTAGCTGCCCTTGGGGCGCAGCTGGATGGGCTGCTGAGCGAAGGCGCGTATATCGAACGCGGCGAGCGCCGGGAAAATGTGACTTCCTTCAAGCAGGCACTGACCTGGTTGATGGACGAAGCGCGACGCGGACAGCATATCCAGCGTTACAAGGGCCTTGGAGAGATGAACCCGAGCCAACTCTGGGAAACCACGCTGGACCCGGAATCTCGCCGGCTGTTGCAGGTGCAGATCGAGGATGCCGTCGGTTCAGATGATATCTTCACCACCCTGATGGGTGATCAGGTCGAGCCACGCCGTGAATTCATTGAACAGAATGCGCTGTCGGTATCCAATCTGGATGTATAAGCGTATAGATAAAAACGCATGAAACGACAGAATCAAGAAAAAACAGGAAAAAAATGATCAAGCGTAACAAGGGGAAAATTTTAACTAACTGTAAATTCGATATTTATTTTTAATGAAAGACTTATTTATATCGTAATCCATAATTCTTTATAAGAATAATAATTTATATTTTCGACAGATATTATAGAATACCCTGATCAACCGGGCTGATTTTGACGCCTTGCAATGCGGACTCCGGTAACGGCCTGCGCACTCACTTCAGGGTGGTGATCTCCGCCATACTCGCCTCTATCCAGCCGGCGGCTTCATCCAGCAGTTGCTGGGCCGACTTGCCTGTTGTCTCGATAGGCTTGCCGATACGAACCTGGATGACGCCGGGGCGCTTGATGAAGCTGCGGCGCGACCAGTATTCGCCGGCGTTGTGGGCGACCGGGATGATGGGGTAGCCGGACTGCTCCGCGAGTACCGCACCGCCGATGCGGTATTGCCCCTGCTGGCCCGGGGGGATGCGGGTGCCCTCGGGGAAGATCACGATCCAGATGCCTTCATCGAGCCGTGCCTTGCCCTGGGCCACGAGCTGCCTGATGGCGGCACGGCCACTGCCGCGGCGAATGGCAATGCACTTCATCAGCGCGAGTCCCCAGCCAAAGAAAGGTATCCAAAGCAACTCGCGTTTGGCGACCCAGACCTGCATGGGAAAGATTTGCTGCAGTGCGATGGTCTCCCACGTCGACTGGTGTTTGGAAAACACGATGGCGGCACCCTGCGGGATGTGTTCGCTGCCGGTGATCTCGTGGGTCAGGCGGCAGGTCACCCTGAGCCACCAGAGGGTGAAATGCACCCACCGCTGTACCAGTGCCCAGCGGGTGGACAGTGGAAATGGAAATGTGAACAGCAGGAGCACGGCAAAGATCACGATGGAGACCGGAAACGCGAGCCAGAACGCAAGCGAACGCAACCACAGCAGCAGGTAGGGTTCGGTGTTCCTGTTGTCAGCGGACATCATGGTTCAGGGATGGCTGTGGCCAAGCAGACCATCCACCGCGGAGAATAGATCGTCGTAGACCGGCACCTCCGGATCCAGTTCCGGCCTGCCAACGGTACCGAAACCCCTGCCGGTCTTCACCAGGATGGGACGTGCACCGGCGGCCTGCGCAGCCCTGATGTCGTTCAGCGAATCACCGATGGCCGGGACATCGGTGAGCCGGATGCGCAGGCGGGCGGCGATGTCCTCCAGCAGGCCCGGCCGGGGTTTGCGGCAGCGGCAATCGGCCTGGGGCTCGTGCGGACAGTAGAAAACGGCATCGATCATACCCCCCGACTCGACTACACGTCGGCGCATGGTTGCGTTGACGCGCGCCTGCGCATCGAAGTCGAGCGCTTCCCCGGCGATGGCCGGCTGATTCATTGCGATGACCACATGCCAGCCGGCGCGATGCAGGCGGGCAATGGCTTCCAGGCTGCCGCGAATCGGCTGCCAGTCGGATGGCGAGGCGTTGCAGACCTCCGGATCTTCATTGATGACACCGTCGCGGTCGAGGATTACGAGCTGCATCAGACATCCCTGAATTCGGAAACACGTATACGGCCGTTGATCATGCGTGACTTGCGCCTGCCGAGCTTCTCCATTTTTTCCCAGAAGGCTTTGGCCAGGTCAAAGTCCGCGGCGATGGCGGTGCCGATCAGCAGTATGAACAGGTCTGCGCATTCCTCCGCGAGCTTGTCCCTGTCCTTGCCCTTGGTGACACAGGAGGATATCTCGCCCAGTTCCTCGGTCATCAGTGCAACGCGGTAGGCAAGCTCCTCGCCACCGGTATTCCTGAAGTCATGCTTGTCATGGAATGCCTGTACGGCAGCCAGCATCTGTTGGTAGGAATCGCTGTCAGTCATGCCCATATACACTCCCGAATTGACTGCAATAGCCAGGCAGGATCGTTTCCGCGGCCGGGCCCGCAGGCAGGCTGGTCCTTGCACTGTAACCGTTGCATATAGCTGATATCACCCTGCGCGGTCGCGGTGTACTGAAGGCGTCAGGCCTGCAACACTGAAATATCGGCCACTTGTAAAAACAGTTCCGAAAGCGTGTTGAGCAGGGCCAGGCGGTTATCTCGCAGCCCGGTATCGTCGGCCATCACCATGACCTCGTCGAAGAAACGGTCGACCGGGGCCTGCAGTGCGGCCAGTTCACATAGCGCCGTTGCATAGTCGCGTGCCTCAAACAGCGGCTTGACCACAGCCGCGCGTTCATCGACGGCGGATGCCAGTGCCTGTTCGGCCGGTTCTTTCAGCAGGTCCTGCCGGTAGGTGTGCGGCACGGCCGTGTCGCATTTGCGCAGGATGTTGCGAATGCGTTTATTGGCGGCGGCCAGGCTGGCGGCCTCCGGCAGTCCCTGGAAGGTCTGTACGGCCTGGATGCGGAAGTCGAAATCCAGCGGTCGTGCCGGTTGTCGTGCGAGTACGGCGTCGAACACGAGGGTGTCGCAGCCGGCATCCGTATACCAGTTGCGCAGGCGTTCCATCATGAACGTGTACAGGTCATCGCTGACGGCGTTTGCCTTGAGCGCATCGGGAAAACTGTCTGCCGATGTTTCGATGAGCGTATGCAAATCCAGGTCGAGCCGTCGTTCGATAATGATGCGCATGATGCCGAGCGCGGCGCGGCGCAGGCCAAACGGATCCTTGTCTCCACTCGGCGGCTGGCCGATGGCGAAAATGCCTACCAGTGTATCCAGCCGTTCCGCGATGGCCAGGGTCTGGCCTATGGCGGTGGCGGGCAATGCATCACCGGCATGGCGGGGCTGGTATTGTTCGTCCAGTGCGACCGCGACCGCTTCGTCCTCGCCGTCATGCAGGGCATAGTAGCGCCCCATGATGCCCTGCAGTTCCGGGAATTCGAATACCATGCGCGTTACAAGATCGCACTTGCTCAGGGCGGCCGCACGCTGCGCCTGTGCAATATCGAATGCCAGCGCGCCGGCGATGTGTGTCGCCACTATACCAATACGTTGCTGTCTGTCATCCAGCGAGCCCAGTTTTTGCTGGAAGGTCACGTGCCCGAGCTGGCCTGCGCGGCTGGCCAGGGATTGCTTGCGATCCTGTGACCAGAAAAACGCCGCATCCTCCAGGCGTGGACGAATGACCCGTTCATTGCCGGCCCTGACCCGGTCGGGGTCCTTGCTGGCGATATTGGCGACGGTGATGAAACAGGGCAGCAGTTTGTTATCCGCACCGGTGACCGGAAAGTACTTCTGGTGGTCCTGCATGCTGGAAACCAGTGCCTCGGCAGGAACATCGAGAAAGCGCGGGTCAAATTCGCCGCTCATGGCAACCGGCCACTCCACCAGTGCTGTCACCTCGTCAAGCAGCTCCGCATCGATGCGCGTGACACCGCCCCGTGCGGCCCCGGCCTCGGTCAGCTGCGTGAGTATGCTGTCACGGCGCCTGTCCATGTCGGCCATGACCATCCCGGTCTGCTCCAGTGTCCCGGCATAGTCGGCGGGTTCCCGGACAGCGATCGGCTCGTTGTGGTGAAAACGGTGTCCACGCGTGTAGCGGCTGCTGGTGAGGCCGAAGAAACTGGCGGTCACCGGCTCACTGCCCAGCAGCAGCAGCACCCAGTGTACCGGGCGTACGAATTCGAAGTCCGCGGCGCCCCAGCGCATGCGTCGCGCCACCGGTATGGCACGCAGCGCCTTTTCCACCAGTTCCGGCAGCAGTTCCCCGGTTGGCCGGCCGGGTTCGGTTGCATTCCAGACCAGCCAGGCACCCTTGTCTGTTTCCAGCCGCTCCAGATCGCTGACCGTGACGCCGCAGGAACGTGCAAAGCCCTCGGCAGGCCGGGTCGGTCTGCCTTCGGCATCAAAGGCGGCCGCCAGTGACGGACCGCGCCGGCTGATCGACCGTTCGGGTTGTTGCACCGGCACGTCGCGCACCAGCACGGCCAGCCGGCGCGGTGTGGCAAAGGCCTGGCTGGGTCCGTGCTGCAAATGGTATTCGTCCAGCAGGCTGTCGATGGCGGCATGCAGGGCATCGCGCATGCGTCGCAGGGATTTCGGCGGCAGTTCCTCGGTGCCGATCTCCAGCAGCAGGTCGCGTGTCGCTGTCATGGTGTTGCTCCGGGGAGCAAGGGGAAGCCCAGCGCCTCGCGGCGCCGGTAATAGGCCTCTGCGACCTGGCGTGAGAGCGTGCGCACGCGCAGGATATAGCGCTGACGCTCGGTGACCGAAATTGCGCCGCGTGCATCGAGCAGGTTGAAGGTGTGCGACGCCTTGAGCACCTGCTCGTACGCAGGCAGTGGCAGGCCGGCCTCGATCAGGCGGTTGCTCTCGCGCTCGCAGACATCGAACCACTGCAACAGGGAGTCGACATCGGCCTGTTCAAAATTGTAGGCCGACATCTCGACCTCGTTCTGATGATAGACATCGCGATAGCTGACCGGGCCGTCCGGTCCCTGTGTCCAGACCAGGTCGAACACACTTTCGACCTCCTGCAGGTACATCGCGATGCGCTCCAGTCCGTAAGTGATCTCGCCGGTCACAGGCCGACATTCCAGTCCACCGACCTGCTGGAAATAGGTGAACTGGGTGACTTCCATGCCATTCAACCAGACCTCCCAGCCCAGGCCCCAGGCGCCCAGCGTGGGAGACTCCCAGTTGTCCTCGACGAACCGCACATCATGTACGAGGGTATCGATGCCAAGCTGGCGCAGTGATTCAAGGTACAGATCCTGGATATCCAGCGGCGACGGCTTGAGTACCACCTGGAACTGGTAGTAGTGCTGGAGGCGGTTGGGATTTTCGCCGTAGCGGCCGTCGGTCGGGCGCCGTGAAGGCTGCACGTAGGCGGCCCGCCAGGGTTCCGGACCGATCGCGCGCAGAAACGTGGCGGGGTGGAACGTACCGGCACCGACCTCCATATCGTACGGCTGCAGCAGGGCACAGCCCTGGCGCCCCCAGTACTGCTGGAGTGCCAGGATCAGGTCCTGAAATGTACTGGGCGAGTCGGACACGGTCTGTTTCGCTGCGGTCAAAGCACGGCAGTATAGCCCGAGGCGCCGGGGATTTTCACCAGTCAGCCGGATTGCGGGCAATCCGGCCGCGCATCCGTGACTTGATCGGGACTTCTGTGATATGACGGACAGACGGTGCTGGTCTATCTAAAGCCGGGGTGGGCCCCGGTCGACTGGTTAACTGAACGGTGGCGGAGCAGGTATATGGCGCGGCTCATTCTCGAACCCACATCTGTTGCACAGTGGCAGTCGCTGGTACAGGAGGCGCAGACCGCGTGCAACCGGAATATCGACGAGACACTGGAAAGCTACCTGGTGTTTCTCCTCATGCGCTTCACCGACCGGCCGCACTGCACCATGCGCATCATGGCGCTGGATTATCTCGAGTCGCAGCACCTGTCCGGCGCCCATCGCGTCGATCGCCTGCGCGAAGTCGGTGACCATTGCCTGCTGTTCTCGGGCCTGTTCCCGGAGCTGGCCGAACGACGCCTGGTACGCATCAGCTATTTCGTGAATATCGGGCGCGGCTCCTACCGCCAGCTGTCCGATGTGCTGGATCGCGGCTGGGCCAGCGTCTACGGGCATCTGTCCGACGGCTTCGTCGTGCTGATGGATATCCTGCATGCCATGCGTGAACTTGGCGGGGGGCCGCTGCTGACGCCGATCCAGGCCATGGAACTATGGCAGGAGACCGGCAGCCGTCGCTGTTACCGGCAGGTCTCCATGGACGGCCATCGGGTACCGGTTACCGGCGACAGCGAAACCCACTGAATCCCTGTCCTTATTACATTTACCCGCGGTGCCTGGGTTAGAATGCCCGGTATCGTGACGGGCAGTACTGCTGCCGCGCGGGCACAGGGGATACGTACAGTCGCAATCATTGCCTGCCCCCGGCACACCACTTCGTGCGATAACCAGGCGTAAGCGCTGCCAGCCTGTTTCCCGGGCTGCTTTCCGTGATGCGCACCGTCGCGGTGAACCGTCCCGGTATTTTATCCCGATAGCGCTTATTAACATGACCGAATCACGTAGAGCCGTTGCACTGATATCCGGGGGTCTCGACTCGTTGCTGGCTGCGCGCGTCGTTCAGGAACAGGGCGTGCATGTGGAGGGCATCAATTTTTTCACCGGCTTTTGTGTCGAGGGACATACCCACGCCATACGCGAGCAGCATCGCGATCGTCCCAAGCGCAACAATGCACTCTGGGCGGCCGAGCAGCTTGGTATCAAGCTGCATATCGTCGACATCATCGAAGAATACAAGGATATCGTGATCAATCCCAAGCACGGTTACGGCGCCAACCTCAATCCGTGTCTGGATTGCAAGATCTTCATGGTCAGGAAGGCGCGCGAGTGGATGGATGCGCACGAATTCGATTTCATCGTCACCGGCGAGGTCATCGGGCAGCGCCCCATGTCGCAGCGCAAGGACACCATGCCGGTGGTGGCACGGGATTCGGGCGCCGAGGAACGGCTGGTGCGACCACTATGCGCAAAAAACCTGCCGCCCACGCTGCCCGAGCGGGAAGGCTGGCTGGACCGCGAGCGGATGCACGGATTCAGCGGACGCTCACGCAAGCCGCAGATCGCACTTGCAGCGAGCTATGGTTTCGAGGACTTCGCGCAACCTGCCGGGGGCTGCTGCTTTCTTACCGACCGGCGGTACGCCGTCAAGCTGCAGGATCTATGGAAAACCCGCGGCCGGCGTGACTACGACCTCGACGACATCATGCTGCTGAAGGTCGGGCGCCATTTGCGGCCGCGCCCGCATTTCAAGATCATCGTCGGTCGCGAGGAAGGTGAAAACCGGTTTCTCGAGGGTTACCGGAAGCGTTTCGTGCACATGATTCCAAGCAGTCATGTCGGACCGCTGGTGCTGCTGGACGGCGATGTCAATACGGACGACATCGAGCTCGCCGCACGGCTGACCGCACGTTTCAGCAAGGGGCGTGACGCCGGGATGGTGAGCATCGAGGTGAATGACAAGGCAGGCACAAGGCGTACGCTTGATGTCGTACCCATGCCGGTAGAACAGATTCCACAGGACTGGTACCTGTGAGCAACCGCATCATCGATGCACGCAATCTGTTGTGCCCGTTGCCGGTGATACGTACCCAGGATGCGGTTGCGGAATGCGGAGCGGGTGACGAATTGCAGGTGCGCTGTACAGACCCCGGCGTGGTGCACGATATCCCGGCCTGGTGTCGTGTGCACGGCCACGTGGTGCGCGGGATTACACACGAGGACCGTGAGATCATTATCGACATTACCGTCGGTAATGCGGTGTAGGAAAGCATGACCCGCACACACCTGCCCGATCCGCGCAACGTACGCTATCTCGAAATTCGCAAGGTCACGCTGGTCGGTTCCGCTGTCGATCTTGCGCTTGGTGTGGTGAAGATTCTGGTGGGGCACATTGCCGGCTCGCAGGCACTGCTTGCCGACGGCGTGCATTCGCTGTCGGACCTGGCTACCGATTTCCTGGTGCTGTTTGCGGCCAAGCACGCCCACCGCGAGGCCGACGAGGAACATCCCTACGGGCACGGGCGTATCGAAACAGTCGCGACCGTGGCGCTGGGTGTTGCACTGGTTATCGTGGCGGTCGGAATCAGCATCGATGCCTTCAGGCGCCTGGTCTCGACGGATGTCCTGCTCGCGCATGGCAGCTGGGCGCTGCTGGTTGCGCTGCTTTCGGTCGCTTCCAAGGAAATAATCTACCAGTACACCGCGCGCGTGGCGCGCCGCCTGCGTTCCAACATGCTGCACGCGAACGCCTGGCACAGCCGTAGCGACGCGATATCGTCGATCATCGTGGTCATCGGTGTCGGCGGTGCCATGGCCGGCTTTCCCTACCTGGATGCGGTTGCCGCGTTCGCGGTGGCATTGATGATCGCCAGGATCGGCTGGGACCTGTTATGGAACAGCCTGCAGGAACTTATCGACAGGGCGCTGAAGCCGGAAATGGTCGAGGAAATCCGCCAGGCGATCCTCAACGTGGATGGCGTGCGCGCCTGTCACATGCTGCGTACGCGCCACAGCGGCAGTGATTCGCTGGTCGATGTGCATATCCAGGTGGACCCGGTCCTGAGTGTTTCGGAAGGTCACCAGATCGGCGAGCGGGTACGCAAGCAGCTGATCAGCGAGGTCGAGCATGTCGCCGATGTTACCGTCCACATAGACCCCGAGGATGACGAACTGGCCTCTCCGTGTGACAAGCTGCCGTTACGCGACGAGATACTGCGGCGCCTCGAGCGTGCGTGGCAGGGGCTGGGCGGTGCGGGCTGGCAGGAGCGGGTTGTGCTGCACTACCTGGACGGCAAGGTGCACGTGGACGTGTTTCTGGAGAAGGGGGATTTGTCATCGGAGCGTCAGGCGGCGCTGTCCGCGGCGATCCGCGAGCGTGCGGCAGGCGCAGAAGACGTCGGTACCGTGCGGGTGTATTTCAGGGAATAAGCGCACTAAATTAGTGCATTCGACTTGAAAAATGCATCGAAATGGTGCGCCCTGGGCCGCCAAGACGTACCTAAGCCCGTGAAATATTGACGTATGACGCTGAAATCAGCCATGGCATAATTCCTGCTTCTTGACAGAACAAGAATCGAGAGATTTTCCAAGGCCGCCGCGCCTGTGTTTCCGGCAGGAGCGGCGGGTAACTTTTTTCTGCGCAGTGATCTGGAGGGGTAGTAATGTCTGCAACAAAAGTGATGAAAAGCATCAAGGACAACAAGGTCAAGTACATCGACCTGCGTTTCACCGACACCATCGGCAAGGAGCAGCATGTTACGCTGCCGGCCGGCATCATCGGCCCGGACTTTTTCAAGGACGGCAAGATGTTCGACGGCTCCAGTATCAGCGGCTGGAAGGGTATCAATGAATCCGACATGATCCTGATGCCGGACAGCGAGACCGCCATCATGGACCTGTTCAGCGACGAGCCCACGCTCATCCTGCGCTGCGACATCCTCGAACCGACCACCAAGCAGGGCTACGACCGCGACCCGCGTTCCATCGCACGTCGCGCCGAGGAATATCTCAAGTCAACGAAGGTTGCCGATACCGCCTATTTTGGTCCGGAACCGGAGTTCTTCGTGCTGGACGATGTGCGCTGGGGTGCCGACATGAGCGGCTCCTTCTGCAAGATCGATTCCGATGAGGCCTCCTGGAATGCAGAACGCGTCTACGAGGATGGCAACATCGGCCACCGGCCGACCGTCAAGGGCGGTTATTTCCCGGTGCCGCCGGTCGATTCACTGCACGACCTGCGTGGCGCGATGTGTCTGGCTCTTGAAGAAATGGGCGTACCTGTCGAGGTGCACCATCATGAAGTTGCCACGGCAGGTCAGTGCGAGATCGGTACCCGCTTCGACACACTGGTACGCCGTGCCGACATGAACCAGATCCTTAAATACGTAGTGCAAAACGTGGCACACGGCTATGGCAAGACCGCCACGTTCATGCCCAAGCCGATCGTGGGTGACAATGGCAGCGGCATGCACGTGCACCAGTCACTGGCCAAGGCCGGCAAGAACCTGTTCACCGGCAACAAGTACGGCGGGCTGTCCCAGCTGGCGCTTTACTACATCGGCGGCATCTTCAAGCACGCCCGCTCGATCAATGCCTTCACCAACCCGAGTACCAACAGCTACAAGCGCCTGGTGCCGGGTTTCGAGGCACCGGTCATGCTGGCCTACTCGGCGCGGAACCGTTCCGCATCGGTCCGTATTCCATATGAATCCAACCCGAAGGGTCGTCGTGTCGAAATCCGTTTCCCGGACCCGATGTGCAATCCTTACCTGGGTTTTACGGCCATGATGATGGCCGGCCTGGACGGCATTCTGAACAAGATCGATCCGGGCGATGCCATGGACAAGGATCTGTACGATCTGCCACGCGAAGAGGCCAAGAAGATCCCGACTGTCTGCAGTTCACTCGACCAGGCACTGGAGGCGCTCCACAAGGACCGCAAGTACCTTACTGCCGGCGGTGTGTTCAGCGATGACACGATCGATGCCTACATCGAACTGAAGATGAAGGATGTCACGCGCCTGCGCATGACCACCCATCCGGTCGAATTCGACATGTACTACAGCCTCTGATCCACGGTCCGGCGGCACACAAAAGCGCCCTTCGGGGCGCTTTTTTTATTGCTCCATGGCGGTAGCCGGCACGCCTTACCGGCGTTCCGCTCATCCGGTGATCTGCGCCAACATACTGTAAAAAAGCGGTTTATTCCGGATATTTTCGCAATACGGACAACAGTCACTTGACCGGCGCCCGAAAAAGCCCGATAAACATAGTTATTGCAAAATAACCGGGATCAGGCGCAAATCATGAAATATTGTGGATACCTGCTGGTGTTGCTCGCAGCCACGGCAAACGCGGAAGTCTATAAATCCATCAATGCGGACGGCGATGTGATCTACAGCGATGTGCCTACGCAGGGAGCGAAACCTGTAGAGATGCCGGAATTACCTACCTATACACCGGTACCGTTACCTGCTGCCCCGGTGGCGCCGGCCACCAAGGTGAAGGCGGCCGAAGATGCCTACAGTAAATTTTCACTGGCCGGCCCGAAAAACGAGGAGACCATCCTCTACACCGCCGGTAACGTGAACGTATCGGTAACGCTGGAACCCGCGCTGCAGGTCGAGAAAGGGCACCGAATCGAGTATTTCCTCGATGACCAGCCGCAGGGCAAGCCGGTTGCCAGTTTGTCTACCAGCTTCCTGAATGTGGATCGGGGCACACACACGGTATCTGCCGCAGTAATCGATGAAAGCGGCAAAGTGATCATCAAAACCAAGCCGGCAACGATCTATATCCGCCGGTAACGGTCCGCAACCTGCGAAACCCCTTCCTGCAGCCGGGCAATCCATTCGGTCCGGCCAGGCACGCAGCCACGCTATCAGCCGTACCGGCATAGCGGCAGGGCACTGCAGCTGATCGCCACCGCGCCGGCGGATCATCCGGATCCGTTCGGCTTCCGGACGCGCATGCTTGCCGCCGGTCATTTACCCGCGACGCAGCCGGATACCACCCCGTTGCACGAAATTTAGCCCTGACGCACCAATATGGTGCATACTATCATTCAAGCAGCCGGATGGCCCCGGGATGCGCGCCCAACATACCAGTCATCCTAATGTTTTTATTGATTATTTTATTGCGACGGTTGTAGCGGGCCCAGGCTGCCATTCTGGTTTGTTTTTTGCAGGG
>Ga0315534_1002034_pt1 | contig 13839 bp, 12 predicted proteins | sample SalMarSW160240MG_FD_203094 | JGI IMG/M metagenome (GOLD analysis project Ga0315534, IMG submission 203094) | Salt marsh sediment microbial communities from the Plum Island Ecosystem LTER, Massachusetts, United States - Salt Marsh Sediment SW1602-40 ... | reverse complement strand
CGATGGCCGTGGGCTTGCGCAAGGCCAAGGAGATGAGCCTCACCGGCAACTTCGTCGACGCGCCCGAGGCACATCGCCTCGGGCTCGTCAACCACGTCGTCCCCCACGAGGAGCTCCTGGCGACCGCACTCGCCCTCGCGGCCGACATCGCGGCGAACGACGGCCCGACGGTGCGGCACCTCAAGAGGCTCTACGACGAGAACGCCCGGCTGAGCGTGGGCGAGGCGCTCGCGCACGAGCAGGACGTCTTCCGCGCGTACCGGGTCGACTTCGCCGCGATCGAGCGGCGTCGCGCCGGCATCGTCGAGCGTGGCAGGTCACAGCAGTCCTGACCTCGGCATCTCGGACCACCATGGATCGCAGACCCTCTGAGAGGAGGTCCGAGATCTTCACCGGGGGCGGTCCGGGAAACCCACGAGTGCGGTGGGAAACTGGCGCTCCCCATGCTCTTCCCGACCATCACGTTCGCGATCTTCTTCATGATCGTGCTGCCCATCAGCTGGCTGCTGATGCCGCGGCGACGTCGCTGGAAGCTGTTCATGCTCGCGGCGTCCTACTTCTTCTACGGCTACTGGGACTGGCGCTTCTGCTTCCTGATCGCGGGCTCCACGATCGTCAACCAGATCCTCGGCCGGCTCATCCACGACGCCGAGGACGACACCGTCAAGCGGCGATGGCTCACCCTCGCCGTCGTGCTCGACCTCGGGGCCCTCGGCTTCTTCAAGTACTTCGACTTCTTCGTCTCGAGCGCGAACAACACGCTGAGCGGCCTCGGCGTCGACCTGTCGTCGGCCCTCGTGTCGGTCGTGCTGCCCGTCGGCATCTCGTTCTTCACGTTCCAGGCGATCAGCTACGTCGTCGACATCTACCGGGGCACGTTCAAGCCCGGACGGCTGATCGACTTCGCGGTCTTCCTGTCGTTCTTCCCGCACGTGGTCGCGGGCCCGATCGTGCGGCCCGCCGAGTTCATGCCGCAGCTGAAGGCCAGGCACGATCCGCGCCATGTCGACGCGAGCCGGGCGCTCTTCCTGATCTTCATCGGCCTCTTCAAGAAGGTCGTGATCGCCAACCTCCTCGCGACCGAGATCGTCGACGCAGTGTTCGCGTCACCCCAGTCGCACTCGAGCCTCGAGGTGCTCGTCGGCGTCTGGGCGTACGCGATCCAGATCTACGCCGACTTCAGCGGCTACACCGACATGGCGATCGGCATCGCGCTGCTGCTGGGCTTCCGGTTCCCCCAGAACTTCGACAGCCCCTACGCCGCAGAGTCGATCCAGGACTTCTGGCGCCGCTGGCACATGACGCTGTCGCGCTGGCTGCGCGACTACCTCTACATCCCGCTCGGAGGCAACCGCGGGGGCAGCGGTACGACGTACCGCAACCTCATGATCACGATGGTCCTCGGCGGTCTGTGGCACGGCGCGGCGTGGACGTTCGTGGTCTGGGGCGCGATCCACGGTACGTACCTCTCGGTCGAGCACTGGCGGCGCGCCCGCCGGGAGCGTCTCGGGATCCCCGACAAGCGAGACACGATCGCGCGCCGCGTCACCCATCGCATCGTCACGTTCAACCTCGTGTGCTTCGCGTGGATCTTCTTCCGCAGCGAGTCGTTCGACAACGCCCTCGACGTCATCCGCCAGATCGTCGACCCGAGTCACTGGCTCGAGCCTTCGCCTCTGATCACCGTGGGTGTCATCGCCGCGATCGCGGCGGGCCTGATCGAGCAGTACATCCCGCGCGCGACATGGGGCCGCGCCATGGCTCGCTTCTCGTACTTCGCGCCGGTGCTGCAAGGCCTCGTGCTGGGCGTCGCGCTGCTGCTGATCAACACGATGGGCCCGCGCGGCGTGGCCCCGTTCATCTACTTCCGGTTCTGAGATGGCGACGACCCGCACCCCACGCAGAGGACGACGCCGTCGGCGCGGCGACGATCCCGTCGCCGACAGCACCGACGTCCGGACCGTCGACTGGCACGACGACGGGCGCACCGGCGACCCGCCGCGTCGCACGATGCCAGTGGCGCACGTGATCGTCGTCGGCGTGGTCGCGCTGCTCGTCGGCGGGCTCCTGAACGCGCCCGGCATCCGCAAGACGGCGCTCGGCCAGGACACCGGGTGGCGGCGGGACGTGTCCACCTTCTTCGCCGACCGCCTCTACGACGTGAGCCATGCGATCCTCCTCGACCGGCCCCGCGCGGGGCTCCAGGAAGCGCTCGGGCGCTCGGGCGACGACGACATCGACCTCAGGCTGCCCAGCCCGACGTCGCCGCCGAGCTCGCGACCCGACGCCCCGCAACCGAAGAAGCGCGCGTTCTCGCCGCAGGACCAGGCGGCCCTCTACGTGACGGGAGACTCGCTCGCGGTCACTCCGGGTGAGTCGGTCATCAACCAGGCGCTGGGCACCGGCGTCATCGGCCTGCTCGGGCCCGTCGACGGGCACGTCGCGACAGGGCTCGCGCGGCCCGAGGTGTTCAACTGGCCCGCGTACCTCGCCGCGGTCGTGGCGCGTGACAAGCCCGACGCATTGGTGCTCACGATCGGCTCGAACGACGATCAGGACCTGACCGGCGAGGGTGGCGTCAGCGGGTTCGGCAGCCCCGAGTGGATCACCGAGTACCGGCGGCGCGTCGGCGGACTCATGGACGCGATCAGCGCGACCGGCGAGACGACGCTCTTCTGGGTCGGCATCCCCCCGATGGCGAACGGAGAGCGCTTCGAGACGCGGTACAGGATCATCAACGACATCGTGAAGGACGAGGCGGCGAAACGCCCCGGCAAGGTGGTGTTCGTCGACACGGTGCCCGTGCTCTCGGCCTTCGGCGGCGGCTACGCCGAGTACTTGCCGCGCGAGGACGGATCACTGGTGCAGGTGCGAGCGACCGACGGGATCCACTTCACCCGTGAGGGCGGCGACCGCATCGCCGCCGAGGTCCTGAAGAAGATGCGGGAGACGTTCGACCTGGACTCGTGGCAGCAGAGCACGAGCACGAGCTCCACCAGCACGCCGTCCACGACGAGGGCGAAGGCCACGACGAAGCAGGACGGGTAGGTTCCTCGCAGACCGCGGGCCGAGGCCCAGGCCACCTGCGGAGGGGGAGGGGCATGGCCGGTGACGCCGATCGGTTCGAGCACACGCTCGGCGACGCCGACGCGCTCATGTGGCACATCGACCGCGATCCGGCGCTGCGGTCGACGATCGTGACCGCGCTCGTGCTCGACCGGGCCCCCGTGTGGAGCGACGTGCTCGCGCGACTCGAACGCGGCACGCGTCTGATCCCGCGCCTGCGTCAGCGCGTCGTCGAACCCGCCTTGCGCGTCGGGCCACCGGCCTGGTCGGTCGATCCTGACTTCGACCTCTCGTACCACGCGCGTCGCGTGCGGGCGCCGAAGCCGAAGTCGTTCGCCGCCGTCCTCGACGTCGCCGCCACTGCGGCGATGGGCGACTTCGATCGCGCGCGCCCGCTGTGGGAGCTCACGCTCGTCGAGGGGCTGCCGCAGGGGCGCGCCGCGCTCGTGCTGAAGGTGCACCACTCCATGAGCGACGGCGTGGGCGGCATGAAGCTCCTGCTCATGCTGTTCGACCTCGAGCCCGAGCCACAGGACCCCGGCCCCGACCCGGAACCGACCCTGCTCCCGTCGTACACGCCCGCGACCCTGCTGACGCAGGGCATCGAATGGCAGGCCCGCCGCGCCGCGAGCACCGCCGCGAGCGTCGCCGGTGGCGTGCGTGCCGCCTACGACGCCGTGCGCGAGGACGCGCTGCGGTCGCTCGAGCGCGCGGCGCGGACCGCGGGCTCGGTCGCGAAGTTCCTGGCGCCGGCGCCGAACCCCATGTCGGCGGTCACCGCACCGCGTGGCCTGGATCGGCGCGTGTCGACGCTCGAGGTCCCCCTCGACGACCTGAAGCGCGCCGCGAAGTCCGCCGGCGGGTCGCTGAACGACGCGTACGTCGCCGGCGTCCTCGGCGGCTTGCGCCGGTACCACCTCGCCCGAGGCGCCGGTGACCTCGACGAGCTCCGCATGATGATGCCGATCAACATCCGCTCCGCCACCGCGGGGCTCGGCGGCAACCACTTCACGACCGCGCGCCTCGTGGTGCCGCTCGCCATCGACGATCCCGAGGAGCGGATCCGCGAGCTCTCGCAGCGGTGCAAGCGCCTGCGAGCCGAGCCGGCGGTCGGCCTCTCCGAGCAGCTGGCCACGATCCTCAATCGCCTGCCGCGGCGCATCTCGACCGCGCTGTTCGGTTCGATGCTCAAGGGCGCCGACTTCATCACGAGCAACGTCCCCGGTTCGCCCTTCCCGCTGTACCTGTGCGGCGCACAGGTCCAGCAGATGTACGCGTTCGGGCCGCTGTCCGGTGCGGCGGCCAACGTGGTGCTCGTCTCCTACTGCGGGACGTGTGGCGTCGGCGTCAACAGCGATCCTCGGGCGATCCCCGACACCGACGACTTCACCGACGACCTGCGCGCCGGCTTCGACGAGGTCCTCGCGCTCGTCTGACCCACCCGCACGGTGAACCCGAACGGCGGGCGGCTCCGTACTCTTCACGTGATGGACGAGGAGCGAGCCACGCCGGTCGGGCGCCGGGTGTTCCTGGGCCTGCTCGGGCTCGGCGCCGTCGGGATCGCGACCGGTGCCGCCCTCCAGGGGTGGCTCGAGCGCACCGTCGGCCCGATCATCGGCCGCGACCCGACCGGCCTCGGTGCGCTGCTCCCGGTCGGTCGCTTCCGCTTCTACACGGTCACCGGCGGGTTCCCCGCACGCAGCCGCGCCGAGTACCGCCTCAGCGTCGACGGCCTCGTCGACACGCCGCTCGACCTCACGTTCGGTGACCTCACGAAGATGCGCCGCGCGGAGATCACCCGTGACTTCCAGTGCGTGACCGGTTGGCGCGTCCCCGACGTCGACTGGGCGGGGGTGCGCCTGCGGGACGTGCTCGACGCCGCGGGCGCGCACCCCGACGCAGACGCGGTGCGCTTCGTGTCGTTCGACGGTGCCTACTCCGAGAGCCTGACGATCGACCAGGCGCGGCGCGACGACGTGCTCGTGGCGTACGAGCTCGACCACGAGCCGCTCTCGACCGCACACGGCGGCCCCGCCCGGCTCTACGTGGCGCCGATGTACGGCTACAAGTCGCTCAAGTGGCTTCGGCGCATCGAGCTGACGAAGCGCGTGGAACCCGGCTTCTGGGAGCAGCGGGGCTACGACGTCGACGGCTGGGTCGGCCGCTCGAACGGACGCGACGACGAGCCGACATGACGTTGGGAGCACAGTGACGACGACGTCGCCCGACGCGGCGGCGACCGCGATCGCCGGGCCCCGTCCGAGCGAACCCGACCTCGTGCGCTTCGAGCGCATCGAGCGCATCGTGCACTGGACGACGGCCGCGCTCTTCGGCCTGCTGATGCTGACCGGCGCCGCGCTCTACGCGGGCCCGATCAGCACGGTCGTCGGCCGTCGCGACCTCGTGCGCGACGTGCACGTGATCGCCGGACTCGCGCTGCCGGTGCCGATCGTCGTCGGCCTGCTGGGTCGCTGGGGGCGGTCGCTCCGCCTGGATCTCGGGCGCATCAATCGGTGGATCACCGACGACCGCACCTGGCTGCGCCGCCGGACGCGCGACCGCGCCCGGCTCGGCAAGTTCAACCCGGGGCAGAAGCTCAACGCCGCATTCCTCGGAGCAGCGATCGTGCTCATGGTCGCGACGGGCATCGTCATGAAGTGGTTCGGTGCGTTCCCGCTCTCGACGCGCACGGGCGCGACGTTCGTCCACGACTGGGTCGCCCTCGGAATCTGGATCTCGATCAGCTTCCACGTCGTCTTCGCGCTCCGCGACCCGGACGCGCTCCGGTCGATGCTGCGCGGCACGATCAGCGCGCGCTGGGCGCGCACGAAGCGACCGCGCTGGTACGAGGACGCCACCGGGAAGTCTGCAGATCGGCTGAAGACCCGTCGATAGGCTCGGCGCGTGCCCGAGACGACCGATCCTGGGGTGAGGCAGATCGTGTTGCCCGACGAGCTCCGACCGAGCGACGGCCGCTTCGGCTCCGGACCGTCGAAGGTTCGCCCTGAAGCCGTGGCGCGCCTCGCCGAGGTGGCCGACCGGTTCCTCGGGACCAGCCATCGCCGTGACACCGTGCGCGACGTCGTCGGCGCCATCCGCGAGCGCTTGCACGCGCTCTACGACCTGCCTGACGGGTACGAGGTGCTGCTCGGCAACGGCGGCACCACCACGTTCTGGGACGCGGCCTCGTTCGGACTGATCGATCGGCGCAGCGAGCACCTGGCGTTCGGCGAGTTCTCCGCCAAGTTCGCCGCCGTCGCACGAGCGGCTCCGCACCTCGACGACCCCCTGGTCATCGAGTCGGAGCCCGGCACGCATCCGGAGCCGGTCGCCGACGCGACGATCGACACCTACGCGCTGACCCACAACGAGACGTCCACCGGGGTGATGACCGAGATCCGCCGCCCCGGCGGCGCCGACGGGATCGTCGTCGTCGACGCGACGTCGGCGGCCGGTGCGCTGCGCCTCGACCCCTCCGAGGTCGACGTCTACTACTTCGCGCCGCAGAAGGCGATGGGCTCCGACGGAGGTCTCTGGCTGGCGCTCTGCTCACCCGCGGGCATCGAGCGCATCGAGCGGATCGCCGCGTCCGGCCGGTGGTGCCCGCCGTCGATCGACCTCGAGGTCGCGCTCGAGAACAGCCGCCTCGACCAGACCTACAACACACCGGCGCTCGCCACGGTCTTCCTCGTCGCCGACACCCTCGGCTGGATGCTCGACCATGGCGGCCTCGAGTGGGCTGCGTCGCGCTGCGACAGCTCTGCCGAGACCCTCTACGGCTGGGCGGAGGCGCACCCCTACGCGACGCCGTTCGTCGCGAAGCCGTCGGAGCGCAGCCACGTGACCGCCACGATCGACTTCGACGGCGTCGACGCCGCGACCGTCGCCACGGTGCTCCGGGCGAACGGGATCCTCGACACCGAGCCGTACCGCAAGCTGGGGCGCAACCAGCTGCGCGTCGCGATGTTCCCCGCGATCGAGCCCGCCGACATCGAGACGTTGACGGGCGCGATCGACTTCGTGGTCGAGCGACTCGTCTGACGCCGACCGGCGTCGGGCGAAATCGGCCGTCCGGTACGATCGGCCGATCACAGACACCACGCTGACCCCGAGATCCGGGTCGGCCGCTCCCGCGCCCACCGCGCAAGCACCCACCACTCCGCCCGGCCGGTCGACCGTCGCGGCCACGACGCCGCGCGCCGATCGGCCCCGACTCGCGCACCTCCGCTCGCTCGACGGGCTCCGCGGCATCGCCGTGCTCGTCGTCGTGCTCTACCACTTCTCTCCCGACGTCATGCCCGGCGGGTTCCTCGGGGTCGACCTCTTCTTCGTCCTCAGTGGCTTCCTCATCACGAGTCTGCTCGTCACCGAATGGGACTCGACGCGCACGATCTCGCTGCGAACCTTCTGGTCGCGCCGCGCGCGCCGCCTGGTGCCGGCCCTGCTCCTGCTGCTGCTCGCGGTGGGCTTCTACTCGCTCCTGATCGACGATCAGGTGGACGGCCAGCGCTTCGCCGTCGACGGGCTCTCCGCGCTCGGGTACGTGGCGAACTGGCACTTCATCTCGTCGGGCCAGGCGTACATCGACCAGTTCCTCCAGGGCACGGTCAGTCCCCTCCGCCACATGTGGTCACTGGCGATCGAGGAGCAGTTCTACCTGGTGTGGCCGCTGATCGTGCTCGGCCTCGCGAAGCTGACCGGAGCCCGAGGGACGGCACGAGCGCCGCGGCGGCGCAGGACGTTCCGTCGTGCGCTGATCACCCTCTGCATCGTGCTCGGCATCCTGTCGTTCGTCCGGATGCTGGCGCTCTTCTCGGGTGACACCGACATCAACCGCGTGTACTACGGCACCGACAGTCGCGCGTTCATCATCCTCATCGGCGCCGTGCTCGCGGCGCTGACCTGGGGCGCGCCCGTCGTCGCCCGACGCTGGCAGGGCCGCGTCGTGATCATCGGCTGTGCGGCCGCGATCGGGCTGACCGTCGCGTTCCTCTCGCTCACCGCCGAGACGGCCTGGCTCTACGAAGGCGGCTACGGCCTCATCGCGCTCGCGATGGTCTTCGTGCTGTTCGCAGCCGCGCAGCCGTGCGGCAATCCGCTCGCCCGTCTGCTCGAGCTCAAGCCGCTCGTCGGGCTCGGCCTCATCTCGTACGGCGTCTACCTGTGGCACTGGCCGATCTCCCTCTGGATCGACGGTGCCAACACCGGGCTCGACGGCTTCCCCCTGTTCGCAGTGCGAGCGGTCGCGACGCTCGCAGTCTCCCTCGCCAGCTACAGGCTCCTCGAGATGCCGATCCGCACGGGTCGCATCAGCTTCCGCGGCTCCGGCCGTGTGGTCGCGGCTATCGCCGCGGTCGTCTCGATCGCCGTGCTGCTGCTCGTTCCCGCCCTCGCCTTTCCGTCGACGCGCACCGCACCGACCGCGGCGCCGAAGGCTGTCGACGTCGTCTCCGCGTCGGCCGGCTATGCGGCCGCGCCGCGCTGCGACGGTGGCATGCAGCTCCAACCGATCGATCCCCAAGGGACGCTGCTGGTGCAGCTCCAGGGAAACTCGATCGGCGGCGAGGTGCGCGACTGCCTGGGCGCGATCATGGAGCCCGCCGGCGTCGAGTTCGAGACGGTGAACCCGGGCGACTGGAAGCTGTGCGACACGATCCCCGGCGTGAAGCGGCAGGTGCGCGAGACCAAGCCCGACGCGGCGGTACTCATGGCCTTCCTGGCGTTCAACAACCGGTGCCCGGAGACGCCCTGGGAGGATCAGGTCGACGAGCTCGTCGACTTCTGGGTACGCCACGGCGTGCACGTGTTCCTCGTGCCGTCACCCGGGTTCATCGTCGGCACGCCCCAGGAGCAGGAGCTGGGCGCGGGTCCGCCCCAGGAGGCCGCGCACTACCAGCAGCTCGCGACCGAGCACCCGAAGGACGTGACCGTGCTCGACGCCGGCTCGTTCGTCCGCACCGACACGGGCGAGTACGTGTGGCGGATGCCGTGCGTGCCCGAAGGGGAGCCCGGCTGCGCACCTGACGGGACCGTCGGCGTCCGCTACGTCGACGGGCTGCACTTCTGCACGGATCCCGAGTTCTCCGGTCACGGCTGCATCGCCGAGGAGCACATGGGGGGCGAGCGGCGCGCCGCCTCGTCGTTGGCGGTCGGACTCGTGCCCGGTCTCCAGGAGCTGGTCGCGAAGGGTCGGTAGCCTTCTGCGCCATGCTCCTGCTCCACGAGGTCCATCGGGTCCGCGGCACCACCGAGGACGACTTCGAGGCCCGGTTCCGCGACGGCTGGCTCCCCGAGCTCGCGAAGGGCGACGACGCGCGGCTCCTCTACTTCATGCACCTCGCGCACGGGTCGGGACGCGCGTACACCGTCGTCACCGTCACGGCGGTGCGCGACGGCACGGCCTACGAGCGCCTCGTGCACCGGGTCCAGGACGGAGACCTGCGGGCGTGGGCGCGCGACGTCGACCAGCTGCGCCACGGCGTGCACGGAAAGATCGTCGTGCCCGTGCCGTGGTCGGCGCCGCCGGTGCCCGACCTCGACGCGGTGCCCACCGAGCCTGGCGCCCACGACCTCGTCCTCTTCATGGAGGACACCGCGTGGCCTCACGAGGGGATGCTGGACGACTACCTGAAGGCGGCGCACGATCAGTACGCGCCGAGCCTCGAAGAGGGCCGCCACGGCGGCCGCTCGATGCTCGAGCTCCTGTCGGTGTGGCAGACGGCGTTCGGCGCCGGTCGTCGCTCGGAGGTGGTGCTCTGGCAGCGCGTCACCCAGCCCGAGCGACTCCTGGGTCTGCTCTACACCGAGATCCCTGCCGAGCACCGCGCGCCCGGCACGTGGATGCACGACGCCCTGCGCGTGCGCGACGACTGGCAGAGCCGCCTCCTGCGCACCACCGCCTGGTCGCCGCTGACGTGACTACCACTGATGCGTCTCTCGAGGCCGCTATGCGGCCTCGAGAGACGCATCAAGAAGAACCGAGGAACCGGGCTGCGAACTCCTCGACGCGCGACTGGCCATGGCTCGGCCAGCCGCACACCAGGTAGCCGAACCCGGCGTCGACCCAGGCGTCGATCGTGCGCGCGACGTCGTCGAGGTCGTCCTCGAGCGAGACCGAGCCGGCGCGCATGATCGACGCGGGATCGCGCCCGGCCGCCGCGGCGTGCTCGGAGATGCGCGCCGACTTGTCGCGCAGCACCTCGGGCGGCCCGTAGCAGTGCCACACGTCGGCGTGACGTGCGGCGATCGGCATCATGCGCCGCTCGCCCGACGCGCCGATCCAGATCGGCGGGTGCGGGTCCTGCACCGGCCGGGGGCGGAGCGTCGCGTCCTGCACCTGGATGTGCTTGCCCTCGAACGTGAACCCGTCGGTGGTCAGCAGGCCGCGCAACACCTGGACCGACTCCTCGAACGCGTCGATGCGGTCGGAGAGATCGGGGAACGGGATGCCCAGCGCGTGGTGCTCCTGACCGAACCACGCGGCTCCGTACGACAGCTCGAGCCGTCCACCGGACGCGTGGTCGATCGTGATCGCCTCCGCCGCGAGCACGCCCGGGTGGCGGTACGTCATCCCGGTGACGAGCAGCCCGAGCCTCGTGTTCGTCGTGTGACCCGTCAGCGCGGCGAGCGTCGTGTTGCCCTCGAAGCACTCGCCCGGCCCCTCGCCGTACATGGGCTGGAAGTGGTCGAAGCCCCAGATGCCGTCGAAGCCCGCGTCGTCAGCGAAGCGCGCCCGCGCGACGACCTCGCTCCACGGCATGCGCTGCTGCGCGACGTCGATGCCGAGCCGCATCATCACTACTGCGTCGCTCGCTGCACCGCAGGGTACCTGCGGCGCGGACGCTCGCTCCGCTGCTGACGCCCGCGGAGACCCTGCACCCGCAGAAGCTCGCTCCGCTGCTGACGCCCGCGAAGAGTCACCGCGCGATCACGACGCCGTGGCGCCGAGCTCGGGGTGCTCGCCGCTGAAGATGCCCCAGGGGCTCTCCCAGCCGGGGACGGCCCAGGTGTGGTTCATCCAGGCGTTGGAGCCGTCGGCCTTCACGCCGCCGCGGCTCGTGCACTCCTCCTCGGTCGTCGCCTCGCCCCCCACGACGAGCCCGCCCTTGACGCACAACCCGATGTGCTGGTGCCACGGGTCGTTCGGACCGGCGAAGCCCTCGGGCGCCTTCCCGTCGTCGGTGAGCACGTAGTAGCTCAGGCCGACGACGCGCGCGTCGGGACCGTTGCCGTCGTAGAGGAGCATCTCGGGCTGAGTCGCGTCGAAGGTGCCGTCGACGTAGCTGAACTTCATCAGGTGCGCGCCGATGCACGGCAGGTAGGTCGTGACCTTGCGGTATCCGGCGGCCTCGGCGTCGGCGAGGGTCGGCAGCGCCATGGCCGCGACCCGCGCCTGCTCGAGCTGCGTCGCCAACAGGTCACGCGTCGCGCGGTCCTCGATCGGGTAGGCGATGGTCGGGCCACGGTGACCGTGCCCGCCCGCTGCTTGTCCCTCCGAGACGGGTGGGCCGGTCTTCTCGCAGGGCGAGTTGCCGCTGGCGGTTTCGATGCCGGGGCTGGCCGCGTCACCGCCGGCCGAGTGGTCGTGGCCGCCCGGCGCAACTGCGCCGCCGCTGCCGACGGGCGTCTCGCCGTCCGCCGCTGCGACCTCGGCTGCCGAGTGATCGTGACCCGCGGCCTCGCCGGCACCGTGCTGGTGGGCCTCGCCGGCCACCGCCGGCACGAGCGAGATCGTCGAGAGGATGATGACCGACGCGCCGAGCGCGCCGACGAGGGGGAGCGAGACGGCCTGCGAGACGCGCCGGACGCCGAGGTACCCGGTGATGACGCCGAGGCACCCGGCGACGATGAGGCCCTCGAAGACGGTCGAGAGAACGTCGGGAAAGGCCGCGGGCTCGGGTGTCCACGCCTCGGCCCCGAACGGCACGCCCCACACCCGCGACACCAGCCACGAGCCGATGATCGCGAGGTTGAGGAAGGCGCCGAACCACAGCACGCCGCGCGACGGCCGCAGCACGACACCGAGCGCGAACGCGAGCTGCAGCCAGGCAGCGACCGCGAAGAACACGCCGTGGGCGGTGCTCGCGTCGAAGTGGTCGCCCATGACGGCGAAGTGCACGAAGGCGGCGCCGAACGAGAGTGCGGCGAGGCCCCACCGCAGCACCGGATCGAGATCGCGGCAGTGGTCGGGACGCGTTGGCTGGCTCATGGTCTCCCCAGGAAGGATCGGGCCAGGAGGGATGGCTCGGGTGAGTCTACGAGGGCGGTGAGCCACCCGAGGCGGCGCGGGACGCGACGGCTAGATCGCGTCGGCGAGGTTCTCCCACCCGGCCGGCGGAGGGGCGAGGCGCCAGAACTGCTCCGGCGCCGGCGCCGCGAGCTTGGCGCGGATCGCCCACTCGGCCTCGAGCGCCAGGAGCTGCGAGGGGTAGCACGCGACTGCGGCGTCCTTGCGCGCACGGTCGGTGTCGACCGGCACCGCCGCGGGCGTGGGCCAGATGCCCCGCTTGAACAGGCGCGCCACCCGCCAGGCGAGCAGCCCGGGGATGTGCTTGTAGCCCGTGTCCTCGTACAGGAACCACGACACCCTCTCCCCCGAGGAGCTCTCGACGAAGCGGTCGCGCACGAGCATCGCCGCGTCGTGCGTGCAGTCGTGGTCCGGGTTCGCGAGCCCGAAGGGAGCGAACACCGCGGTCGGATCGAGCGCGCGCACGGCGCCGTCGAGCGTGTCCACGACCCGCTCCGGGCGCACCCAATCGGCACGCTCGAGGTAGGAGTGCTCGACGAACTCGAGCCAGACCGGGGTGGCGTCGAGCAGCTCGAGCGCCGCGGCGTCCTCCGCGCGGCGCTCCACGTGCACCTCGTCGCCCTCCACGAACCCGCACAGTGAGTCCCAGTGCTGCATCGGGGTGGGGTACTCGGAGGGGCGGCCCGCGAACACGGTGACCACGGTCGTACCCGCGTGCGCGGCCATGAGCGTGGAGCACCCGAGCACGGCGTCGTCGAGATGCGGCGACACGATCACGATGCGGTCGAGCTCACCGGACGTGATCGTGCCCCAGTCGCGCAGTTCGGGCGGCGCAGGCGTGGCCACGGCCCGCAGCGTAGGAGCCGACGGAATGTTTCGTGACACTAATTAGTTGAGCGAAGTATCATGCATGCCGTGGCCGTGACCGAGTCGCCCGACACCAGCACCGCTCTTGCCAGCAGGCTGCGGCTCGCGGTCACCCGGCTTGCCCGTCAGCTGCGCACGCACTCCGACGTCGGCGCGTCGCCGACCCAGATCTCGGCGCTGGCGACGATCGAGCGCCGCGGGCCGCTGACGCTCGGCGAGCTCGCCGTGTCCGAGGGGGTGCAGCCACCGACGATCACGGCCGCCGTCGGCCGCCTCGAGCAGCAGGGACTCGTCGCCCGCCAGCCCGACCCCGACGACGGGCGGGTCGCCCGGGTCGTCATCAGCGCGGAGGGCCGGCGACTCCTCGCCCGCAACCGCTCGCGCAAGACCGCGTTCCTCGCGCAGCGCCTCGCTGCCCTGGACGACGACGAGCGCGCCCGTCTGACTGCCGCCGTCGAGGTGCTCGAGCGCGTGCTGGAGCCCGCGCCCGACCAACAGCGGTCGCCGTGAGCCCGGTCGAGCGCGCCGCGCGCCGCACGTTCCGATCACTGCGCACCCGGAACTTCCGCCTCTACTTCTTCGGCCAGGTCGTGTCGGGCACCGGCAGCTGGATGCAGATGGTCGCCCAGGCCTGGCTCGTGCTTCGCCTCACTCACAGC
>Ga0315534_1002033_pt1 | contig 13845 bp, 16 predicted proteins | sample SalMarSW160240MG_FD_203094 | JGI IMG/M metagenome (GOLD analysis project Ga0315534, IMG submission 203094) | Salt marsh sediment microbial communities from the Plum Island Ecosystem LTER, Massachusetts, United States - Salt Marsh Sediment SW1602-40 ... | reverse complement strand
GAGGGCAGGGGCGGGCGAAGCCGAACCGCCTCCGTTCCGCTTCCGGACTTCGTTCCCCCGGCGCTGGCCGAGCTTGCCGCAAGGCCACCGGACGGGACGAACTACTTCCATGAGATAAAGTTCGACGGCTACCGGATGCAGGCGCGGCTCGACCGCGGAAAAGTCACGCTGAAGACCCGCAACGGCCTCGATTGGACCGTGCGGTTCCGTTCGGTTGCTGCGGCGGTCGCGCGTCTTCCCGCCACGACCGCGCTGATCGACGGCGAGATCGTCGTGCCGGACGAAAACGGGGTATCGGATTTCTCGGCCCTGCAGTCCGCGCTGAAGGAGGGGCGGGCGGGCAGCTTCATCTATTACGTATTCGATCTGCTCCATCGCGATGGCCGCGACCTCGCCAGCGATCCGCTGATCGAGCGCAAGGCGCAGCTCGAAGCGCTGCTCGCGGAAGGCCCGAGCAATCCCGTCCTGCGCATGAGCGAGCACTTGAGCGAGCGCGGCTCGGTCGTATTCGACCATGCCTGTCGCATGGGGCTCGAAGGCATCGTCTCCAAAAAGATCGACGCGCCCTACCGCTCCGGCCGCACCCGCGACTGGCTGAAGAGCAAATGTTCGGCGCGGCAGGAATTCGTCGTCGGCGGCTTCACGCTCGCCGCCGGATCGCGACGCGCGATCGGCGCGCTCGCTGTCGGGACCTATGAGGGCGGAAAGCTGCGCTACGCCGGACGTATCGGCACCGGCTACTCGCAGGAGACCGCAGAAGAGTTGTGGAAGCGGCTTGATCCTTTGCGGGTCGAGCGCTCGCCGTTTGCGAGCCTGCCCGCCGACGAGCGGCGGCGCAACGTGATCTGGGTAAGGCCGGCCCTGGTGATCGAAGCCGATCTGCGCGGCTGGACCGGCGGCGGGCTGGTCCGTCAGGCCGCATTCAAGGGAGTGCGCGAGGACAAGCCGCCGAAAGAGGTCGTCCGCGAAAACCCAAGTGTTACCGCATCGACCGGGACGAAAGGCCGCCGCGGCAAAGGCTCCGCGGGCTCTAGGTCGAAAGGGCGCAACAGCGCCGCGCCGGCAAATCCCGGGAGCACCGATTTCAGATTCACCAATCCCGATCGCGTCTATTGGCCGGATATCGGGCTCACCAAGCAGGGGCTCGCCGATTATTACACGACGATCTGGGAGTGGATCGCACCGCAGGTCGTGCGCCGGCCGCTTTCGCTGCTGCGCTGCCCGAACGGCGTCGGCGCGGAGTGTTTCGTGCAGAAGCGGGCGCACGAGACCTTCGATCGTCGCCGCATCCTGTCCATCGATGACGATGGCGAGGAGGTGATCGCGATCGAGAACCTGGAAGGCCTGCTGGCGCTAGTGCAGGCGGGCGTGCTCGAAGTGCATGTGTGGGGCACGACCATCGACCATATCGATCTGTGCGACCGCATCGTGTTCGACCTCGATCCGGCGCCGGACGTCGGCTGGTCCGATGTGGTCGCGGCGGCGCGCGAGGTGCGCGGCCGGCTCGCCGCGGTCGGGCTTGTGAGCTTCGTGAAAACGTCGGGCGGCAAGGGCTTGCATGTCGTCGCCCCGCTCGACGGCGCCGACTGGGCGACGACGAAGGAATTCACCCGGCAGATCGCACTCGCCATGTCGCGCGACGCGCCGACCAAATATCTCGCCAAGGCGACCAAGAGCGCGCGGCAGGGCCGCATCTTCATCGACTATCTGCGCAACGGGCGCGGCGCCACCGCGATCACCGCTTATTCGCCGCGCGCGCGTCCCGGCGCGGCGGTGTCGACGCCGATCGACTGGTCGGAACTGACCGCAAAGCTTTCGCCCGACCGCTACACCGTGCTCAATCTGCCCGCGCGCCTTGCGCGGCTAAAGAGCGATCCCTGGGCGGAGATGGGCCAAGTACGCCAGCAATTGCCGGGGATGCAAAATCACCAAAGACGCCGCTGACTCGAAGCGTGAGACGCGATAGCATTTATTCTATGGACCGCGCGGAAGTAATCGCCAAACTCAAATCGGTCGAGCCCGACCTTAGGGCGCACGGGGTTGGGGCGCTTTACTTGTTCGGCTCCTATGCCCGCGACGAAGCGCAGGAGGATTCCGACATCGATGTATTTGTCGATCCCAGTTCCCAGGATTTTTACGGGCTCGAAAATTTCGTCGGCGCTTATGAAGTGATCCGACAAGCCGTTCCTGGCCGGGACGTCGGCTACGGCACGCGTAACGGTCTCTCCAAGTACATCCGAAGTGCGGTCGAACAGGAAGCGATTCAGGTGTTCTGATGGCCGCGACCAAGTCGCCGCACATGCGGCTCGGCCATATCCGGGACGAGATCGCCAATCTTCAGCAAGTGCTTAAAGCGAGAGTAGCCCGGGTAAGCGCAGCGAAACCCGGGGCAGCCTATCAATCGTTCCCGGGTTACGCTTCGCTCCACCCGGGCTACGGGCTTGCCCAAACTTGCGTCGGTCATTGACCGGATGATCGCCGAGACACCCCTATAAATAAGCCCTGCCTCACGCCGGCAGCGGGGTGAATTCGGCGTCGCCCGGGACCGGGTCGAAGCGGCCGGACTTCCAGTCGGCCTTCGCTGCTTCGATGCGATCTCGGCGCGATGAGACGAAATTCCACCAGATGTGGCGCGGGCCATCCATCGCCGCGCCGCCAAGGATCGCAAGCCGCGTGGGTGTCACGGCCGTTACCGTGATGCGATCGCGCGGCCGGAACACCAGCAGCCGGCCCGCCGAAAATCGGTCGCCCAGAATGTCGATCTCGCCGGAGACGACATAGATCGCGCGCTCCTCGGCCTCCGCGTCGAGCGGCAGGCTTGCGCCCGCGTCGAGCGTCACGTCGGCAAAGATCGTGGGCGACAGCGTCGCAAGCGGCGACGTCTTGCCATAGAGCGAGCCCGCGACGACGCGCACCGTCTTGCCTTCGCCTGCCTCGACGGGAAGCTCGGCCGCATCGTGATGGACGAAGGCGGGCGCGCTCTCCTCCAGCGCCGAAGGCAAGGCGACCCAGCACTGCAGTCCATGCAACGGCTCGCCTGCGCGGCGATGGTTCGGCGCGGTGCGCTCGGAGTGGGCGATGCCGCGCCCCGCGGTCATCCAGTTGACCTCGCCCGGCCGGATGGCGACGGCGCTGCCGATGCTGTCGCGATGCATGATCTCGCCGGCGAACAGATAGGTCACGGTGGCGAGCCCGATATGCGGATGCGGGCGCACGTCGAGGCCTTGCCCGCTGCGGAATTCCACCGGCCCCATCTCGTCAAGAAAAATGAACGGGCCGACCATGCGGCGCTGTGCCGAGGGCAGCGCCCGGCGCACCTGAAACCCGCCGAGGTCGCTCGTGCGCGGCACGATCACTTGCGCGATCGCATCACAAGCGCGCTGATCGCCGGCCGAGGGATCGGGTGCGGGAAAAAAGCTCATGCGCGCCTCCGCCCTTGCCGCATAGATGCCGATGCCAGCGGTCTCTCAGAAATTCCGACGCCGACCCCTGGCAATTCCCTTGTCGGCCCATTTCTCCAACCAGAGGCTTGCCTCGCTGCCGGGATCGCCGGCCGAAGAGTCGGGCGGAAAATCTTGCCAACCTTCGTTCTCGTTAGCCTCATTGGCCGGCGCGGCATGGGGATTAAGATCTCGGTATGTCATTATGGCCTCCAGCTTTACTCATCCACGGTGGCAAAATCCGATCAAGATCGTAAGACCGGCCGAAAGCCGGCGATGACAGCGAGGGGCTTCCCCAAGAGCTTTCTCATCCGCGCGCGTCGCCGCCACTTATTTTTTTGCCGGGCGCCGGCCGCCGGCTCTCTGCACCGCCGCCCATCGCCGCGGCGCGCCGCGAACGATTTCAGCGCCCTCGCCATGCCCCATCCGCCACTCGCGCCCCCCGTCAACATGGCTGCGGTGATCACATCAAACTTGGCGCGGCGAGCCGCGGCCTGGTTGGAGCCGCGCGGGTCGCTACGGGCATAGAGTGTTCTGGACATGCATTTGCTCCGATAGATTTGCGGGGGTTTGATCGACGAGCGACACCGTGTTTGGCGGTGCGGGTGCCGCTGCTTCCTGCTACCAGGACAGCTCGGTGGGCAGAGAGCGGGCGATACGCTCGGCCAACGGTGCGATTGCCGGCGCGCTGCCGATGATTGAGCCCGCCATCAACCCGAGCCATTGGCGGGTCCCGATCTCCCTCATCTGTTGGAGCACGAGGTTGAGCCCATCGTGTTGGCGCCCACCGACTGCGAAGGCGGCAAGGCTCAGCGCAATCCCCAATCCACGGACTGCTGTGTGCTTCATGGCGATCATCCTTGATCTTGGCGGTCTCGTTCGGTCCGCGCGATGAAAACAGGTGACTTGGTGCGGGACTTGTGGTACTGACCGGTAACACCTAACTGGGGCATAGGTACTGACCGGTCACACCCGTGTCAAGGGGAAAACAAATGCGTACAGCGTCAAAAATTACAAGTACCGAGAAATGCGAGGGAATTTCACCAAGAGCGCGGATTCTGGCGGCCGCTTCCGATCTTTTTTATCGGCACGGCATCCGGGCGGTCGGGGTTGAAACGATCGCTGAAGTCGCCAAAACCAACAAAATGACGCTCTACCGGCACTTCTCCTCGAAGGACGAGCTGGTGGCCGAATACCTCCGGCAGTTGGCGGAGAAGGCCAAGTCGGCCTGGGATCAGCGTGAAGCCGACCATCCGGGAGAGCCGCTCGCCCAGGTCCGTGCTTGGCTCCAGGAGATGGCCGACCGTGTAATCAACAGAGACGAGCGCGGGTGCGCCCTGGCGAATGCCGCCGTCGAGCTTCCCGAAAAGGATCATCCGGCGCGGCGGGTCATCGAAGCGTTCAAGGCCGGGCAGCGCCAGCGACTCATGCAGTTGTGCGCCGCCGCCGGGCTCGAGGAGCCGGAATTGCTCGCCGAGGAATTATTCCTGCTGCTTGAGGGCGCCCGCGTGACGGCGCAGAGCATGGGGCCGAAGGGACTCGATGAGCGGCTGGTCAGGATGGGCGAAAGGATGATCAAGGCGCACGCGCGCATCGACCCGGCTGCGTAACCGATCTGGTAACAAAACCTCGCCGCCATCGAGGGTCACGCGGCGAAATTTTACTCGATACTGACTTCCAGGCGCTCACCGACAAGTGAGGCGGGATGAATTGGACTCGGTGGCACGCGACCGCCGCGCGCGCCAAGGTCAGGGCCGCAGCGGAGCAAAGTGCGCCGCTTCCGGGCCGGCTGCAGAAAATGCGTTCCGCAGCACAGGTTCCCCAGTTTTCTAACTGGAGGGATCACCATTCGTCGCACGCGTCAGGCCGAGAACAGCAAGTCGCGTGTCAGCCAGTCGAGTTGAGCGACCTGTTCCAGCGCCGAGCGCAGCCGCTGGCGCTCGCGCGCCGACAGGCGCTTTATCGCGACCGCATTCGAGGCGGGCACGCCATGCTCGATATCATCGAGTTGCTGCGCCAGGATCAGGTCGAGAAACACGCTGCCCGCATCAACGAGGCCTTGCAGGTCGTGCTCGCCGCCGATTCCCAGGCCGCTTACGGCGGCGAGGCGCTCGGGCGTCGAGTGTGCGAGGATGTGATAACGAATCGCCAACGCCCGCGCCGCCGTCACGATCCCGAAGAGCCCGAGTTTTTTCAGATCAATACGCCCCTTATTGGTGCGGAACCCGCCGAAAAAATTGAGTCCGAGCTCGATCCCGCCGGCGGATTCAACCAAGAGCTTGATAAAAGCCATCTGGCCTTTTGTCAGGTCGAAGGCGTGATCGCGCAGTCCGTTGGCGAGCGCCGTATCACCGTGCACGCCGCGCAGGTCGAAGAAGATATCGACCGACAACAGGTCATCGGAATTGGAGCGGGTGATCCAGCTCGCGACACGGGCGCGCCAGGTCTTTGTCGATCCGCGCCACGCCGCGTTCTTCGCCATCACGCCGCCCTTGCAATAAGGCAGGCCGACCTCGTGCAGGATGTCGGCGATATGGGTGCCGAGCGCTTCGAACCAGCGATCCTCCGACCCGCCCGGGGCGCCGTCGGCAAAGAACAGCGCGTTGTCTTGGTCCATGGCGAGCAGGCTTTCGCCGCGCCCGCCCGAGCCGAGCACTGCGACGGCATAGGGGCAGGGCGGCTCGCCCTGTCCGGCCGCCCGCATGCGCTCTTGCGCGACCACCGCGGCTTGGCGGGTCAACGCGCCAAGCTCGCGCGAGATCACCGCCGCAATGTTGCGGGCCGATACCCGTTCCGCCATCAGCGCCGCCGCCACGCCGGGAAGCTTGGCCCAAGCCGCGGCGAGGGCTTGCACGCTGTCGGCCTGATCGATTTCGTCGCCGAGCGACACCGCCTCACCCGCGCGCAGCCGCAGCAGATCGCGCGCCGACAGGGATCCGATGACGAAACCCGCTTCGTCGGTCGCACCGAGATGACGGATCCTCAACCGGTTCATGCGGCCGATGGCGCGGTAGACGAAAGCGTCGGCCGGCACTGTCGCGATCGGCTTGGTCATGAACCGCTCGACTGGCAAATCGAGGGTCGCGCTGCCATGCACGTCGAACGCGCGCAGAAGATCGCGTTCGGTGATGATGCCGACGTCATCCGGCCGCAATCGCTGTTCGTTTGCGTCCGCCGGGCGGACATAGAGCGAGGACAAGCCGTCGCGGAGGAGCCGGGCGAGCGCGTCGCGGACAGGCGTGTCAGCCGCCACGACTTGCAGCGGTGCACGCATGATCTCGCGAATGCGGTGGCGATAGGGGTAGCTGTCGATCCGGCTGAAGGCATGCTCGCGATCGGCCTGGATCGGCGCATCGACCGGCTCGATCAGGCCGCCACGATCTTGCTCCGGAAGCATTTGGCTCATGGCGCGTCCGTTGGGGTGGTTGCAATGGCGCGGCGCTCAGACGACCCCGTCCGGCGTGGTCTCCGCATGCCCGCACAGCAAAGCCGCGACCGCCGGTGTGTCCATCCGCTTGGTCAACTCGTCCCAGATGTTGCACATCGTCACGCGGAGATAGTTGCGGATGGTCGGATAATCGCTGCCCCGCAGCTTCTCGTAAATCGGCATCAGGGCGAAATACTGCTTGGCGAAGCGCGCCGGAATGTCCTTGGCGAATTTGGGCTGGTGGGTGCCGATGAGACCAAGTTGCCGCACGAGCTCTTGCCGGAGTTCGCTCCACTCCGCCGCGCCGAGCGCCGCAGGCACGGGATAGCGGTCGAATACATCCAAGACGATGGCGCTCAGCGCTTCGAGCGCGGTTTGCCGCTCGTTTCCCACGAAGGGCCGCAGCACGCCGTCGACCAGTTCGCCAACCATAGCGAGACCGAGCGGATAGGCCCGCCAGCGCGAGACCTCGATGGCGTCGAGAAAACCCTGTTCGCGAAACAGCACCTTGGAGTAATGGCCGGCGCGCGCGCGCGAGTATTCGTACATGCCTTTCTGCACGAGAAACGCCGCATGCCGATCGATGAAGTCCGCGAGCTCGGCCGCACTGCGAATCGGCGGCGGTCGCCGGAAAAAGCTGAACCAGGACATGTTCGCATCCTCGATTGCGCCGTTTCGATATTCGCCTGCGCAGCGACCAAAGAAAAATGCGACCGAAGCCCGCGTGCGGGTAGGTTTTTTCCGCTTGTCGCCCGAAAATTGGACTAAAGTCTAATAAGGGCGAGCTTGCCACAATGATACCATCTTTCCGCGAGGGTGACCCGGCCTAAGACCGGGCGATAAATGCCCCGGCGCCAAGACCGGGGAAATTAGAAAAAAATGATGGGAGGACCGCCTCGGGCCGTTTTCACGGCCCCGCGCCTTTCCATTCATGACTGGTCCGAGTAGCGGGCGAATAAAGTCATTAACGTCACGGGAGGCGATCGATCCATGGCACCACCTACCCCAACAGCAACGCAACGGGCAGACGAACAAACAAGGGCCGAAGGCCACTGGCGAGCGACAAGCCGCCTGATGTGGATCTATCTCGGCATCTGGCTGTTCTTCGGCTACATCATCCACCTGTTCGTTAATCAGCTCAACGAGATCGTCATTATCGGCTTTCCCCTCGGCTTCTACATGGCCGCGCAGGGTTCGCTGATCGCGTTCGTGGTCATGCTGTTCACGTTTGCAAAACAGCAGGACAACGTCGATCGCGAATATGGCTTCGCTGAAGACGAGTGAGGGAGGATAGGTCATGGCCACCCAATCTGGCGCCGCTAAGTCGGACTTTATGAAAAACCTCGGCCGGATGTACGGCACGTACGCCGGCGGCTTCCTCGCCTTCGTCGTCTTTCTCGCAATCCTCGAGCAGGTGGGGGTGCCGAACAAGATTCTCGGCTATCTGTTCGTGTTCTTTACGCTCGCCGTCTACGCCATCATCGGCGTCATGACGCGAACCGCGCAGGTCTCGGAATACTACGTCGCCGGCCGGCGCGTGCCCGCCTTCTACAATGGCATGGCGACCGGCGCCGACTGGATGTCGGCGGCGTCCTTCATCGGCATGGCCGGCACGCTGTTCCTGCTCGGTTACGACGGCCTTGCTTGGGTGCTCGGCTGGACCGGCGGATACGTGCTGGTCTCGGTGCTGGTGGGGCCTTATCTGCGCAAGTTCGGCGCCTATACCGTGCCCGATTTCATGTCGGCGCGCTATGGCGGCAACTTCGCGCGTTTCCTCGCCGTGGTCGTGCTGGTGTGCTGCTCCTTCACCTATGTGACGGCGCAGGTCTATGGCACCGGCATCATCGCCTCCCGCTTCATCGGTATCCCCTTCGAGGTTGCGGTCTATGTCGCGCTCCTCGGCATCCTACTGTGTTCGATGCTGGGCGGCATGCGGGCGGTGACCTGGACGCAGATCGCCCAATATATCGTGCTGATCGTCGCTTACCTGACGCCGATCGTCATCCTGTCGACCAAGATCTACGGCATTCCGATTCCGGAACTGACCTATGGCGAGGCGATCCAGGCCATCACGGCGCGCGAAAGCCAGATGGTGCAGGAAGGTCTCGCGACGCTGTGCACGCAGGCGAGTTGTCCGGCGGGGTCGCTCAAGCCGCACATCGAGCCGTTCATGACCTACTCGCGGCTCAACTTCTTCGCGATCATCTTCTGCATGATGGTGGGCACGGCGTCGCTGCCGCACATCCTGATGCGCTATTTCACCACGCCGAGCGTGCGTGAGGCGCGCCAGTCGGTGGCGTGGTCGCTGTTCTTCATCTTCCTCCTGTACTTCTCGGCGCCCGCCTACGCGGCGTTCTCGAAGTTCGAGGTGTACACCAACATCATCGGGAGGGACCTGGAAAATATCCGTCCCTGGTTGTTCACCTGGGGCGAACTCGGCATGATCAAGATTTGCGGCCACAATGCCGCAAGCCTCGATGCGGTGATCGCTGCCTGTAAGGCGATTGCGGGTCATCCCGACGTCATCAAGTTTGCGGACTTCGCGATCAACCGCGACGTGATCGTGCTCTCGACGCCTGAGATCTCGGGCATGCCCTACGTGATCTCGGGCCTGGTCGCCGCGGGCGGCCTTGCCGCGGCGCTCTCTACCGCCGACGGACTGCTGCTCGCCATCGCCAACGCGCTCAGCCACGACATCTATTACAAGATGCTCGACCCGAACGCGCCGTCGATTCGGCGGCTGACAGTTGCCCGCGTGCTGCTGTTCATCGTGGCGGTGTTTGCGGCGACGCTTGCGTCGACCAAACCGGCGGACATCTTGTCGATGGTGGGGTGGGCGTTCTCCCTTGCCATGGCGGGCAACTTCCCGGCCCTGGTGATGGGCATATGGTGGAAACGCACGACCACGCTTGCGGCCGTTCTCGGCATCATCGGCGGGTTCGGCCTGTGCATCTTCTATCTGGTCACGACCAGGTACTTCCCGCAGATGGGCGTCAACTACTTCGGCATGTCGGCGCTGAGCAATGCGGTGACCGGCTCGCCGATCGTCGATGTCGCGACGACTCTCGCCGATCCGAAATGGATTGCCGACGTGCCGGCGAGCGCGGCCAACCCGCTCCAGTCCAAGGTGGGCTGGTTCGGCCTCAACAACATCAACTGCGGACTGTTGGGGATGCCGCTCGGCTTCCTCATCATGTATGTCGTCAGCCTGCTGGGACCGGAGCCTTCGCCGGAGATGCAGGCGATGGTCGAAGAGATCCGCAAGCCGCGCGGCCGCACCGTGCTCGAAGAGCACTGAGCGTTCGTGCTGGTTACGCGGCAAATGGCGGGGCCTTCGGGCCCCGCTTCTTTTGGGCTTGCCGAGCCGGCGAGGCATGGTCAGAACTAAAGACTCGTCATGCGCGGGCTTGACCCGCGCATCCGCGCCCTCCCATCCTCCCCCGCTTGCGGGGGAGGGAGCGTAGCGCAGCTACGCCGGAGGGGGAGCATGGATTGCCGGGTCAAGCCCGGCAATGACGAAAACGAGCGCGAGATCGACCCACCACAGTCCAGCCCGATCCGAAACGCGGGGTACACCGTGGGAAAATTCGAGCGCCGGAGTAATGCGAAGGGGTAAAATCCGTGGAGACCGGCAGTTCAGTTCTCGCAATCTGGTCTTTCCAGCTGCCCAACTTCGTCCTGGCGATGCTGATGTACACGCTGCTGGGTCGGGCGTTGCTCGGCCTGATTGTCGGGCCGGATTCGTCGAATTACATCTGGCGTTTCTTCTGCCGGATCACCGACCCGTTCGTTGCGCTGATCGCCTATGTCACGCCCAAGGCTGCCGCGCCGGTGGTGATATGGCTGCTGGGCGTGGTTTGGCTGTTTTGGCTACGGGTAGCCCTGCTCTACATTTTCCTCCTCGCGGGCGCTTTTCAGCCCCCAACCTGAGCCGCGCCATGGACCGTAACACTTATTTCATCGCTATCGCTTTCTTCGGCATGATCAACGGCCTGTTCAATCAGACCTGGCTGCTGTTCACCCTGCTGCATATGCAGATTCTGGCCCCGGCACTGTTGTTCGGCAGTGTGTCGCTGAGCCTGATCTTTTCCTCCCTGATGGTTTCGACCGCCACCATCATCCTTGCCGGCATCCCCGCAGCGATCTACGAGCACGTTGTCGGCGCCAAAGACGATTCAACCGACGCTTCAATGTGGATTTGGCTTGCCGGCACCGCGCTGTTGACGCTTCCTGCCGTGGGCCGTTTCCTGCAGATCGGGCTGTAACGTATTCGCGAGCCATTTGTTGGACCTGTAACGTATTCGCGAGCCAATTGTTGGACCCGTAACGTATTCGCGAGCCGATTGTCGGCTCGTGGAACTAAAGCTATGATTCAGAGCTTTCCTGCCGTGCGGCTCCCTCTCGGCGGCAAGGGACGGCGACGGAGCGACCAACACGTGGAAGAGCTGCGGCGGATCGCGTTCGAGATAGTGATGCGCGCATGCGGGTTTGCATCGCTCGCAATCTTCTGCGTCATGATCGGGTTTTCGTTTGAACCGCGCATCGCCTTTGAATCGGGCGGAGTGCTGACGCTGGTGATGGTCGGCGTCCTCTATCTTAAAGCGCGCGAGGCCCGGACCAAGGATTATCGCCGCACCGAGATGTGGCTTTATCTCCCCAAGGAACAGCGTCCGCCGCACCCCTATGCGCAGTACGTCAGTTCGACCGTGCTGCGCGAGACCTACCTCACCTTCGCCTATTGGACCGTGATGATTTCGATCGCGATGTGGGCGCTCGCTCTGATCGCCGTGCTGCTGGGTGTTTTAGCGGAGCCCGCGGACCAGTAGGCTCGGGTGCGCCGGCGCGTCAGGCCATATTTCGCCAAAGCGAATTCCGTTCCAATCGAATCGGAATTTTAGTGGTCGCATTTTCTGCGGCGCACCGGGTCCCACTTCGCCGGAAAATGCTCTAAAGCGAATTCCCGTTCCAATCGAATCGGAATTCGCTCTAGCTTCTTTTAGTGGTCGCATTTTCTGCGGCGAACCGGCCCCCACTTCGCCGGAAAATGCGCTAAGCCGCAGGCTCGGAAAATTCGAGAGCAAGAGCTGCGCGAAACTTGCCGATTGCCCGGAAACTCGTCACCAAGCGCTCTTTCTCGCGCTGCGACAGGCGCGCTTCGGGAACCCAATCGTCGACCTCGCGTCCGGCCCGGTAGTCCTCGATCTGCTGGCGCAGCAACAGGCGCGTGATGAGGTGGAATGCTTCGGTAAGATCGTCGTGGTCGGCCGGGTTGATCGTGCCGTTCTGCTTGAGGCCGTCGAGACGGGCAAGCGTCGCGGTGGCGGGGATGCCGGCTTTGAGCGCGAGCAGCCGGGCGCCTTCGACGAGCGGGAGCGTGCCGCGCAGCTTGAGGTTCATGACGCCGCGCCTATCTTTGCCGTCACTCTCCTGGCGCAGCCCGCCGAACCAGCCGAGCGCCACCGCGTGGTCCGACTCGATCATGTAAATGTCGCGTAGAAATTGCGGGTTGCTCCGCGCAAGCTGGGTGACGGCCGCCCGCAACTTGGCCGACAGCGCCGCTTCGCCAAACACATGGCGGAAATCGAAGAAGATATCGCAGTTCATCAGCATTTCTTCGTCGCGCCGCCGCATCCATGTCTCGGTCTGCCGCAGCCAGTCTGATAAGCTTTTCCGCCAGACCGGATTGGTGGCCATGACTTGGCCGGTGCAGAGAGGGAAGCCGACGGTATCGAGGGCGCGGGTCATGCGCGTGGCGAGTTCGAGAAAATACGCGTCGATCCGCAGCCGCGCGTTCTCTGGATGATCGGCGATGATGAATCCGTTGTCCTGGTCGGGCGCGAGAAAGTTCTCACCGCGCCCACCGGAGCCCATCACGATGAGCGCGAACGGCGCCGGTGGCTCGGCCCAGCCGTCCTCGATCATTTTCGCAATGGTTAGCCGCAGCACGCGGCGGTGAATGTCGTTGTTGATTTCGGTGAGCAGCAACTGCACCTCTGGCGCGGGGACGTTGTCGTCGAACAGGGCGGCGGCGAGCTCGACTTGCGCTTGCTTGATCCGCTTGAGGCCCTCGACGTTCTCTTCGTGGGTCAGCTGCTCGATGATGGTGAGGGTCTGGCTCGATAGAAAGCCGAGCGCATCGTCCAGGGCGAGCATGCCGGCGATGCTCCCGGTCTGATCGACGACGGGGATGTGGCGCAGCTTGCGCCGTCGCATCAGGGCGATGGCGTGAAATAGATGGTCTTCCGCCGCGACGGTCGCGACCGGGGACGTCATCACCGTCTCGATCCCTTGATCGGGCGGGATTTGCCAGACGATCCGGCGCACCACGTCCTGCTCGGTGATGATCCCTTTGGGGCGTCCCGAGCCATCGACGACGACAGCAGAAGACGTCGCGCCGTCCGCCATGCGTTTGACCGCCTGACCGATGGTCGTGCCTGGTGGAACCAGCACCGGCGGCGGCCGCATCTCGTCGCGGACGATGCGCCGGAATATGTCCGTCTGCAGCATCATTGCGGCCAGCCCCGCTGACCTATGCGCGCCTCCAGCAAACGATCGAGCGCTTCAGAAAATGTTAGCATGTCCGCCGCGTTGTGCGAGTCCCAGGAACGTTGCTCACTCATTTCCCTTCACAGGTCGCGCGGCCAATTGCATCATGACGGTGAGGCTGAGGCGCTCGGACAACGGTTCGGCGGACAGCTGGCGGCGGAAATGGATGTCGTCGGTGCGGCTGCGGGCGTGCCGGAATAGACGTGAGGCGTCGGCGCTGCGAAGGACGTTTCTCCGCGCGGGTTCATCGCTTAGAGCGAATTCCGATCCGGTGGAATCGGAATTAGCTCTCGTTATCCTTTGGTGGGCGCGTTTTCTGCGGCGAACCGGTTCCCACTTCGCCGGAAAACGCTAGTCGGTTGATTCAGCTAGATTGAAGGGTATAGGTGTTTAAGTTTGACACGGGCAGTTTTGGTTGTGAATTGCCAGTCT
>Ga0315534_1002031_pt1 | contig 13860 bp, 10 predicted proteins | sample SalMarSW160240MG_FD_203094 | JGI IMG/M metagenome (GOLD analysis project Ga0315534, IMG submission 203094) | Salt marsh sediment microbial communities from the Plum Island Ecosystem LTER, Massachusetts, United States - Salt Marsh Sediment SW1602-40 ... | reverse complement strand
CACTCGCTGAAGACGGCGCAAGAGCGCGAGAAGCGATTGCTGAGGGGATAGGGGGACTGAAATCCCTCCACGCGCTCGGGGGTCCGAACCGCCCGGGGTCTCACGGACAGATTTTTTTCTCGGCCCAAAAAATCGGCATCAGGGGGTTTTTCCCGTCCGAGATGAGAAATCGAATTTGCCGGCGGAGGCGGTCGAGCGCCAGGCGATCTGGTATTGGCGAACCGCATGAAAACAAAGGAAAATGGCGGCCGACCGGGGCACGCGCCCGACGACCGCAGCCGTCAGATGGTCGAGGTGCTGTCCGGGTTCGGAATCCCGCAGGACAAGATCGCGGACGTCATCGGCGTCGACGGCAAGACGCTGCGCAAGCACTACGCGACGGAACTGCAACGCGGTGCGGCGACGGTCGAGGCGAAGCTCGTCGGAAACCTGCTGAAGCTCGCCAGCGGCAGCGACGGAACGGCGCTCAAGGCGATCACGTTCGCCCTGCAATGCCGGTTCGGATGGTCGCTCTATGCGCCGCCTCCGCCGGAGCGGCCGCTCGGCAAGAAGGAGCAGCTGCAGATGGAGGCTGAGACCGCGCACGCCGGCAATAGCTGGGGCGAATTGCTGCAGTGACCAGCTGGGATTTCGCCTGTCCCGACTGGGAGCAGCGCCTCAGGGAAGGCCGATCACTGGTTCCCGACCTGCCGCTGTTCAAGGACAAGGCTGACCGCGCAGTCCGGATCTTCGATAAGCTCTGCGTTCCGGACATCGAAGGTCAGCCGCCGTTTGCCGTCGCGGCCGGCGAGTGGTTCCGCGATATCGTCCGCGTCATCTTCGGCTCGCTCGACGATGAGGGCGTCCGCCATGTCCCCGAGGTGTTTGCCCTCGTAGGCAAGAAGAACTCGAAGACCACGAGTGGCGCCGGGTTGATGGTGACGGCGCTGCTGATGAACGAGGTCCCATGGGCCGAGTTCCTGTTCATCGGCCCGACGCAGGAGATCGCCGACCTCGCCTTTCAGCAGGCGGCCGGCATGGTCGAAGCCGACCCTGACGGGTATCTGGCCAAGCGGTTCCACGTCGTCGACCACAAGAAGACCATCCGCGATCGGCGCAACAGGGCCTTCGTGAAGGTCAAGACCTTCGACATGAAGGTGATGACCGGCTCGAAACCGATCGGGGTTCTGGTCGACGAGCTCCACGTGATGGGGTCGATCCACTACGCGGCGCGGGTAGTCGGGCAAATTCGCGGTGCTCTCGAATCGAAGAAGAACTCGTTCCTGCTGATCATCACGACGCAGAGCGACGAGCCGCCCGCCGGTGTGTTCAGGGCAGAACTGCAGTACGCGCGCGGTGTCCGGGCGGGACGCATCGTGGACTCGCGCATGCTCCCGCTGCTGTACGAGTTTTCGGAAGCGATGCAGACCGATCGGTCAAAGCCGTGGGCCGATCCGACGTATTGGCCGATGGTGATGCCGAATCTCGGCCGGTCGCTTCACCTCGATACGATGATCGCCGGCTATCGGGCGGCGAAGGAGAAGGGCGAGGAGGAGGAACGACGCTGGGCTTCCCAGCATCTGAACATCGAGATCGGCCTTGCGCTCCAGTCCGACAATTGGGTCGGCGCCGACTTTTGGGCGGCATCGCCGGCACATGTCGCATCGCTGGCCGAATTGAAGGCGCGATGCGAGGTCATGGTCATCGGAATCGACGGCGGCGGGCTGGACGATCTGCTCGGCCTCACCCTGCTCGGCCGGGAACGCGGAACCGGACGCTGGCTCGCGTGGTCGCGTGCCTGGGCGCACAAGATCGTGCTGGAGCGTCGCAAGGAGATCGCACCGCGCCTGCTCGACTTGGCAGAATTGACGCCAGCAAAAAATCAAGCCCAAGCGATAGGCTGCTAGGCTAGCGTGCGTAGCCGCGGGTCAGCTTGCTGGTCAAGGTGGCGTTAGCCGCGAGACTTCGGCGAGAAAGCGCGTGGCCTGACCAGGTAAGACCTTATCTTGGTCGCGATCAACCATCAGGTTTGCTTCTCGCATCCTCTCCACCGTAATCGCCCCAATCAGAGGATCGAGCGCACGGCGCATGACGGGATCTACCCCCCGGACAGGTGAGAGAAGGGCAACTGCGTCATAGGACGGAATGGCCTGTTTCGGATCCGTGAGCACGAGGAGGTTCTGTGCAGCGATGCGGCCATCGCTGGAGAACGCGGAGATCACATCCGCCGCGCTCGCTGAAGTTCTTCGACCCGATGATGTAAGTCGCCGGCTTGCCGGCTGTGAGCGGGACGACGGCAACTGCAGGCCAGCGCAAGCGCGGGCGTCCAACCGCAGCAACGGCAAGCGGCAGGCTGAGCACGACGCCGAGTGCTAGCGCCGACGCGCTGAGCAAGACATGCTGGCCCAGATAGTCCGGCAGGCCGCGGAGACAAGACGCTCATCCATTGGGAAGCCCATGGATGATCCGCTGGACACGCTCGGCCTGCCGCGCTGGCATGCTCATCATCGCTGCGACATCGGGATCCGCGTGTCCTTCCATCGGCGCGCGGGGTGTGCCCTCCGCCATAATCCGCCCCGCCTTGAGCACGACAACGGTCGATGAGGCGATTAATGAATTTGCAGGTAGTGGTTTTCCCCGAGCCAGACGGGCCCACCAATGTGACAAAGCTGCCCCTCTCAATGGCGAGGGAGAGGTCGTTTACGGCAAAGCTCCGTCCCCCATCAAAGGACTTCGACACACAGTCGAGTTCGATCAGCGTTGAATCCGTCATCAGCCGGTGCCAGGAGAGAGCTTCGTTTTGGGGTGAGTAAACTCACACGTTTGCGCTGATCACGACGAATGCCAAGGATTGAAATCACAGTGGCCTAAGCTCGCCCATCATCGTTGGAAGAAGCTCGGACACCGTCGGGTGGATGTGCATAGCCCGCTGCAACACCGTGTACCGAGCCTTGGCGTACATGAGGTCGAGGATGCAGTGAATCACCTCATCTCCCCCGACGTCGAGAATGGACGCTCCCAGGATGTGCTTATCGCCGGCGTCGACCAGTACCTTCATGAAACCACGCGTGTCGCCCTTCTCCACGGCGCGGCCGACCCTGGTCATGGGCCGCGTCGCGACCAGTGCCGGCCTGTTTTGCTCCCGGACTTGTCGTTCCGTCATGCCCGCCCGCCCCAACGGCGGATCGATATAGAGCGCATAGGCGGAAATGCGGTCAGTAATGCTGCGCCGATCGTTATCCAGAAGATTCGCCGCGACAATTTCGAAATCGTTGTATGAGGTATGCGTGAAGGCTCCTTTGCCGTTGCAGTCCCCAAGCGCCCAGATGCCCGGAACATTGGTGCGCAGCTGATCGTCGACCCGGATGTAGCCGCGCTCATCAACGGCTAGGCCGGCTTTATCCACCCCGAGATCGTCGGTGTTCGGGCGACGGCCGACTGCCAGCAACAGATGCGAGCCGGTGACCTGCGGCGGACCCGCTGCGCAATCGACCGCGACCGAGATCCCGTTGCCTTGCCGGGCGACGCTCAGGCACTTGGCGTTGAGGCGGACCTCAATCCCTTCCTGCTCAAGGATTTCGGCGACGCCATCCGAGACATCCTCATCTTCTCGGGCGATCAGCCGCGACTGCATCTCGATGACGGTGACCGCGCTGCCGAACCGGCGATACATCTGTGCGAACTCGAGCCCGACGTAACTCCCGCCGATGATCACCAGATGCTCCGGCAGGAAGTCGATCTCCATCATCGAGCTGTTTGTCAGGTATTTGACTTCTTTCAGGCCAGGAAACGGCTGCACCGACGCACGGCCTCCGACGTTGATGAAGACTCGTTCCGATGTCAGCACTTGATCGCCGACCGCGATCTCCTGTGGAGACAAGAAGCGGGCGTGACCCAGGTAGACGGTGCAGGATTTCAGCCCCTTCATCCAGCGCTCCACGCCCATTCTCGACTGCCCGGAAATCGCATCCTTGCGAGCCTTGACAGCCTTCATGTCCACGGCGATCTCGCCGTGCAATCGGAGGCCGAAATCGCCGGTGCGGCGGGCGATGTGCGCGGCATACGCGCTCGCCACGAGGGTTTTCGTCGGGATGCAGCCGGTGTTGACGCAGGTTCCGCCGAAGAATTTGCGCTCGATGACGGCGACTTTCATCCCGGCTTCGACCAGGCGGGCGGTGAGCGGGGGGCCCGCTTGCCCGGTTCCGATGACGATCGCGTCGAATTTCTGCATTTTTGACCTCCGCGTCTGCCTGACGGAATTGCACACGACAACGATCGTTTGAAAGATCACCAACACTGCCTCGCACACCGGCAACAGTTTCCAAGTTCGGTTGCCATTTCGAAGGAGCGCAGGAAGATCGGTATCGGGATCTGTTCTGCTCGCGTCTGGACCAGATAAGGATCGACTGGGTGGAGCGCGAGGTGGGTGCGGTCTGCACCCAGGAGCCGTTCAAGTCCGACAAGGGACGTGTGCGGCAGGTTGCTTACGGCGCGCAGGTGCGGAAGCCGGCGATGATGTCGTTGCGTTCAGGCGTGAAGAAGTTCCGGTAGGCCGGACGCGCGATGCGCGCACTGGTGGCCCAGCCTCCCCCGCGCAGCACTTTGCGCGTGTTGAACCACGGTTGCGAGTAATCTTCGTATGGATCCGCGCTGAATCCGGCAAACGGCAGAAAATCTGAGGCCGTCCATTCCCATACGTTGCCGATTATCTGCCTGCAGCCGAAGGCACTGTCGCCCGCCGCGCATGCGGCGACATCGAGTGGCCCGAGCGAGGTAAGTTCCAGGTTGGCGAGTTCCGGGCTCGCCGGCGCCTCGCCCCACGGCCAACGGCGCCGAGTCTCGGCAAGCCTTTTGTGCGTAGGTTCGCCAAGCGCGGCAACCTCCCATTCCGCTTCGGTCGGGAGCCGGCGTTTGGCCCAGGAGCACCAGGCCTCCGCCTCGTACCGATTGACGAACATTACCGGCGCATGTGCGGGAAGTTCCTCCACTGCACGGTAGCGACGCCAGGTCCAACTGTCGCCGACTTTCTCGAACCAGTAGATCGGCTTCTTGGCGCCGGTGCGTTCGCGCCATTCCCAGCCGGCACCACACCAGAATTCCCGCGTGCGATATCCGCCAGCGTCAACAAAGGCCGCAAACTCGGCGTTGGTCACTGGCGCTTTGGCAATGCGGAACGGTGTGATGGTGATTTCGTGCGCCCATTTCTCGTTATCGAAAATAAAACCATCGGTCGGGGTTGAGCCCAAATGCCAAACTCCGCCGGGGACCTCGACATCGCCAGGCCAGGCCCCGGCGGCGTGATTTGCGGGACGCCCAAGACCTTCCGGCCATGCATAGCCGAGCGTCTGCCGGGTATAGGCCAATGCCTCGACGTGCATGTCCTCATGTCGGATCGAAAGCTCATAAAAATACCGTCTGGGCACGTCGACGCCATCTGCCAGGCGGTCGAGTTGGCGCGAAAGAACATCTTTCATGTAGCCGAACACACCATCGCGATCGGGCAAGTCCAACTCCCACCGCGCGGTGTGGGCGACCGTGCTCGAATTCCACAGGAGGTCGGCGCGATCGATAATTGGTAGCTCGCCGTGCGCCTGGCGAAGGGTCCAATATTCGTGGAACCAGCCGACGTGCCCGATCTCCCAGAGAACGGGGTTGACGGTGGGCAACATCGGCACCACTAACTCGTCGCTTGATAGGTCTTCCGTTAGGCGAAGGGTCCGCATTCGTACTTCGCAGAGCTGGGCCGCCAGTTCGTCTGCGGTGGCGCCGCTCGTCGGTCGATGTATAAGAGTTTCGTTCATGCGGATCGCTATTATCACACCCGTCCGCAGTTCGTCACATTCTGGAAATGTCACCACGACCGGCCGCTGGGCACGAATCCTGCGCGAGCTCGGCCATGACGTTCACGTTGATAATCGCTACGATGGAGCTCCCGCGGATCTAATGATTGCGCTTCATGCATGGCGCAGCTCCGACAGCATCCGCGATTTTCGCGAGCGCTACCCGGACCGGCCGCTGATCGTGGCTTTGAGCGGCACTGATATCTACGATTATATCGAACGCGACCCGGGGCCGACCTTACATTCCCTCGCGTGCGCCGATCGTCTCCTTGCGCTGCAGGACCTCGCGCGACGTCGGGTGCCCCGGAAATTTCGGCGAAAACTTCGCGTTTTGCACCAATCAGCTTTGCCGCTGCGTCCTGTGGTGCGCAGCGCGACGCGCAGATTCGACGTCGCGGTGATTGGGCACCTGCGTGATGTGAAGGACCCGCTGCGCGCGGCCGCGGCGGCGCGCCGACTGCCGGCCAGTTCGCGGATTCGCATCCTGCATCTCGGCGCCGCCGAGACGGAACACTGGCGCGATAGGGCGGAGGCCGAGATGAAGGTCAATCCACGCTACGTCTGGCGCGGCGACCGCCCGCACGCAGATGTCCGCCGGCTTCTCGGCCGCGCACGGGCCATGGTGCTGTCATCCGTGAGCGAGGGCGGGGCTAATGTCATATCCGAGGCTCTCGCCGCGGGTGTCCCGGTTTTGGCCTCGCGCATCGATGGCTCGGTCGGCTTGCTTGGCCGCGATTACCCGGGCTATTTTGCAGTTGGCGATACGGCAGCGCTCACTCGACTGCTCCACCGGATCGAGACCGATGCGAAATTTCTAATGCGGTTGCGTCGGGCAACCGCGCGGCGCGCCCACCTTTTTAGACCGGCGCGCGAAAAAGCCGCGTGGAAGCGGCTCATCGGCGAGATCACAGCTCTCGCGGCCAAAAAAATTCCTTGCATATCCTCGAGCGCCTTGATGACGTGAGGGTGGATCTCCGCAGCGGTAAATTGTCGGCGGCGACGTGCGCGAAGCGCACGAGGGCGTGCATCAGGGCGAGTTGGCGGGGATGATCGAGCCGCAGTCCCGGAAAGCGTTTCCCTGTCGGGGTAATGGTCGGTTCGGGTTCCTCAAGAACTGCGCATTGGTCGTCATCGACAAGTCCCACCATGCGATAACGACGAGCTACACGCGACTGCTCGACGGGTTGGTTCCGGAAGAGCCTGCAGACGAATGCTGAGGAGTTGGTTCGGCTTACAGCGCCTGAGCCATTGCGCCACGCCTTGGCGTCTTCGATCGATCCATGTCATTCCGTGGCAGCAAGATCGGGGGAAGACTGATGGACAGAACTGAAGTCGAGCACGTCGCGCGCGTATCGGGAAAAGAGGCGGCGCAGGAAACGCTGATCGGTCTTGGCATCGATACGACCAAGCCGCGACTTCGCTCATCTGCGATGGTGGCGCGAAATCGCCGAGGGAGTGATGAAGGCGGCCGTGATCGCAATGGCGCTCGGCTTCGGCGGCACATTGGCCACGCTCGTTTGGCTCGGATTCAAGATTCCGCTGTCGCAGTAGGCAGAACGCGGTCATAGCTGTATCGAGACGGCAAAGCCTCTGGCGATCACCTCCCTGCTGTCGCTGTCGGCCCTAGCGCCTTGAAGCCCCGGTTCATCGACCCTCAACAAACCGACGACATCATCGATCCGCTGCGCTCGTCCCGGCGAGACAAACCAGCCCGGATTCTCCTGTACAAGGAAGCCACCCTACAGGAAATTGCAGCGTAGACAGCAGCACGTTTCATAAGCAGCGCTCAGATGAACGAGGTTATTGCAAAACGGCTGGCGTTGAGTATGGCGCTCATGTGTGTGCGCAACACTTGTATCGAGGATATTCACGCCGGCGTGGAGCCATGCTCCGAAGCGGGCGATTTTTCCGATGCGAAGCTTGTGACGCCTTATGGCGAAATCCCCTGGAATAATCTTTCGCGTATCCGCAATGATGAAATGCATGACTTCATGAAGCAGGTCGTGGACAGGCTCTATACAGTATTGTTGCGGCTGGACGACCCTGAATTCGTTGACCGTATGGATCAATATGAGCGCCGGGCGACTGCAAAATGGGGTGAACCCAAAAACCTGACCGACTGGTTCTCGGCCGGATGAGATGTCGGTCGCCAGACCGAGCTACGGAATGTCAATCAACGTGCGCAAAGATCAAGGGTAACCATCCGATCAACGCTGGCGCAGCGCATCGCGCTGGCGGCGCTCGCCATCTTCCTGATGCTCAATGCCGTGACGCCGTTCATCACGCCTGACCCGCCCTGGCTGGCGAACCTCCCGCTGGTCGTCGCGATCATGGCGTTTCTGCTGGCATTCGGCCTGTCGCATATACGCGCGGAGCGGTCCGGACTGCGCCAAGTCCTAGTTCAGAAGCGGCAGTGAGCTCGCCGAACGTCCGCCGTCAGCGTCGCGGCAAATAGAGATCAGTGATTGTCCCCTCGAAAGCTTCCGCCGCCATCGCCACGGTCTCGGACAGCGTCGGGTGTGGATGAATGGTGAGACCAATGTCGCGGGCGTCGCAACCGGTCTCGATGGCGAGCGTGACCTCCGCTATGAGGTCGCCGGCGTTGGGGCCAACGAGTCCGGCGCCGATGATCCGCTCCGTCGCCTCGTCGAAGATGAGCTTGGTGAGGCCCTCGTCTCGGCCGAGGCTGAGCGACCGGCCGCTTGCGGCCCAGGGAAACAATCCTTTGCCGTATTTTAGCTTCTGCTGCTTGGCCTCGGTCTCAGTCACCCCGACCCAGGCAACTTCCGGATCCGTATAAGCGACTGATGGCACGACGCGGGCATCGAAAGCACTGTTCATACCGGCCGCTACCTCGGCCGCAACCTTGCCTTCGTGTGCCGCTTTGTGCGCCAACATCGGCTGGCTCACAATGTCGCCGATGGCGAAGATGTGCGAGACGTTGGTGCGCATCTGTTTATCAACCGGAATGAAGCCGCGCTCATTCACGTGCACCCCGGTAATCTCGGCTCCGATTCGTTTGCCGTTCGGGCGGCGGCCGACGGCGACGAGAACCTGGTGAAAGATATCCTCGCCTGGAACGTTCTTGCCCTCGAGCGTGACCTTGATGCCGTCATTGCTCGCAGCCATGCCGGTCACCTTGGTGCCGAGGAAAATGTTTTCGTACTGTTTCTCGATACGCTTGTGCAGCGGCTTGACGATGTCCTTGTCGGCACCGGGGATCAGGGAGTCGAGTAGCTCAACGACCGTCACCCGCGAGCCCAGCTCATGGTAGACCGTCGCCATCTCCAGCCCGATGATGCCGCCGCCGATGACGAGCAGGCGTGGGGGGATCGCCGAGAGCCGCAGGGCGCCCGTCGAGTCAATCACCCGCGGATCGTCGTGTGGCCAGCCAGGGATCTGCACCGGCTCCGAACCGGCGGCGATGATCGCCTTCTCGAAGACGACGCTGATCGAGCCGCCGTCGTTGGCGGTGACCGATAGTTCGTTCGGCGAAGCGAACCTCCCGAGCCCCCGGAGGACCTCCAAATTCCGCTGCTTGGCGAGGCTCGCTAAACCCTTGGTCAGCCGGCCGACCACGCTCTCCTTCCAAGCGGCGAGTTTGCCCGCATCGATCGTCGGCGGTCCAAAGACGATTCCGCGATCGCTCATCTCCTTGGTTTCGGCGATCACCCTGGCTGCGTGCAGCAAGGCCTTCGATGGAATGCAACCGACGTTCAGGCAGACGCCCCCCAGGCTCGCATAGCGCTCGACCAGCACCGTTTTCTTCCCCAGGTCGGCGGCACGGAATGCCGCCGTGTAGCCGCCAGGACCAGATCCTAAGACAAGGACCTCGGCGTGAACGACGCTCTTCGCTTTGGCCATCGGGCGCGGCTTCGACGTCGGCAGCGGCGGCTCTACCGCCACTTCGGCGGTCTGCAGTTTCAGGATCAATGAGCCTTCCGAAACCTTGTCGCCCACTCGGATTACTACGTCCTTGACCACGCCGGCGGCTGGAGAGGGTACCTCCATGCTCGCCTTGTCGGATTCGAGGGTGATCAGCGGGGCATCGACGGTGATGCGGTCCCCTTCCTTGACCGAGACGTCGATAATCGGGACGTCCTTGAAGGTACCGATATCAGGAACGCGGACCTCGATCAGGTCGTAATGGCCGCTTCTGGCGCCGTAGGTCGCAGCGCCGCTACCACTTTCGGGAGATGACGCACCGCCCTCGCGGATCTTCTCCTTAGGCGGCGGCAGCGCGATCTCCTCCGCCACCGCTGGCTCCTCGGCTGTCTCCATGCTCAGAATGAGCGAGCCCTGCGATACCCGGTCGCCGACCTTGACCTTCACCTCCTTGACCGTTCCCGCCAGTGGTGACGGCACTTCCATCGCCGCCTTGTCGGACTCCAACGTGATCAGCGGGGTATCGACGTCGATGGCATCGCCTGGCTTGACCGCGACTTCGATGATCTCGACGTCCTTGAAGTCACCGATATCGGGGACCCGAACGTCCTCTATTCTGCTCATGGCGTGATCCCTATCCAAAGCGTTCTCAGTGATCGGCTTGTGGGCGCCGCTATCTCACAGGACCAGTCGCCTGACATCGCCGAGCACCAAACTCAGGTAGGCCGCAAAGCGGGCCGCCGCGGCGCCGTCGATCACCCGGTGATCGTAGGACAGTGACAACGGCAGTATCAGGCGGGGGACAAACTCGCCGTTGCGGTACACCGGCAGCGTGCGCGAGCGGGTGATCCCAAGGATCGCCACCTCCGGCGCGTTGACGATCGGCGTGAACCCGTTCCCGCCAATGCCACCTAGGCTGGAAATGGTGAAGCAGCCGCCCGACATATCGGTGGGCGTGAGCTTCCGCGCCCGTGCTTTCTCGCTGAACTCGCCGAGCTCCTTAGCCAACTCGAAAATTGCTTTGCGGTCGACGTCGCGGATAACTGGAACGACCAGCCCTTCCGGCGTATCGACTGCTACGCCGATGTTGAAATACTTCTTGAGGATCAAGTTCTCACGGCTGCGGTCGAGCGAGGCGTTGAAGTCAGGAAATTGTTTGAGTGCCGCTACCGACGCCTTCAACAGAAAGGCGATCAGGGTGAGCCGGAAGCCTTGTTTCTTCGCCTCTTCATTCATCTCCTTGCGGAAGGCCTCAAGCTCGGTAATGTCGGCTTCCTCCTGATGGGTGACGTGTGGAATCGTCACCCAGTTCCGGTGCAGGCCTGCTCCCGACAGCTTCTTGATCTTCGTGAGTGGTCGCACTTCGGTCTCGCCGAACTGCGAGAAATCCACTGCCGGCATCTCGGCAACGGCGAGGCCGCCTGCCGACGGTGGGGCCGCGGGAGCGACTTCGAGCCGCCGCGTCAGCACCGCCTTGACGAACGACTGAACGTCCTCCTTCAAAATGCGCCCTTTCGGGCCCGATCCCCTGACCCTGCCAAGATCGACACCCAGTTCTCTGGCGAGGCGACGGATCGACGGGCTGGCGTGCGCCTTGGCGAATGCTACTTCATCGACTGGGACAGATGGCTGAATCGAGGTGAGCCGCTCGGTGACGGCCGTGTCGGCTCGCGTCGGTAGCTCGGCAGGTGTGATAGGTGGAGGTGGTGCCAACTCGGGAGCTGGCGGTTGCGCCGGCTCCACATCCGTTTCCTGCAGGCCCGCTGGCGAGGGCTGCTCGGGCACCTGCGCTTCACCCACTTCCAGGGTGAGGATGAGGGATCCCTTGGACACTCGGTCGCCTACCGCGACCTTCACCTCCGCCACCGTTCCCGATTGCGGCGACGGCACCTCCATCGATGCCTTGTCACTCTCGAGGGTGATCAGTGGATCGTCCTCGTTGATCCGGTCTCCCGGCTTGACGGAAATCTCGATGATTTCGACGTTCTTGAAGTCACCGATGTCGGGGACAAGTATGTCCTGCAGAGCCGCCATGTGTTCCTCCCGGATATCCGCAGCGTCCAGCGTTGGTCGCGCTTGATCAGACCTTGACCGGATTGGGCTTTTCGGGGTCGATCCCGTACTTGCGGATCGCCTCTGTGACCCGGGAGGCAGGAACGGCACCTTCGTCGGCGAGTGCCTTCAGTGCCGCGACGCCTACGTAGTAGCTATTCACCTCAAAGAACCGGCGCAGCTTTGCACGCGTATCGCTCCGCCCGAAACCGTCGGTGCCGAGCGTGACGTAGCGTCCGTTGATGAATGGTCGGATTTGGTCGGCGAAGGTCCGCATGTAGTCGGTCGCGGCGACAAACGGCCCTTTTCGGGTGCCCAGTTGTTGGGCCACGTAGCTCACCCGCGGTGGGGATTCTGGATGCAGCATGTTCCAGCGCTCGACATCCATCGCCTCGCGCCGGAGCTCGGTGAAGCTGGTCGCGCTCCAGACATCCGCTGCGATGCCAAAGTCAGCCTGTAGCAGGTCGGCGGCAGCGATCACTTCGCGCAGGATGGTCCCGCTTCCCAGCAGCTGGACCTGGGGCTTGTTCGTTCCGCCGCCAACGCCCTCACGAAACAGATAGAGACCCTTGCGGATCCCATCTTCGGCGCCCTCCGGCATCGCCGGATGCGCATAGTTCTCGTTCATCAGGGTGATGTAGTAATAAATGTTCTCTTGCTCGGCGAACATCCGCCGAAGGCCATCCTGAACGATCACCGCGACCTCATACGAGAAGGTCGGATCATAAGAGACGCAATTGGGGATGGTCGACGACAGGACGTGGCTGTGGCCGTCCTGGTGTTGCAGCCCTTCGCCGGCGAGCGTGGTTCGGCCGGCGGTTCCCCCCAGCAGAAAACCGCGCGCCTGCATGTCGGCAGCGGCCCACGCCAAGTCGCCGATTCGCTGGAAGCCGAACATAGAGTAGTAAATGTAGAAGGGGATCATACTAATCCCGTGGTTGCTGTAGGCGGTGCCCGCGGCGATCCACGAGGAGAATGCGCCCGCCTCGCTGATGCCCTCTTCCAGGATCTGCCCCTTCTTGTCCTCTCGGTAGTACATCAGCTGCTCGGAGTCCTCGGGGCGATAGAGCTGTCCTTCCGAGGAGTAGATGCCGAGCTGGCGAAACAAGCCTTCCATGCCGAAAGTCCGCGCCTCGTCGGCGACGATCGGCACCACGTGCCTGCCGATCTGCTTATCCCGAACTAGCGTGGTCAGGATGCGCACAAAGGCCATTGTCGTGGAGAACTCGCGGTCGCCACTCGACTTTAGCTGGGCGTCGAAGGCGCTCAAATCCGGAACCTGCAGCGGCTCAGCCTTGGTTCGCCGCTGTGGTAATTGGCCGCCCAACGCTTGGCGGCGTTCGCGAATGTACTTGACTTCGGGGCTGTCATCCGCCGGCCGGTAGTACGGCGCCTTGGCGATCTGATCGTCCGGCACTGGAATCTTGAAGCGATCGCGGAAGGCTTTCAGCGCCTCCTCACCCATCTTCTTCTGCTGGTGTGTGATGTTCTGCCCTTCGCCGGCCTCGCCCATGCCGTAGCCTTTGACCGTCTTGGCGAGGATAACCGTTGGCTGGCCCTTCTGCTTCACTGCTGCGGCGTATGCCGCGTACACTTTTTGAGCGTCGTGACCACCGCGGTGGAGCCGCCAGATGTCATAGTCACTGAGGTCGGCGATCAGATCCTTCAGTTCTTGATACTTGCCGAAGAAGTGCTCGCGGGTGAAGGCGCCACCCCTCGCCTTGAACGCCTGATACTCACCGTCGACACACTCCTCCATCCGCTTGCGCAGCAAACCGAGCGTGTCTCGGCTTAGGAGCGGATCCCAGTTCGCACCCCACAGTACCTTGATGACAATCCATCCGGCACCGCGGAAGTTCCGCTCAAGCTCCTTGATGATACTACTGTTGCCGCGAACCGGGCCGTCAAGCCGTTGCAGATTGCAGTTGATGACGAAGATCAAATTGTCGAGCTTTTCTCGGGCGGCGATGGAGAGCGCGCCCAATGACTCCGGCTCGTCCACCTCGCCGTCACCCATGAAGCACCAGACCTTACGCGCATCGGCGTCAATCATGCCGCGGTTGTGCAGGTACCTCATGAAGCGGGCCTGGTAGATGGCTATGAT
>Ga0315534_1002028_pt1 | contig 13866 bp, 10 predicted proteins | sample SalMarSW160240MG_FD_203094 | JGI IMG/M metagenome (GOLD analysis project Ga0315534, IMG submission 203094) | Salt marsh sediment microbial communities from the Plum Island Ecosystem LTER, Massachusetts, United States - Salt Marsh Sediment SW1602-40 ... | reverse complement strand
GTGAACCAGGCCATTGTCGTGGTACTCCTAAACAAGGTCCAAAACGAAACATCCCCCAACGTCCCCCAGTCAGATAGGCACCCTATTTAATACTGTTCGCAACGGTTAAACGGTCGTCTGCTTGCCAAAGGCCAACGTCAAAGGTTCAAATAGACTCATCTTGAATCTACTTTTGGTCCCGCAGCTTATCGTGTTGTCCTTCGTTAGGAATTGAACCCTAACGCGCAATAAACTGGCCACGCCATAGGACTTTCGAATAATGATTTCTCTAGATCGATCCAATTGAATCGAGATGTCCTGGGTTCCCGAATTCCCTCATTGGCACGGTTCCGCCACGACATGGGAATGACGGAGTGTGTGCTGGGAGCGCGCGCATTCCCACGGATGTCATGAAGAATCTTGCAGGTTGGTTCATGAGAGCCATGCCGCCTCTTGAGCGGACAGGCGTTTCAGCCGCGCTTGCATTTCTCTGCGCGTCCGAGACGTTCAAGAACCAGTGGGTGTTCAGGCACTCGGCGCGGAATTTGCCGTTTAGACTTTCGATGAACGCGTTGTCCGTCGGCTTTCCCGGGATCATGTGACTGGAGCGCACACATCGCACGGAAGTGAACATAATGCGTGCAGTCGTGGCCTGGTGACGGCCAGCCTCAATTGAGGCAAGTGCGTTCAATCTGGAAAGTCTTGCCAACCCAACGGGCTGGTGCCCCAGGCCCGACTCGAACGGGCACGTCCTTGCGAACACCAGATTTTGAGTCTGGCGCGTCTACCGGTTCCGCCACTGGGGCTGAGCGCTACGAGGCGCGCATAATAGCGAGGGTTGTTGCCCCGTCAACGCGCCTTGATAGCGCTTGCGGGTAAGTGGACCGTCAGAGCACGCTCCAGTCTGAATTTCAGCGAAAGGTTTACGAAAAGCTACGAAGTTTGTGGCTTCTTGTGAATCTCATGGGGTCTGACCCCGCAAAGAGACAACAAAAAAGGAACGGCGCGCCATGGACCAAGAGCCGTCCTCTCAAAAGGGTGAGCCCACCCCTGAACTGGAATTCGTCCATAAAGTCCTGATTGTGGTCGGGATCGTGGGCTTCGCAGCGCTCCTTTATTTGCTCGGCGAGGTCTTTCTCCTCATCTTCACGTCCATCTTGTTTGCTGTAGTTTTGCAGGCGCTTGCCCGGCCTATTGCGCGGCTCACGCATATCGGACGGCGCTTGTCGCTCCTCGTCGCCATTGTCGGCATCGTCGCCCTCGTAGGCGGTACCTTCTACCTCTTCGGCGCGCAGATTTCGACGCAGCTCGCCGTGCTGGTCGAGGAGCTTCCTGACGCGGCGGAAAGCCTTTCCAAGAGTCTGCCCTTCTTTTCGGTGAGTTCAGTCATAAAGGACTCGTCGATCAGCAATCTGGTGACGAGCGCGTTCGCGTGGGGCTCGACCGTATTCGGTGTGGTCGGGGCATTCGTCGTCGTTCTTGTTGCCGGCATCTACATCGCTGTTGATCCGCACGTCTATCGCTCCGGTTTCTTGATGCTGTTTCCGTCCTCCACACAGGGGCTTGTCAAGGATACGCTCGATGACGCCGGCCTATCTTTGCACCATTGGCTGGCGGGCCAGCTCATCGCGATGATTCTTGTTGGCACAATGATCGGAGTTGGGCTCGCAATCATTGGCGTTCCCTCCTCGCTCGCACTTGGCCTTATCGCCGGAATGGCGGAGTTCATTCCAATCGCGGGGCCGATCCTTGGCGCCATCCCCGCGTTGCTATTGGCTTCGACTGTCAGCTGGCAGCTTGTCTTGTGGACGCTCGGCGTCTTCATCGTGGTGCAACAGGTCGAGGGCAACATCATCATGCCAGTCATTTCAAAGCGCACAGTCGAGTTGCCGCCTGCGGTTGGGCTTTTCGCGCTTGTTGCGCTTGGCGTGATCTTCGGGCCGTTGGGTCTGCTACTCGGCTATCCGCTGGCTGTCGTCATTAGCGTGGTCGTTCGGCGCCTTTACATCCACGGTGCGCTGGGCGAGCCTCTGGGGGACGAATGACCCGTCTTCGTCCGTCAACGAGCAGGCCTAATGCGCGGCTATTCCCAAGAGTATGTGATACGCCCGGTGTGATGCCGGCTTTCGATAATCCGCACGTGATCGCCGACATGCGGGTTGGTCGATTTCAATGCCGTGACGTTGACATGCCGGCCGTTGCTTAAGGCGACATAGACGGACAGGCTATTTCCAACCCTACCGGAATTGGAAACACTCGACGGCCCAACCGAGAGGACCGTGCCCGGCAAGTGGGTGATCTCGGCTCTTCGGTCGTAGTCCATAAAGACGCCAAGGAGAGCGACGACCGCGAGGACGCCAAGGGGAATAATGGCCTTTTCTGCCCTTTGGCGCCACAACACGCGCTGCAGTTTGCGCCTGGATTCCTCGCGCATCGCTTAGTGTTCTCCAACCGTCTTTGAGCGTCTCAAGCCGCTTTGGCTTGGCCTGCGACCAGCTTGACGATGTCGCTCATGATGTCGTTGAGCTGGAAGTCCTTCGGCGTGTAGACCGCCGCGACACCCATGGCCTTCAGCGTCTTGGCATCCTCCGGTGGAATAATGCCTCCCACAACGACGGGCACGTCATCCAGCCCTTCCGCGCGCATGCGCTCCACGACCTCACGCACGAGAGGAACGTGGCTGCCCGACAGGATGGACAGCCCGACAACATGCACGGCCTCATCGAGGGCTGCACGCGCGATCTGCGAGGGCGTCAGGCGGATGCCCTCGTAAACAACTTCCATACCGCAATCGCGCGCACGCACGGCAATCTGTTCGGCACCATTGGAATGACCGTCGAGTCCCGGCTTGCCGACGAGGAACTTCAAGCGCCGGCCAAGCTTGCCGGAGACCGCCACGACCGCCTGGCGCACGTCGTCGAGATCGCCGCCGGTTCCCTGCAGAGCTGCCTGCGATACACCTGTTGGTGCCCGGTATTCGCCAAAGATTTTGCGTAGGACGCCACCCCACTCACCGGTCGTGACGCCGGCTTTCGCGCAGGCGATCGAGGGCTCCATGATGTTGGTCCCCTCTTTGGCTGCGCGTTCCAGATCCGCAAGCGCCGTTTTGACGGCCGCGTCGTCGCGCTCGGCGCGCCAGGCTTTGAGGCGCTCGACCTGCTCAGCCTCAAAGGCCGGGTCGACCGTCTGAATCGATCCCTCGCCGGTCGACAATGGAGAAGGTTCGGTTTCCGTCCACTTGTTGACGCCGACGACGACTTGCTCGCCTGTCTCGATGTGGCGCAATCGCTCCGTGTTGCTCTCCACAAGGCGCCGCTTCATGTAGTCGATCGCCTCGACAGCGCCGCCCATGTCATCGATTGTCTTAAGCTCGGCCCGCGCTTCTTCCTTCAATTGCGCCACCTTGGCCGCAATCTCGGTCGAGCCGTCGAAAATGTCGGCGTACTCCAGAAGGTCGGTCTCATAGGCGAGGATCTGCTGCATGCGCAAAGACCATTGCTGGTCCCACGGGCGCGGCAGACCTAAGGCCTCGTTCCAGGCTGGGAGCTGCACGGCGCGCGCGCGTGCGCCCTTTGACAGGGTAACGGCTAACATCTCAAGAAGGATGCGATAGACGTTGTTTTCCGCCTGCTGCTCGGTGAGGCCGAGAGAGTTGACCTGAACGCCGTAGCGGAATCGGCGGTATTTCGGATCGGTCACGCCGTAGCGCTCTTTGGTGATTTCACTCCATAGCTCGACGAAGGCGCGCATCTTGCAGATCTCAGTCACGAAGCGCAGGCCGGCATTGACGAAGAACGAGACGCGCCCGACGACGTTGCCGAACTCTTCAGGTTCCACTTCACCCGAGGCCTTGACCCTGTCGAGGACCGCTTGAGCTGTGGCGAGGGCATAGGCGAGTTCTTGCACCGGTGTCGCACCCGCTTCTTGCAGATGATAGGAGCACACGTTCGTCGGATTCCACTTCGGCACCTCACGCGTGGAAAAGACGATCGTGTCCTTGATGAGCCGTAAGGAGGGATCGGGCGGGAACACGTAGGTGCCACGCGAGAGGTACTCCTTGATGATGTCGTTCTGGATGGTGCCGGTGAGCTTTCTGCGGTCAGTGCCTTGCTCATCAGCCACGGCCACGTACAGCGATAACAGCCAGGCCGCCGTTGCGTTGATCGTCATGGACGTATTCATCTGATCGAGCGGAATGCCGTCGAGCAGGGCGTGCATGTCGCCGAGATGAGAGACCGGCACGCCGACCTTGCCGACTTCGCCTTTGGCGAGTTCGTTGTCGCTGTCGTAGCCAGTCTGTGTCGGCAGGTCGAAAGCGATGGACAGGCCCGTCTGTCCCTTCGCAAGGTTCTTGCGGTAGAGCTCGTTGGACTTGGTGGCCGTGGAATGACCGGCGTAGGTCCTGAAAATCCAGGGCCTGTCCGGTCTGCGCTCTTCGCTTGCTTGTGCGGGTGACGCCGCCGTGCCCCCACTCTTGTCCTCGGCCATGCTCCATCCTCAAGTGCCATAAACTAAACGCGGACACCTAAATTACCCTGCTGAAGCTGCAATGCAAAACCGCCGTTGCTGGCGTGCGCGGGTTGATGCCGCCTGGTAAAGCCGGCGCGGCGGGCGCGATCTACGCGACTGGCAAGCCCGGACTGAGGACTCGGTGGCCAGGCCAAAAAGAAGGTGGACGGCACCGGCGTGGCAGCCAGATCCAGGCTGGCCGCGGCCGTATGCCACTTACCGCACCGCCTAATACGGTCGCCAGTGCCACCATTTTAGGCATGCGCAAGGGGATAGCCCCCAGCCGGGTTGATTAATCCAAAGTCGGCGTTTCTCAGCATTTAGGTTGCTCAAATCCCCTGGATTGGGCTTGCAGCCGGTCCACTCCCGCCCTTTAACGGTGAACACTGTCAAGGTTGCGTTGCGGCGTCGCGGGATAGGTGGCAGCCTCTTCATTGCACCGCAAAAACGTGCTTGAAACGTGGGTGGATCGTTGCGTGATTTCCGCGGCAATGCAAAAAACGGCCCACACGGGGGTGGGACCACAACAAGGGAGCCAGGAATGTCGAGCCAAAGCGCCGCTACAACAACTGAAGCCGGGATAGGTGCGCCGGCCCTTGTTGCTGCGAAAAAGGATCTCTACGAGGTCGGTGAGATCCCACCGCTCGGCCATGTTCCCAAGAACATGTACGCTTGGGCCATCCGCAAGGAGCGTCACGGCGAGCCCGACACAGCGATGCAGATCGAGGTGCTGCCGACGTGGGAACTCGACAGCCACGACGTGCTCGTTCTCGTCATGGCAGCCGGCGTGAATTACAACGGCGTATGGGCCTCACTCGGTAAGCCGATCTCGCCGCTCGATGGCCACAAGAACCCCTATCACATCGCCGGGTCCGATGCCTCCGGCATCGTCTGGGCTGTCGGCTCCAAAGTGAAACGTTGGAAGGTCGGCGATGAGGTCGTCATTCACTGTAACCAGGATGACGGCGACGACGAGGAGTGCAACGGCGGCGATCCGATGTTCTCGACCTCGCAACGCATCTGGGGTTACGAGACTCCGGATGGCTCGTTCGCACAGTTCTGCCGCGTGCAGGATCGCCAGCTGCTGGAGCGTCCGCGCCACCTCACCTGGGAAGAGAGCGCCTGCTATACTCTGACGCTCGCCACTGCCTATCGCATGCTGTTCGGGCATCGCCCGAACGTGCTGCGTCCCGGTCACAACGTGCTCGTGTGGGGCGCCTCCGGCGGTCTTGGCTCGTTTGCCGTTCAGCTCTGCGCGACCTCAGGCGCTAATGCCATCGGCGTCGTCTCCGACGACGACAAGCGCGACTTCGTGATGCAGCTGGGCGCCCGCGGCGTCATTAACCGCAAGGACTTCGATTGTTGGGGTGAGCTGCCTACGGTCGGCACGCCGGAGTACGATACGTGGTTCAAGAATGCGCGCAAGTTCGGTGCAGCGATTTGGGAGCTCACAGGCAAGGGCAATAACGTCGACAGCGTATTCGAGCACCCCGGCCAGTCGACGTTTCCTGTCTCGGTGTTTGTGGTGAAGCGCGGCGGTATGGTCGTCATTTGTGCCGGCACGACGGGCTACAATCTCACTATGGACGCCCGATATCTCTGGATGCACCAGAAGCGCGTTCAAGGCTCCCACTTTGCCAACCTGATGCAAGCCTCTCAGGCCAATAAGCTTGTCGTTGAACGGCGGATCGACCCATGCATGTCGGAGGTCTTCCCTTGGGAGCAGATTCCCAAGGCCCACATGCGCATGTACCAGAACGAGCACAAGCCGGGAAATATGGCTGTGCTGGTCTCGGCGCCGACGACGGGGTTGCGCACGATTGAGGATGTGATCGAAGCTAGCGAACAGATGCGCTCGGCCTGATCTAAACCGACGTCGCCTGCGGATTTTGCCGATCCGAGGATAATCTCCAAGGCGCGCAAGAACGCTCCGGAAGCGTTCTCATGCGCGTGCTTGCGATTTGGTTGCGGCGTCGTAGTCCAAACAGTGGACCCCCAGCTTCTTCAACTCGAAAATTCCGCGATTGAGCTCAGCGCCCAGGATAATAATCACCGCGGAGAGCTGGAAGAAGATCAGCGCCACCATCAGCTGCGAGAGCCCGGCATAAAAGCGAGTGTAGTCGCTGAAGTTGAGATAATAGGAATATAAACTCGCCATGGTAATCCACAGCACCATGGAGATCAGAACGCCGGGCCAGACGTCTTTGACCCTACGGCGGCCGGCGGCCAGCCAAAGATGGAAGGCAAACAGCTGTGCCGACATGACAGCGGCAGCAAACAGATATCGCAGACCGGCGCCGAACCAAGTGTGGTCGACGAATGACATGAAATAGGAGAACGAGTTGTTGATTGTTGGGTCGACGCGCGCTGCAAACACGGGTGCGACGAGGATGAACCAAGTGAGAAAGAGCATGGACGCCGCGCTGATCAAGACAAAGAACATGCTGCGCAGAAGGCAAACTAAGTAGGGCCGCTTTTCGACCACCCGGTAGGCCCCGTTAAGCGCGGCTCTCAAGGTCTCGATGGCGCTTGTTGCGAAGAACAACGACAGCCCGGCGCTTGCCGTCAAAAGGTCGATGCGCGTGCCGCCCATGATGGAGTCGACCTGCGGTGCGATCCCTTGCACAACCTTTTCGGGCAAAATTTGAAAAAGATGTGCCACCGCTTGGGCCGCGAGCTCACGCCCGCCGAAGATGCCTGCGAGCGCCCCCAGAAAAATGCAGAATGGAAAAAGTGAGACAACGAACGAGAACGCGACGGCTCCGGCCATTGCAAATCCGCTGTGCTCGTAGAGGCGGTAGATAGCTTCGAGCAACGTGCGGTAGCGCTGCATACTGTAATCTCCTAGCGTCTTTCTGGCCGCAAGCTAGCCTTGTGCATAAGGCAGGTCTATGTCGCCATCGCCGCGCCTTTGGCAAGGCGCCAAAGAGTCTTAATGGCTCGTATGCTGCATCGCGCACGCAGGCGGCGTGGACTGTTGGCGCAACCTTGCCTACACTGTGTTTGATTGAACTGAACAATCCGGTGACTCGGGTGGCTAAGGAGAGAAGGCGGCGAGGAAGCACTCGGGCGGGACGGGCGCGTCGCGGAAGGCCAGCTCCCCCCCCAGCTTCGGCGCGTGCTACGCCCAGACCTAGCCGCTTATCCGAAAGGCTGAGCGGGATCGGCGATACCGGTTCAGTCGAAAGCGACACAAGTCTGCCGAAGCGCTCCGACGCTCCGCCGCTTCCCCCTCCAATACCCCAAGAGATGTCATTGCAGGGCGACTGGGCCGCGGAAGGTGCTGATGGCGCGTTCGGAGACGCCGAAGAATTTGGGCTACGCATGATTGCCGCACTTGAGGCAATGCCAAGCCTTGAGCCGGACTGTGAAGAAATTTTGGTGTCTGAAGCTTCTGTTATGATTGTTGAGACGGGCGATCCTGCATCGGGCGGCCAAAATCCGGGAGGTGGGGCGATAAATCCGCTAGCTTCCCTGAGCGTGCGCCTCCGAAACGTCGACGAAACCGCCAAAGCCGATGGGTCAAAGCGGGACGTCGTTCAAAGTCACGGCGAGGAGGTCGAGGTCGAGATCGTCCTGCCGGACCATGAGGACGCCAACTAATCCGTCATCCGACAAGCCTCGTAACAAACGTTGCCAATGCCGCAATCTAGGGTAAATGACGGCGGCGACGAACGCGCGCACCTGTGCAAGGGCGATTGCCTTGGCGCGCTTCTCGACTATCCTGCGCCGAAATTGATGCGTTGGTGCGGCGCTCGCCGGCCAGCGAGCCCATCCAAAAAAGGAGACCACGATGTCGACCGCGGCGCTCACGGCTGAGCAAAACTTTGTTGCAGCCGATCCTAAGGCTCTTCTTCAGCAGGCCGAAGACGCCGTCGCGGCGGCAGACAAGGTCCTGCAGACTGCCAAATTAAGCGTGCGCGCCAAAGTCGAGGAGGCTGGCGGCGTCGACGCCGCTCAACACGCCGCTCACGGCCTAGCCTGGCTGGCAACGACTGTGGAAGGCTTGCGCCAGATGCACGTGTGGGCGCGCCGGCTGTCGGAAGAGGACCGCTTTGGCGAATTTGAGCAGCTTTTGCTCGTCGCAGGTTTTGCAGAGTATCTGGCTCAGATTGCTGGCGGCATTCCTATGAGCCAGTTGGAGATGATCCGCCCCGAGGCGCTCGGCGTCGACAAGGCCACTGTCCGGGCTTTCGAGGACGAAGTCGCTGATCTCGTTGCGGCGGGCAACACCCAAGCGATCAAGTCGCGGCTTGCCGAACTCATCGCCGCCCAGCCTGGTGCCACGACCTTCGGCGATACGGGTCTCGACGAACTGCATCGCGAGATGCAAGAGCAGATGCGCAAGTTCTGCGATGCAGAGGTTACCCCGCACGCACACGAATGGCACCTTGCGAACGCCTACATTCCGATTGAAGTGATCAACCAGCTCGCCGAGCTTGGTGTCTTTGGCTTGTCGCTGCCTGAGGAATTTGGCGGGCTCGGTCTCGGCAAGGAGGCGATGTGCGTTGTCTCCGAAGAGCTTTCCCGCGGCTACATCGGTGTTGGATCGCTCGGTACGCGTTCGGAAATTGCGGGCGAGCTCATCCACAATAACGGCACCGACGAGCAGAAGCAGACGCTTCTGCCGAAGATTGCGAGCGGCGAAATCCTCCCCACGGCGGTCTTCACCGAGCCCAACACCGGCTCGGATCTCGCCTCGTTGAAAACCCGCGCTGTGAAGGACGGCGACAGTTACGTTGTCACGGGCCAAAAGACCTGGATCACGCATCCCGTGCGCGCCGACCTCATGACGCTGCTCGTGCGTACGAACCCGGACGAGAAAGGCTATCGCGGTCTTTCCATGCTACTTGCCGAAAAGCCGCGCGGCACCGATGAGAATCCTTTCCCAGCCGAGGGGATGTCGGGCGGAGAGATCGAGGTGCTGGGTTATCGCGGCATGAAGGAGTACGACATCTCCTTCGATGGCTTCAAAGTTCCTGAATCACAGCTCCTAGGCGGCGCCGAAGGTCAGGGCTTTAAGCAGCTCATGAACACGTTTGAGGGCGCGCGCATTCAGACAGCTGCGCGCGCAGTCGGTGTTGCCCAATCGGCGATGGACTTAGGGCTCAAGTACGCGCTGGAGCGCAACCAGTTCGGCAAGCCGATCTATTCGTTCCCGCGTGTTGCCAACAAAGTTGTCATGATGGCCGTGGAGACGATGATCGCCCGCCAGCTCACCTACTTCGCCGCACGCGAGAAAGATGAAGGACGCCGCTGCGACCTTGAGGCCGGCATGGCCAAGCTCTTGGGCGCACGCGTTGCGTGGGCCAACGCGGACAACGCACTGCAGATCCACGGGGGCAACGGCTTCGCGTTGGAATATCCCATCAGCCGCGTGCTGTGCGACTCGCGCATCCTCAACATCTTTGAAGGTGCAGCCGAGATCCAAGCGCAGGTCATCGCGCGGCGTTTGCTCGAGGGAGCGAACTAGGGATCGAATATGTCCCCGCGTGCGATTCTCATCACAGGTTGCTCATCGGGCATTGGGCTTGACGCTGCACGCACGCTTAAGGCGCGCAGCTGGCGAGTCCTTGCCACTGCACGAAAACAAGAGGACCTTGCGCGACTCGAGTCGGACGAAGGACTCGAAACGCTTGAATTGGAACTCAGTAATCCATCTTCGGTAGCTGCTTGCGCCGAGGAGGTTCTGCGGCGTACGGATGGCAAGCTTTACGCGCTCTACAACAATGCGGCCTTCGCACAGGTTGCCGCCGTCGAGGACCTCACGGCCGATCTCCTTCGCCATCAGCTTGAGGTCAATCTGATCGGTACGCACGAGCTGACCCGCCTCATCATTCCAGCGATGCGCCGAAACAACGAGGGCCGTATCGTGCAGTGCTCTTCGATTCTAGGTTTCGTTGTGGGGCCCGGGCGGGCGGCCTACTGTGCATCCAAGTACGCTCTAGAGGCGCTGTCGGACGCGTTGCGGCTGGAGCTTGCAGGCACAAACATCCACGTTTCAATCATTGAGCCGGGGCCGATACGCACTCGTTTTGTCGAGTCCGCGCTGGCGAATTTCAAAGAGACAATCGACATCGATGGTTCCGTGCACCGCGACAACTACCTGGCCCGTCTTGCCAAGATGGAGGCGGGCGGACAGCAGCGTTTCAAGCTCGAGCCGGATGCTGTCACCAAGAGGCTGGTGCATGCGCTTGAGAGCTCGCGTCCGAAAGCGCGCTACTACGTCACGACACCGACATACATCGCTGCCGTTCTAAAGCGGGTACTACCGACACGATTGCTCGACCGCTTTGTACGAAACATGTAGGCGTGGTCGCTGCGTGTGCTTTGGTGCTTGCAGCTAAAGGCTCTCGTTCATGCGCCGCAGCCTGTCTGCCAGCCGGCGCATCACGTGCAGCGCAAAGGCGGGCTGCTGCTGCACCATCGTCAGAAAGGTGTCCTCACTGATCTCGAGGACATCAGTTGGTTCGCGCGCGATGGCGGTCGCGCTGCGTGGGGAACCGTCGATCAGGGCCATCTCGCCGAACAGGCCGTTCGGCCCGACGTTCTCCAGCACGGCGCCACCCGACATGATCTGGACCTTGCCCGAGCGCACTACGTACATGCAGGCTCCGTCGTCATCTTTGACGAAAAGCCGTTCGCCCTCGTCCAGGCGCCGCAGAGGAAATCCGTCGCCTTCCAATTTCTCGAAATCGAAACTCACGTCGCTCATGCGTGGCACCGCGCTTTGAGGGTGTCCTTCCAGGCACTTCAATCTGTAAACTCTAGGCCCACGCGGCGGGCCGGGCAACAGGTCGACGCCGCTCAGTCGTCTCGAGTAGTTGAACCAATGCGTTGCGGTTGTGTTACGCCTTTGATCCTCAGAACGGCGTTGTTCCCCAAAACGGCAAGACAAGAGAGCTAAATTGCCTATATTCGCGGCCAGTAGGAGAGTTGGAGGCGTAACATGGCCACAGCAGGTGAGGCGTCACCCAGTAGTTGGGGCCGCGTAGTCGACTACGTATTCGGGCGTAACACCCTCATCGGGCTCGCCTCGTTAATGCTGCTCTGTATCTCGGGCTTTGCCACTTGGCACGGGATGCGCGACTTCATCGTCGGGGTGTCCTCGTCTCCGGAGACCCAGGAACAAACACTCCCCGGTGGCCTCGAATTTTCCAACGATCTTCTCGTCATTGTTGTCGTTATCGCCCTCACGTTCCTGATGTGGCTGGCGCTGCGCGAAACATTCGGCGCGAAGCGCCGTTTCACAGAGCGCATGATCACTCTGCCCCTCTATTTGTTCCTAGCCGTTTGGTCGATCGGTTTCGGCTATGGGTTCTGGTGGAGCCTCATCGCCGGGGAGGAGGCCACGCGCACGAGCATGTCGAACCTGCAGGAAGATGCGCGCGATGCCGCCACAAAGATCGCCGCGCGTCTTGATGCCGTGCAAGTCCAGCTCGACAGTGTGGTCACTTGGTCTGAAAGTCAGATGTCGCGCGAGGAAACGAGCGGTGGTAGCTGCGGCACGTCTTCCGGGGCTGGCCGCGGCCCGCTCTACAATGCGCGTCGCAGCGTGCGTGATTCCGTGGCCTCATTGCGCGATAGCATCAAGAATGCGTGGGTCGCACCTGTACAGGCGGACGTCAACGACCTTCAGGCAAGTGCGGCTGGCATGACCGGCGGCACGGTCGCGCAGCGCCAGCAGCAGTTCGATGCGATGGCTATTTCCATTCGCGGAAAAGCCGTCAGTATCGCGGCACGCAGCAACGAGCTTGGCAAATCGACGGCGGCGGAAATGCGCGCGCTCGCCAAGTCCATCTCGATCCCGCCGGGGCAACCTGGCTTCTCATGTTACGACCCCACACTCGCCCAACGGCTCAACCAAGCTGCTGATCAGGCGGATCAACCCGTTGTGCTCAATTTGCGAAAGGCCACGTTCAATGAGGGTCCCGCAGGCGTTGCCAACGCTATTAAGCGGCTTTGGAGCAATATTGGCTCCTATCTGTCGAGCCTCTTCGCCTATATCGCCTCCGGCGGCAAGGACACGGGTAGCCCAACGTCCGAGGGTGATCCGATATCCGGCCGCGATTTGATCGCGCTGCTTGCCACCATCGGCATCGATCTCGGGCTGCTGGCGTTAACGGCTCTCAATCCGCCGTCGACCGCGCCCATGCGGCGCGACGCACTTGCGCGCAGCCAGGCACAAATTCCGCATCTGAGCGGGACTGTTATCCGGCAGATCTCCGGCGCGATCGAAACCGCTATCGCGCGTGCACCCGGCGCCGATCTCGAGTGGGTCCGAAAACATTTCATCAACCACGCGGGGGTCTCGTATTTCGTTATTCCGAACCTTTTCAGCGTGGCCAAGGACAATAAGTCGGAGGAACTGCGCGCGCTTGCAATGAACCAGCTCGGCGGTGTGCTCAGCGAGCTTGATTTGACGCGCACATTGAGCGAGCACGAACTGCGCCGGGCGCGCCAAGACGAAGAGCGGGAAAGCCGCAGCACCTCTGGTCCTGATGACCACGTCCAGAACCACGGCATCTTCTCCAAAGGAAAGCGCGCGCTTGCGATCGCGGGATGGAGCGATGGGGCCCAAAAGGACATTGAAGTTTTCCGCCTGGTGCAGACCGAGGGGCTGACACCACTCCTGACGGTCCTCAATGAGGCGGTGCTGAGCCGATCGAATGAGGAAGAAGGTGCGACTGATACATCGGAGAAGCTCACGCACGAGCAGACCAAGCAGGCTTACATCGAAAATTTGAGCAAGGGTGTCGGCATCGATGAGAGTGCGCGACCGGTCATTGAAAAAATTATCGAAGGGGAAGTTGGGCTTGACGGGGCCTTGGTCACGTTCTTTACGGCCGAACCCACGATTGAACAGCACGTTGTGAAAGAAATGGATAGAATTTCTAATGAGATTTCCATCCAAGACGATGCGATCATGAAAAAATGGTTGGCCGATCATAAAACGTACCTTCGCTCCGAGCTCGCCGCCTCCGGCATCCAGCGTGCCATCCGGATTTACTACAAGCTCCAGATCATCCGCGATGATCTTGCCCGCAACGCGAGCGCATCAAACATTCAAGAAAAGATCGACGGATTTCTCAATCCCGACGGGTCTGTGACGGCCGATGAGGTCGCAGCCGCTTTGCGGTCCGCCAGTGCATTGGGCAGTACGGCCTAGAGTGAGGTGGGCGCGTCTTTCCCGCCACTCATGCGCGATGATAGGGGTGGCCCGAGAGGATCGTGGCAGCACGGTAGAGTTGTTCGGCGAATAGGATACGGGCAAGTCCGTGCGGCAGGGTCATCGGCCCCAGCGAAAGCTTGAGCTTTGCTGCGCTCAGCGCCGCATCCCCATGCCCGTCCGGACCGCCGATCAAAAACCCAAGCGCC
>Ga0315534_1002027_pt1 | contig 13866 bp, 10 predicted proteins | sample SalMarSW160240MG_FD_203094 | JGI IMG/M metagenome (GOLD analysis project Ga0315534, IMG submission 203094) | Salt marsh sediment microbial communities from the Plum Island Ecosystem LTER, Massachusetts, United States - Salt Marsh Sediment SW1602-40 ... | reverse complement strand
CATATTCTATTTGGCGCGGGGTGCTCAAAGTCGGCTGGCGTTCCGCTCGCGCGCGAGATCGTCAGAGACATCCACGAGAATTACTCAAACTACGTCAACAAGCTCGATCCTGACGACCGGCACAAACACGGCGCCTGCATGAAAAAGCTAGCGCCGAATGAACGGCGTGACTTGATCGCCGGATATCTCAAGAAGGCAAAACTCAATTGGGCGCACATCGCGCTTGCGCAGCTGATGTGCTGCGGGTTTATCGATCGCGCGCTGACCGTGAATTTCGACAATATCCTTGCCCGCGCGTGTGGGCTGATCAGCCTTTATCCCGCGATTTACGACTTCGCGACCGCGCCAACCGCAAATGTCAGCCTGATTGTTTCACCGGCCATCGTACACCTGCACGGCCAGGGGCATGGCGTCGTCCTTCTCAACACCGAAGAGGAGACAAAAAAACATTCGGAAAAGATCGAGCCGATCATGCGGCAAAGCCTTTCTGATCATCCATTACTGGTGATTGGGTATAGCGGTGAAGCGGACGATGTCTTGCGACTCGTGCATCAGCACTATCAAAACAGTGAACACCTCTATTGGGCTTCGTTCGATGAAGAACCGGCCGGGCCCATTCGTGAACTTTCGAAAGAACATGACTATTTTCACCCCGTCGGCGGCGCCGATGCGGATCGTTTCCTGATCGAGCTTGCGCAGCGGCTCGACTGCTGGCCGCCAGCATTCTGCAGCGATCCGATCGGACATTTGATTGCCGAGTTGGAGCCTGTCCTGGACTACCCGACAACGAAGGACAGCGGGTCCGACGTTCTGGCGAGCACGAGGAGACGTCTCACTAACCTGCAACAGACCGAGCAAGCGCAGCGCGAAAGTCTCGATCAAATCACGTCAGATTTTCTCGCTGGTCGCGACGAGAAGGTGGTCGAAGCATTCGAGAAGCAGAAAGAAACCGCAAGCGACGAAGCCGGTGCGCTTGCGGCGGCGACGCTGCTCAATCAGGGTAACCAAGCCTATCTGAAAGCCGAAAAGGAGCGCGATCCCGCGGAGGCGGAGCGGCTGTTTCAGGCGGCGGAGGAGAAGTACGAGGCGGCGCTTGCGATCAAGCCGGACATGCACGAGGCGCTCAACAATTGGGGACTTGCGCTGGCGAACCGGGCGCGACGGGCGAGCGATCCTGCGGAGGTGGAGCGGCTGTTTCAGGCGGCGGAGGAGAAGTACGAGGCGGCGCTTGCGATCAAGCCGGACAAGCACGAGGTGCTTAACAATTGGGGAAACGCGCTAGGAGACCGGGCGAAACGGGCGAGCGATGCTGCGGAAGCGGAGCGGCTGTTTGCGGCGGCAGCGGAGAATTACGAGGCGGCGCTCAAGATCAAGCCGGACAAACACGTGGCGCTCAACAATTGGGGACTTGCGCTGGCGAACCGGGCGCGACGGGCGAGCGATCCTGCGGACGCTGACCGGCTGCTTCAGGCGGCGGCGGAAAAGTACGAGGCGGCGCTCAAGATCAAGCCGGACCAGCACGAGGCGCTCAACAATTGGGGACTTGCGCTGGCGAACCGGGCGCGGCGGGCGAGCGATCCTGTGGAAGCGGAGCGGCTCCTTATACAAGCTGAAGAGAAAGGTCGAGCCGCGGCGGAAATTGCGCCTGGAATGACCTATAACCTCGCTTGCGCATTGGCTTTGCAGGGCCGACTTGACGAGTGCCGCGAGTACCTCGAAATCGCGGATAGGGCGAACACTTTGCCCGCCACTGATCATCTCATGAGCGACGAAGACCTCGCATCCGTGCGTGGCGAAGCGTGGTTCACCGCGCTCGTTGAACGCCGACGGCAGAAGCTTTAATCCATTTCCGTTCATTCCCGCGCAAGCGGGAATCCAGCTTTTGCTCGTTTCTGGGTCCCCGCTTTCGCGGGGACGAACGGCTGATCGTCACGCGGCTGCGGCAGCCGCGAGTGGCCTAACGAGCCTTACTCCGCCGCCTCCCGCGTGTGGCCCAGCCGCCGGTTGAGCGAGTGCATCAGCTGCTCGGCGGCTTCCGCGATCACGGTGCCGGGCGGGAAGATCGCCTCCGCCCCGGAGGCTTTCAGCTCGTCATAGTCCTGCGGCGGGATGACGCCGCCGACCACGATCATGATGTCGCTGCGGCCTTCCGCGGTGAGCGCTGCCTTGAGCTCCGGCACCAGCGTGAGATGGCCGGCGGCGAGCGAAGACACGCCGATGATGTGCGCGTCGTTCTCCACCGCCTGGCGCGCGGCCTCGGCGGGCGTCGCAAACAGCGGTCCGATATCGACGTCGAAGCCGAGATCGGCGAAGGCGGACGCAATCACCTTCTGGCCGCGGTCATGGCCGTCCTGGCCGACCTTGGCGACGAGGATGCGCGGCCTGCGTCCTTCGTCGTGCTCGAACTGCTCGACGAGCTTGAGCACCCGATCGATGGCTTGCGACATCGCGCTCGCCTCCCGTTTGTAGACGCCCGAAATCGCCCGAATTTCCGCGCGGTGGCGGCCGAACACCTTTTCCAGGGCGTAGGATATTTCGCCCACCGTCGCCTTGGCGCGCGCAGCGTCGACGGCAAGCGCCAGCAGATTGCCGTTGCCGCCTTCGGCTGCGCGGGTGAGCGCGTCGAGCGTCTCCTGCACCTTCTGCGGATCGCGCTCGGCCTTGAGCTGCGCGAGCTTCTCGATCTGCATGTTGCGCACGGCCGTATTGTCGACCTTGCGCACGTCGATCGCGCGCTCGTCCTCGGGCCTGTACTTGTTGACGCCGATCACCGACTGGACGCCGGAGTCGATGCGCGCCTGGGTCTTGGCGGCCGCCTCCTCGATGCGCAGCTTGGGGATGCCGGCCTCGATCGCCTTGGCCATGCCGCCCAGCTCCTCCACCTCCTGAATGTGGCCCCAAGCCTTCTTCGCGAGCTCGTAGGTGAGCCGCTCGACATAGAAAGAGCCGCCCCACGGATCGGCGATGCGTGTCGTGCCGCTCTCCTGCTGCAGGAAGAGCTGGGTGTTGCGGGCGATGCGGGCCGAGAAGTCGGTCGGCAGCGCGAGCGCCTCGTCGAGCGCATTGGTGTGCAGCGATTGGGTGTGCCCTTGCGTCGCCGCCATCGCCTCGATCGCCGTGCGGATCACGTTGTTGAACACGTCCTGTGCCGTAAGCGACCAGCCCGACGTCTGCGAATGGGTGCGCAGGCTGAGCGAGCGCGGGTCGGAAGGGTCGAACTGCTTCATCAGCTTCGCCCAGAGCAGGCGGCCGGCGCGCAGTTTGGCGACCTCCATGAAGAAGTTCATGCCGATCGCCCAGAAGAAGGAGAGGCGCGGCGCGAACTTGTCGACGGTCAGTCCGGTGGCGATTCCCGCACGCACATATTCGACGCCGTCGGCGAGCGTGTAGGCGAGTTCGAGGTCCTGCGTCGCGCCCGCCTCCTGCATGTGATAGCCGGAGATCGAGATCGAGTTGAACTTCGGCATGTTCGCCGAGGTGTAGCCGAAAATGTCGGAGATGATCCGCATCGAAGGCGTCGGCGGATAGATGTAGGTGTTGCGCACCATGAATTCTTTCAGGATGTCGTTCTGGATCGTTCCTGAAAGCTTTGCCGGCGGCACGCCCTGTTCTTCCGCCGCGACGATGTAGAGCGCGAGCACCGGCAGCACGGCGCCGTTCATGGTCATCGACACGCTCATCTGATCGAGCGGAATGCCGGAGAACAGCGTGCGCATGTCGTAGATCGAGTCGATCGCAACGCCCGCCATGCCAACGTCGCCCGACACGCGCGGGTGATCGGAGTCATAGCCGCGGTGGGTGGCGAGATCGAAAGCGACCGAGAGGCCTTTTTGGCCGGCCGCGAGATTGCGCCGGTAGAAGGCGTTGGAATCCTCCGCCGTCGAGAAGCCGGCATACTGGCGCACGGTCCACGGCTGGGTGACATACATCGTGGGGTAGGGGCCGCGCACATAGGGCGGCATGCCGGGGAAGGTTTGGAGGAAGTCGAGCCCCTTGATGTCGTCCGGTCCATAAACCGCCTTTACCGGAATGTCCTCCGGCGTAAGCCAGGGCTTCGCTGAGCTTTCGGGAGCGGCGGTCGGTGGCTCGTTGAAGGCGACCGTTGAGAAATCCGGAATGCGGGTCATGGGGGTTCACCTCATTCGTTCGGCCGACGCGCCGGCCAAATCGTGAAACTTTTAGCGTCAAGGGCATTTCCGCACACGGCCCGCCTCGGTTCGAATCGCGGCGGCCGCCACTTCAGACAGGTCACGGACGGAGGCCGATCAGCTCGAGCGCTGCGCCGAGGGTTGCGAGCGCATCACACCCGACGAAGATGAAGTTCTTCACGCCGGCCTCCTTGAGGGCCGCTTCGAGGTCGCCCGCCCTCCCGGCGAGGTAGATCGTCGTCGCCCCCGCTGCGGCCAGCGCCTGTGCCGCCGCCACGGCTTCGACCGGATAGACCTTATCGGACGAGCACAGGCAGGCGAGCTTGGCGCCCGAAGCCTTGAACGCGGCAACGAGCGCGGCAAGGTCGGTCTTGCCATCCTCGCCCGCGAAGCCGTCATTGCTCACCGCCTCGACGCCGCCCGCCTCGAAGAAGTTCTTGGCGAAGGTGGCGCGGGCGTTGAATTCGGCGATGCGGCCGAGATTGGCGAGAAAGATTTTCGGCCGTGCGCCGGCTTGCGCAAAGGCGCGATCGGAAGCGTCGCGCAGCCGCTCGAAAGATTCGGAGAGCCGTATCGGCTTGAGCGGCTCGACCGCGGTTTTGCCGGCCTTGGGCGCGGCCGGCGGCACCGGAAGCACCGATACCGGTGATTCATGGATGTTGGGGAACTCGCTGATACCGGTCAGCGGTTCCTTGCGGGTGGCGATCGCCTTGTCGCGCGTGGCAACGACGGCGGCGACCTTCTTCTGCAGCAATCCCGACTGCAGCGCGTTCCAGATACCGCCCGTTTTCTCGATCTCCTGGAACAGGCTCCACGCGCCGGAACAGAGCTGTTTGGTCAACTCCTCGACGCCGCCCGATCCGGCCGCCGGATCGGCGACGCGGGCGAGGTTCGATTCCTCCAAGAGGATAAGCTGTGTGTTGCGGGCAATCCGCCGGGCGAAGCGGTCGGGCAGGCCGAGCGCGTTGGTGCACGGCAGGACGGTGACGGCATCGGCGCCGCCGACGCCCGCCGCGAACACGGCGATCGTCCCCCGCAGCATGTTCACCCAGGGATCATGCTTGGTCATCATCCGCCACGCGGTCTCGGCGGAAATGAAAATGTGCTCGGGCGCGAGGCCGCACGCTTCTTCGATGCGCGCCCACAGCTTCCGCGCCGCGCGAAACTTGGCGATAGTGATGATCTGGTCGGCATCGGCCGACAGGCGCAAGAAAATCGCCCGCCGCGCCGCTTCGAGCGTCATACCGCTCTGTACAAGTGTCCGCAGATAGGAGACGGCGACGGACAGCACATAAGCGAGTTCCTGGGTCTCGGAGCCTCCAGCATTGTGCACGACCCGGCCGTCGGCGACCGCAAAGGGACCGCGGAAGCCGTGCGTCTCCAAGTGTTCGACCGCCACAGAGAAGCCCGGCGCAACCTCCGGCCAAGTCGCGGCGCCCGATCCCGTCGCCATGGCGCCGAGCGGATCAAGGCCGAAGCGGATGTCCGTCGCGTCAGGGGCGATGCCGCGTTCCTTGATGATTTCCGCAAGATTGTTCGCTGCGTCCTTCGCCTCGGGGCTCAACTGCAGCTCGATGGAGATGCCGGTCTCTGGATGGACATTATTTAAAACCCTGGCAAGCGAAGCCTTGTCGGGCGATATGCCGTAGCCGTTCGCTCCCACTGCGCCGGCGAACACCAGCACCAGGCCGGTGGCGCCGTTCTCGAGCTCGTGCAGCGCCTCGGCATTGGCGGTAGCCGGGTCGGGGTGGTCCACCCGCTGCAGGACTTGCCAGGGGGCTCCGCCGGGGCGGGCGGCGAGCGGCCGCGACGCAATTTCCGGCGAGTAAAGCGGCTGAATCGTTAGCCCGCCATAGGTCTTGGTGACGAGCCGTTTCTCAAATGGCGCTCCCTTAAGAACGCCATCGACGAGTTTGAGCCATTCCTCCCGACGGGGGAGCGGGAAATCGGCGGCGAGCGAGAGATCAGTGTCGTGTGCCATGCCGGAAAAATGCCATGGCCGGGCCGCCACGCCAATCGAATATTTTCTGACAAGGGCTGGGCCAGGATGCGGCCTTCCACCGCCTGATCGAGGCGGCCGGGTAGTCACCGCGAGGTCAACGCGGCGGCAACCGCTCGATCCCGGTCCGATCGAGGCGCGCCAACGCCTCGCGCACCGACACTCCGCCAATCGTTCGATCGGGCGCGATTTCCTCCAGGGGCATGAGCACAAAGGCGCGTTTGAGCGCGAGCGGGTGGGGCAGCGTGAAATCGGGTTCGGCGATCACGAGGTTGTCATAGGCGACAATATCTATGTCGACGGGCCGCGGTCCCCAATGGCGTTCGCTCGCTCGATTGCGGCCCAGCGCCGTCTCGATCTCTTGGGTTCGCGCGAGCAGGGCGCGCGGGGTAAGCGCGGTTGCGACGATCAGGCACAGATTGACGAAAGGAGGTTGATCCGGAACGCCCCAGGGGGCGCTGCGATAGTCCGACGATCGGGCGAGAAGGTGGACGCTTTCGCCGCCGCACAGGAGTTTCACCGCGCGGTCGAGCGTGTCGCGGACGGGGCCGACATTACCCCCAAGCGACAGTATGGCTTCAGCCATGCCGCTCCCGCAGGATCGAGACGCCCACATCGGTGAAGGTCGCGGCGACGGGCGCATGCGGCTTGTGCACGGTGACGCGAACCCGCGTTATGCGCGGAAAGTGGGCAAGGACGGCCTCTGCGACGGCGCCGGCGGCGGCCTCCACCAGGCGGAAGCGATCGGCGCAGAAAGCCCGGCTGACGCAATCCACCACTTCATTATAGGAGACCGTGCTCGCAATCCGGTCCGACCGCGATGCTCCCGCGAGATCGATGCCAAGCTCCAGATCGAGCAGGAAGGTCTGGCCGACCGTGCCTTCGTGCTCCATCACGCCGTGATAAGCGTGTATCGCGAGGCCGGTGATGAAGATGAGGTCGCCGTCGCCGCTCATCGCCGGCTCCGGATTGCTTGCGCTACTCTCAGAGCCTGGATTGTCGGCGCAACGTCATGGGTGCGGATGATCGCCGCGCCGTTCTTCGCGGCGATGAGGTGAGCGGCGATCGAACCGCCAAGCCGGGCCTGCGGCTCGGCGGGCGAGACCCAATCGATGAAGCGCTTGCGCGAGGCGCCGACAAGCAGCGGCAACCCGAATGCGCTCAGCCGGTCGAGCCGGGCTAGCACGGCGATGCTTTGTTCTGCCGTCTTGCCGAAGCCGATCCCCGGATCGAGGACGATCCGGTCGCGGCCGAGGCCGGCCGTGTCCGCGATCTCCAGCGAGCGGCAGAAAAAAGTCTCGATTTCGGCCATGATGTCGATCGCCGGGTCCGCTTGCGTCCTGTTGTGCATGACGATCGCCATCGCGCCGCTGGCGGCGACGATGCGGGCCATGTCCGGATCGCGCTGAAGCCCCCAGACATCGTTGACGACGGCGGCGCCCAAGTCGAGCGCCCAAGCCGCGACCTCGGCCTTCATCGTATCGATCGACACCGGGACGCCCAGCGATAGGACGGACGGCAGCACCGGCTTGAGCCGCCGCAACTCCTCGTCGGCCGGCACCGGCGTGGCCTCCCCATAGGGCCGCGTTGACTCGGCTCCGACGTCGATAAGGTCCGCTCCTTCCGCGATCATGCGATGCGCTTGTTCGATCGCCGAACCAGGGTCGAAAAACCTCCCGCCGTCTGAGAAAGAGTCGGGCGTGACATTGAGAACGCCCATGACCAACGGCCGCGCACGCCGAAACAGAGCGGCCAGTGTCGCTCGCCAGGGCGCGTCCTTCACTGGCGCGGATTCGTTGGTGATCATTGCCGGGCTTTGCGCGGCGTCCATTCCGCTGTCAAGCCGCTCTCGCGGCGGCTCGCCGCGGGGGCGCCCGGACATCCCGTCAATAGCTGATCTTGATCGGCAGCTTCTTGGCGGTCTCGATCCAGCGCAGGACGACTTTTTCGGACGGCAGAGCGCGGACGAGCTTGAGCCGCTTGTTCACCTCGGCCATGCGTTTGGCGAGATTGGCCGGATTGCGGTATTTCAGCTCCCTCACAGTATCGACGCCCGCGGCTTCAAGGAGTTCGGCATAATCCTCGCCGATGCCCTTGATCCGCATCTTGTCGGCGTAGTTGGCGAAGCGCAATAGGCACTGCGGGCTCAAGCCGGTCCGTTCGGCGAGCTCCTGGCGTCCCTTAGGATTCTTCGCCGCTTCCAGCAGCTTACCGGTGGTGCGGATGCCGAAAGACCTCAATTTGGTTGCAATGCCGGGCTTAAGCGTGTCGAGCTCGGCGATAGAGTATGACACGGTCGTCTCCTCTCTATGCGCGAGCATCGGGCGGAACGCTTGGAGTAAACGGCGGACGACGTGACGTAACGACGACGTTGAATGGGAATGGAACAATGGATGTCGGCCGTGGCATCGCTTCGCTCGGCTGGACGCCGAAAACGCCAACAATGCAGCTGACGACCTCGTTCATGGCCCCCTCACGACCGCCGATCGCACGCCGCATTCTGGCACTATCGCGGTAAAACACAAAGACGCCACGATCGCTGCGCGGTATGTTCCGAATCGTGTGTTGCGAGGGCGCAACGATTTGGATGACAATTGGGTGACAACATGCGACGCGGCCGCGCATAGGACTGCTCGCAGGCGATCTAGCCGCATGTTATTTTCGCGTCGCATTCGCAAATAGTCGGTGCAGCAACAAAGACCGGACACGTCCGACGCGAGCGACGCAATGACAAGCCTTAATCAGGACGGCAAAATCTTTGTCGGACTAAGTCAAAAGCCGGAAATGCTGACGCTTGCCTTCGGCAATCGGCACGGGCTGGTCACGGGCGCGACCGGCACCGGCAAGACCGTTACGTTGCAAACGCTTGCAGAAGGGTTTTCACGCGCGGGCGTTCCGGTGTTCGCCGCCGACGTCAAGGGTGATCTCTCTGGCGTCGCCGCCATGGGCGAAAGGAAAGGGGCGTTCGTCAAGCGCGCGAAGGACATGGGCTTCGACTATGAGCCCGACCAGTTTCCCGTCGTGTTCTGGGACTTGTTCGGCGCGCAGGGGCATCCGATCCGCGCCGCCGTGCACGACATAGGACCGCTCCTGCTCACCCGCATGCTCGATCTCAACGATGTGCAAGAAGGGGTGATCAACATCGCCTTCCGGGTCGTGAGCGAAGCGGGCGAGCCGGATGATCCGCATAAAGGCCTCGTCGACCTTGAAAATCTGCGGGAGCTGCTCGGCTATCTCAGCGCGAACGCCAAGACGATCGGCGCGCGCTACGGCAATGTCGCCCCTGCCACGATCGGCGCGGTTCAGCGCGAACTCCTGGTGGTCGAGAACCAGGGCGGCGAAAAGTTCTTCGGCATGCCGCAACTCGATCTTTCCGATTTCATCGCGACGGATGGCAGGGGGCGCGGGCGCATCAACATCCTCGCCGCCGACAAATTGATGGAGAGCCCACGACTTTACGCCACGTTCCTGTTGTGGCTGATCGCGGAACTGTTCGAGCAGCTGCCCGAGATCGGTGATCCCGACAAGCCGAAGCTCGTATTTTTCTTCGATGAGGCGCATCTTCTGTTCAACGAGGCGCCCAAGGCGCTTCTCGACAAGATCGAACAGGTGGTGCGGCTCATCCGCTCGAAGGGGGTCGGCATTTATTTCGTCACCCAGAATCCGCTCGACGTCCCCGACAAAGTGCTCGCCCAACTGGGCAATCGCGTCCAACACGCACTCCGCGCCTTCACCCCGCGGGACCAGAAAGCGGTGAAGGCGGCGGCTGAAACATTCCGTCCCAATCCCGACCTCGATACCGCGCGCGCGATCACCGAGCTCGGCAAAGGCGAGGCGCTCGTCTCCTTCCTCGAAGGCAACGGCGCCCCCTCGATGGTGCAGCGCGCGCTGATCCGTCCGCCCTCCGCGCGAGTCGGACCGCTGACGCCGGACGAGCGCAAGGCGATCATCGCCAAGAGCCCGATCCGGGGCGAATACGAAAAGGTCGAGCCGCACAAATCGCTTTCCGCGCTCCTGCAAAACGCTGCAGGGCGTGAAAGCGATCGCGCGGACGACCATGCGTCCGAAGGACGCTCCGGGCCTTCGGAGGTTTCTGAGGGCGGGTGGTGGTCGCGGTTTCTTCTTGGCGTGGCCGCGTTCTTCGCGCACCCGGCGGTGCGGCAGTTTTTTCGCTCGGTCGCCGCCGTCGTAGCGCGGACCGCGACCCAAGAGGCGATGCGCCGGATGGGCGCATCACCTACGCGCCGGCGCTCCAGGCGCAACCGGTCTTTCGGCATAGCCGGGCTCGACCAGCTGCAAGGCATCGCGGATGCGAACGCGGGCGAACGCGGATTGTTCGGCACGCCGCAGCATTCATCCAAACGTCCGAATAAATCCCGTTCCGGAAAATCAGCATGAAGCCTCTCGACGCCGTTCTCGCTCATATCGACGATAATATCGACGCGAGCCTCGAACGCTTGTTCGCGTTTCTGCGCATTCCCTCGATCTCGACCGATCCCGCACATCAGGCCGAATGCCGCACGGCGGCCGAGCACGTTGCGGCCGACTTGCGCAGCATCGGCTTTTCGGCGGGCTTGCGCGAAACCGCAGGGCATCCGGTGGTGCTGGCGAAGACGGGGAATGGCGGCGCGCCGCGTGTGCTGTTCTACGGCCATTACGACGTGCAGCCCGTCGATCCGCTGGACCTGTGGGAGACGCCGCCATTTGCGCCGCGCCTCGCGACGCTCGCCGATGGGCGCAAGGCGATCGTCGCCCGCGGGGCCTGCGACGACAAAGGACAAGTGATGACGTTCGTCGAGGCCTGCCGCGCCTGGAAAACGGTGACGGGATCGTTGCCCTTGCCCGTCACCGTCCTGATCGAAGGCGAAGAGGAATGCGGCTCGAAAAGCTTGCCGGCCTGGGTCACCGAGAACGCCTCCGAGCTTGCCGCCAATCTCGCGCTCGTCTGCGATACCGGCATGTGGGACGCGCAGACGCCGGCGATCACCACGTCGTTGCGCGGTCTCGTTTACGACGAAGTGAAGATAAAGGCCGCCGACCGCGACCTGCATTCGGGGCTATTCGGCGGCGCCGCGCAGAATCCGATCCGCGTGCTGACGAAAATCCTCGGCAGCATCCACGCCGACAATGGGCGGATAACAATTCCCGGATTCTATGATGGCGTCGAAGATTTACCGCCCGAGGTGATCCGGCAATGGCGCACGCTCGACTTCACGCCGGAGAACTTTTTGAAGCCGGTCGGCTTGAGCGTGCCTGCCGGAGAGACTGACCGGCTTCTGATCGAACAGGTGTTCTCGCGCCCGACTTGCGACATAAACGGCATCTGGGGTGGTTATATGGGCGAGGGCTCGAAGACGGTCATTCCGTGCGAGGCGTCGGCGAAAATCTCATTCCGGTTGGTCAAGGGCCAGGACCCGGAAAAAATCCGCGACGCCTTTCGCGCTTTCGTGCGGGCGCGGCTGCCGGCCGACTGCAAGGCTGAGTTCATCGACCACGTCGCAGCGCCCGCCGTGGGACTCCCCTGGGATCAGCCGCAGCTTGCCGCAACGCGCGGCGCGCTCGCCGCGGAATGGGGGCGCGACGCGCTCCTGATCGGCTCCGGCGCCTCGATTCCAATCGTCGCCGATCTGATGCGCCTGCTCGATATGGATACGCTGCTGGTCGGCTTCGGCCTCGACGATGACCGCGTGCATTCGCCCAACGAAAAATACGACCTCACTTCGTTCCACAAAGGCACGCGCAGCTGGGCGCGCATTCTCGCGGCGCTTTCGGCGTAAGAATTCGTTGCTGGTCAGCTCGTTTCTGCTGTCGGGATCTTAGAAAATCCCTGCGTAAGGCTCTATGACTCGTCACGCGCTTTGATCAGCGCAAGTGAGGATTTCCCCGGGATGCGGATTAGGAAGAAGGTCAGTGGTAGTCGACGATTTCGACTTCATGGGCGTTATTGTCCTTCCACAAAAAACAAATCCGCCACTGATCATTGATGCGGATCGCGTGCTGTCCGCGCCGCCCGCGGGTTTCCTTCCCCGTCAGATCGGCGCCGACGTGACGGTCGATTACGACACCGCCGGGCTACGCGCCCGCATCGTCGTTCCCTTGCCGCATTGACAGCCTGCTCATCGCGCAATCGTCGCGAGCGACGACAGGTCCGGCACGACAAAAGCCGGCGGCACGTCGGCATACTCATCCGGCGCGCCGGCGCGATTGACCCATGCGGCGCGGAAGCCACACGCCGCGCCTCCCATCACGTCCCAGCGGTTCGATGAAACGAAAATAACGTCGCCGGGATCGACGGCAAACTTATCAGTGACCAGCCGATAGACCTCGGGGCGCGGCTTATACATGCGGATCGCATCGACCGAGAGGATCGCGTCGAGCGCGCGGCCGAGCTGTGCGGCCTCGACCGCTGCCTCGAGCATGCGCGGCGAACCGTTGGAAAGGATTGCCGTGCGCAGTCCTTGTCGCTTCAGCTCTTGCAGGCAGGCGCGGGCGTCAGTGAACGCGTCGAGTGCGAGATAGGCATCGAGCAGTCTTGATCGCAACGCGCGATCGACTGACGGCGCGCGCGCCATCGCATAGTCGAGCGCTTGTTGGGTGAGCGTCCAGAAATCGCGGTAGCTGCCGGCGAGTGTCAGCGTCCAGGTATATTCGAGCTGCTTAGCCCGCCACATCTCGGACAGGCGGTCTGCGTCCGGCCCGGCCGCCTCACGATGGCGGGCGATCGCGGCGTGAACGTCGAACAGCGTGCCATAGGCATCGAAAACGAAGATCGGTGGGGCCACGCTCTCCTCCCGAAATTGTTTGAAGCGGCGTCGTCGGGGCCATCATCGCATTGAAGCTCCGTTGCACGCCAGCGCCGCGATTTGGGAGGTCAGGGCGGCGGCTGGGTAAGCAGCGTCGGTATCGCACGCCCGCGAATATCGTAGACGCGCGCATAGATCACGTCCTCGCGTGCGATTTCGACGAGGACCGGCGCGTCGAGCTTGGCGCAATAGAAGGCGCCGAGCGACAGGGCGAAGTCAGCATCCTGCGGCTGCCATTGCGTCACGAAGCCCTGGCCAAGCCCGACCCGTGCCGTGCGCTGCGGGCCGCACACGGCGACGCGCCAGCGCTGGCCTGGCTGCGGCTGCTCGCCCGCGGCGGCGAGCTTTGCACGGAGGCTCTGCGCGGCCTGTTTCGTGGCGACGCCCCAATAGTCCAGCATGTAACGGCCGTCGGCGCCCTTCACGCCGCCGGCAAGCGCATTGAAATAGGTGTATTCGTAAGGCTGCAGCCGGACGATCGCGATTGTCGGCTCAACCAGTCCCGCAACGATGAGCGCTGCGACCGCAGCCGCGCCGATCTGCGACGCGCGCATTGCGCGGGCTATGAGCCAAACGCCGGCAAGTCCCCCGAGAACGGCGAAGGGCGCCAGCACGAATACGAAGTGCCGGATTCCGTTATAGCCGGCCGGCCTTGTCAGAACCACATAAGCGATAGGGAAGAGCGCGCTCACGGCAAGGAACAGGAGCGCGGCGCGCCGCCCGACCGGCACCGCGGCGTTCGCCGTTGCGGCCAATGCGCCGAGCGCGCCTGCGAGGCCGAGCACGAACAAGACCTCGGGCATCTTGAAGAAAAACAGCGTCGGCACGTAGCTGCGCGGCATGTCGGTCACCGCAATGATCGTTCCGTCAAACAGCTCCTGCCAGGGCTTTTCGAAAAAATGCGAGAAGTAGAACA
>Ga0315534_1002026_pt1 | contig 13868 bp, 16 predicted proteins | sample SalMarSW160240MG_FD_203094 | JGI IMG/M metagenome (GOLD analysis project Ga0315534, IMG submission 203094) | Salt marsh sediment microbial communities from the Plum Island Ecosystem LTER, Massachusetts, United States - Salt Marsh Sediment SW1602-40 ... | reverse complement strand
GAACCTTGGCGGAACTCACGCTCGTGATGGGGATTGCCGTCACTATCATTCTCGCCGTCATGGTCTATTACATGGCCAATCAAGCTCTGAGCGGAACCGCAAGCTGGGCGATTTTCATCGCCTATATCGGCGCTCTTCGCCTGGTCCTGTCCGGCAGCACCCAGATGATCCGCGCCTTCGTCGGCGTGAGCCGTTTCTATCCGCAACTCGTTCCGTTCCACGCGCTGATGCGGGACAGTCCGAAGCTCGACCAGTTGCCGCTCGCAACCGTTCGCCACGGAGATCCCGTGTTTCTTGGGTTCCAAGCGAACGGACAAGGCATCACCGTCAAATGCGGCGACCGTATTGCCGTTGCGAGCGTCGATTCCCGGCGTTCCGTCCAACTGGCAATGGCAGAGGCGAAATTGCCGCGTTCGGGAGAGCCGGTCGGCACGACGATTATCCGCTCCGGAAAATGTGTAAACGGCGATGCTGGGATAGCCGTGATCGAACCCGACCAATGGGACAATGAGAGCGGAGATGTATTGAGCCCTGGCGGTCCGTTGCGCGACAAGGTCGCATTGTTTCTCCACTTGTCACCGGCGACTGTGGGAAGCTGCGGAGAAACGAGCCTGCTTACTCTTAACGAGGGGGAGATCGAGCGCTTTCTGCCTCTGAACACGCGCGAGAGCGATCTCGCGCTCGAAACATTTGCGCAAAAGGCGATGGCCCATAAGGCGCTTGTTAGCTTCGACGAAGACGATGAGGACGACGACATATGACGGCTAACCGGGCAGCGCGCGGGCCGGACTTCCTAGTGATCGGCGCACACCGCGCTGGAACCACCTGGCTGCATCGTGTTTTGCGAAAGCACCCCGCGCTGTGGCTGCCTCCCGTCAAGGAGCTTCACTATTTCGACCAATTGGCGGCCGGCCGCACTTGGCAGGACGAAAAGAGATGGCGCCGCGCGCTGATGTCCGGCCGGCGCATCCTCGATCCGTGGCATCTCAAATATCTTTTCGGCCAGCGTAACGATGACTGGTACGCGAGCCTGTTCCGCCGTGGCCAAGTGAAAGGCGCTCTTACTGGCGAAATTACCCCGGCCTATGCGACACTCGACGAGGACGCATTCCGCCGCATTCAACATATCAACCCTCAGATTGCGCTCATCTTCGTCATGCGAGATCCAGTTAGCCGCGCCTGGTCGGCGATTAATAACGGGTTCAGAAAGTCTGACTTGGCCGGGCCGCTGACGCTGACCTATGCGCTGGAGCGCTCGCAAAGGCCGGGCTTCGTGGCACGCTCCGCCTATACGGAGACAATAAGGCGCCTCGAAGCGGTCTTTTCGCCAACGCAGATTCATTATGGCTTCTTCGATGAGCTTAAAGATCGCCCCGAGCGTTTCGTCGCCGATGTGCTGACGTTCCTCGGCGTAAACGCCGATGGCGCCGGCCGTCTCCTTCCCAAAGGCGCGGTGAACTCGGCAGGCTCATCGCCCGTTCCCCGCGAATTCCAATGGCGGATCGCCGAACAATATTTGCCGATGGTCGAAGCGCTTTGCCGGCGGTTCGACGGACCGCCGCAGACATGGCGCGCGCGTTACGAGAAACTGTTGCAGTCCAAGGCGAAAGCGAAGAGCGCTGCGTAATCGGGTCCGCGTGATCCGGTTCAGCGCCCTTCCCCGGCATACCTCACCACTTCGCGCACGCTCGCATGGCTTGGCGTCTCGGCTCGGTAGGTCTCCTGCCAGCTTGCGAACATCAGCACATTCCACAAGAAATGTTGCCAGTTGCGGCGCCCGGTTTGGTGCTGGTCCCATTTGATCGCGATCGGCGCGGGATCGAGCAGTCCCGACCGGCCGAGAGCCGATGGGCTCAACAGATCGCCGGCCCAGTCCTTGAGCGGGCCTTTCAGCCAATCGTCGATCGGCACGCCAAAGCCCATCTTCGGACGCTGCAACAATCGTTCCGGCACATATTTGTAAGCGATCTGCCGCAACAGCCATTTTCCGGTGCCGCCGCGCAGCTTGAGCCCGAGCGGCAACCGCCACGAAAGCTCCACCATGCGGTGATCGAGAAGCGGAACACGCACCTCGAGCGAAACGGCCATGCTGGCGCGGTCCACCTTGGTCAAGATGTCGTCAGGCAGGTAGTGCAGCGTATCGAGATACTGCATCCGCGAAACCTCATCGGCGGATAGGCCAGGCATGGCGGAATCGCGAAAGATGGAATTCGCCGCAGCAGCGCCTGTCACCAAAGACTCGGCGCCGTCGCATTGCGTAACCAGGCTCTCGTAGAACTCTTCGCTTGACTTCGGCAGCACGGCAGCCAGCTTGTGCATCTTCTCGCCGGCAAGGCGGGGACGAATGCGTTCCGGCAGTGTCCGCGACAGCCGATCCCAGACGCCGGGGGGAACGGATGTGATTGCGCGCGCAAGACCCGATCGCATCGCAACGGGCAAGTGACGCGACGCCTTCGCCAAAGCCAGACCCTGGCCGTAGCGATTATAGCCCGCAAACACTTCGTCTCCCCCATCGCCTGAAAGCGCGACCGTCACATGCCGCCGCGTCATCTCCGACAACAGATAGGTCGGGATCTGGGAGGAATCGGCGAAGGGTTCGTCGTAGATATGTTGCAGCTTCGGGATCACGGCTTGGGCTTCGGCCGGAGTCACGTAGAGTTCGGTGTGCTCGGTCCCCAAATGCGCGGCAACTTTCTTGGCGTAAGCCGCCTCGTCATAGGCCTGCTCGTGAAAGCCGATCGAGAACGTGCGGATCGGCTTCGCGCTGTTTGCCTGCATCAATGCGGCGACCGTCGAAGAGTCGATTCCGCCGGACAGAAACAGCCCGAGCGGAACATCGGCGACCATGCGCCGTCGCACCGCATCGGTCAGGAGAGATTCCATCGCCTCTTGCGCGGCGTCCTCGGGACCTTCGATCAGATCGGCTTGACCGCGTGCCGCCACCTCGGACAGCGTCCAATAGGTTTCATTCCGAATCTCGCCGTCCTCGCAGTATTCGAGCAGCGTTCCCGGAGCGAGCTTGCAGATTCCGCGATAGATGCTCATAGGCGTCGGCACGTAGCCGTAACGCAAAAATGCCGCGACAGCGTCAGGATCGATCGCGCCGTTCCAGCCTGGAAACGCCGTGAGCGCCTTGAGCTCGGAAGCGAACACCAGGCTGTCGTCGATGCGTCCCCAATAAAGCGGCTTGATGCCGAGGCGGTCGCGCCCCAGGCTGGCGGTGCGGGTCTTGCGATCCCATGCGGCAAAGGCGAACATGCCCGTCAGGCGCTGGACCGTCGGGCGCACGCCCCACGCGGCAAACCCCTCGACCATCACCTCCGTATCGGAGTGACCGCGAAACGTCCGGCCGGCATTTTCAAGTTCGGCACGAAGCTCGGGTGCATTGTAAATCTCGCCATTATAGGCGAGCACAAATCGGCCGCAGGCTGAGACCATCGGCTGCGCCCCTGCCGGACTAAGGTCGATGACCGCAAGCCTGGTATGCCCCAGCGCTACGCCAGAGTCGGCGTCAATCCAAACACCCCGGTCGTCGGGTCCGCGATGGTTCAGGCGCGCTGCCATCTGCGCCGCTGCGGCCCGCATCGTCTCCGGACTGAATTGCCGCTTAAGGTTTACGAAGCCCGCAATCCCGCACATGGATTCGCTTTCACTGTTTCCGGCTCGCGCTCACCTTCTCTCATAGCACGCACCCATGATGCCGCCCATTAAAGGCGCAGTCACAGTTTGGCCAAGAACCCCATAAAGTCTCCGCCGGATTGAGACCGAAGGAGACCACAATGACTGTAAGACCCCTGATCCTTTCGGCCGTCCTGCTGACGGTTGTAACGCCTGCCTTGGCCGCCGAGTATTACGTGGCGAAAGACTCCGAGACCGGAAAGTGCTCCGTGGTGGAGGAGAAGCCTGACGGCACGGCAATGGTCATGGTGGGGACGGACAGCTACGCCACCGAAAGGGAAGCCAAGGCCGCGAAGAAAGCCGACGCCCAGTGCAAGAAGACCAAGAAGAAAAAGGACGATAGCGCAAGCTAGTCGGCGCGCGCTGCCTTTCCGGCCTGAGACGGACCGAAACACGCATCAGCGTTCGGGCATCTGGGCGAGCGGTTTGGGGGCACGGCTTCGGGACAGAACGGTGCCGATATCGATCAGCAACCGCTGCGGCTGGCTGAGACGACGCTTCCAACGCTCATCAAGAACAAGTTTGCTCTTGGTCTGCCAGCGGGCACGATTGCCTGCGAAACTGTGCCTGGGCTGTTCGGCCCATGCAAGTTGGCGCGGATGGAATTCAAGCCCGACCGGCGTCAAGATTTTTTGCAGCGTTCGTTCCGGTTCGACCACGAGGTCTTCATAGCGCACGACCTCGTGCGAAACCGACTTGAGCTTTTGCCGGGCTTGCGCGTTTACGACTTCGTAGTGAAAGATCGATTTGACGAGACCATGCTTGCCCATGACGGATGCGACATGGCCACGCGGATCTCTAATCAAGTGGATGGGATGCACGTCGAGCGTCGTGTGCTTCAGAAGATAGTCGAGTCGGCGCGGAGATTTCGACGAGTCGACCACAAACTCCTTGCCTGAGACTTCGGAGATCGCTCTGAACAACACGGTGTTGGGCTCGGGATCCTCGTCGCGCGGGAGATAATTGTCCACATCGAGATCGGCCAAAGACTTGCCGTAAGTCTTCTCGATCCACGCGTTGACGCGCGCCCAGAACTTGCATCGCAGGAGCCCCCTCGCGCCGCAAGAACATCGCGTAGTCTTGACCGCGCCTGACGTCCGATATTTCACCCGGTTGAGATCCAGGACCTCGCCGACCGAAATCATTTCGGGATGGGCGTTGAGCATCATGTCGAGCAGCGTTGAGCCGCTATGGGACGCGCCGGCTATGTAGATAATCTTCATCGTCAGCGGTTCTAGTTAGCTTATTCTTGGCTGCGCTTGCCGAGAAGGCGCAAGCGGAGCGCGTTGAGCTTGATGAAGCCTTCCGCGTCCTTCTGGTCATACGCTCCGGCATCGTCCTCGAACGTCACCATCTTGTCCGAATAGAGCGATTTTGGGCTCGACCGGCCGATGACCGTTACGTTGCCCTTATAGAGCTTGAGCGTAACCTCGCCCTCGACATGCTCTTGGCTCTTGTCGACCAGAGACTGCAACATTTCCCGCTCCGGCGAGAACCAGAAGCCGTAATAGACAAGCTCGGCATAGCGCGGCATCAAACTGTCCTTGAGATGCATGGCCTCGCGGTCGAGCGTGAGCGACTCGATTGCCCGATGCGCCACGGCGAGTATCGCGCCTCCGGGCGTCTCGTAGACGCCGCGCGACTTCATGCCGACGAAGCGATTCTCGACCAGATCGACGCGGCCGATACCGTTGTCGCGGCCAAGCTCGTTGAGCCGTGTCAGCAGTGCCGCGGGCGAAAGCGCCCTGCCGTCGATCGAGACCGGATCGCCGTGCTTGAATCCGATGGTGACGACCGTGGCCTTGTCCGGCGCCTCCTCAGGGCTGACCGTGCGCTGGTAGACGTAAGGCGGCGGCTCGGCGGCAGGATCCTCGAGCACTTTGCCTTCGGATGAGGAGTGCAGCAGATTGGCGTCGACCGAGAACGGCGCCTCGCCCCTTTTGTCCTTGGCCACCGGGATCTGGTGCTGCTCGGCGAACGCGATCAGATCGCTGCGGGACTTGAAGTCCCATTCCCGCCACGGCGCGATCACCGTGATGTCAGGGTTCAGCGCGTAATAGCTGAGCTCGAAGCGCACCTGGTCATTGCCCTTCCCCGTCGCGCCATGGGCGACGGCGTCGGCGCCGGTCAGCTTGGCGATCTCGATCTGGCGCTGGGCGATCAATGGCCGGGCGATCGAAGTGCCGAGCAGATAGACCCCCTCATAAAGCGCGTTGGCGCGGAACATCGGGAAGACGAAGTCCCGGACGAAGGTCTCGCGGAGGTCCTCGACGAAGATCTCCTTGATGCCGAGCATCTCGGCCTTCTTCCGAGCAGGCGCGAGCTCCTCGCCCTGGCCGAGATCGGCCGTAAAGGTCACGACCTCGCAGCCATAGGTCTCCTGAAGCCATTTCAGGATGATCGAAGTGTCAAGCCCGCCGGAATAGGCGAGCACCACCTTGTTAACGTTTTTGCGCCTGGTCATGGGGATCTCGGAGCCAAATCGAGGCGCAAACTACAGGGAAGCCGCCCGGCGGAGCAAGGCGCTCGGCGGAACTTTTGCTGGCCTTTCCGCGTTTTTCGGGCGATGAAGCGTCCGGCTGTCGCCCGGCGCGCGCAAGCGAAAGGCAGATTGCCCGGCGTCAGGCCAGCGGGCGATGAATGAAAGGGTTGGTAGTCAATGGTCCTCCGGAACTCAGGCAATTCTCCGATCGAAATTTTCGAACGGCTCATTGGCAAATCCGTCGATTTGCAACAGAGCGACGACGAAGCTTGGTGGGAGCCTGCCAGCCAAGACCTGCCCAAACCGTCTCTGACGATCCGTCTTCTACAGGCGCGGATTACCGCACTCGACCCGGCAGAGGACGGGGACATTCTGGACCTCTCCCACGAAGAGGCCGCTTAGGCCCGCGCTCCGGCAAGCAACCAGTAAAGAAAGCCCCCGGCGAATCCCGCCGTGGCGAAGATCGTGGTCGAGCGGCTGGCGACGATGGCCGGAAGCTCGGCCATATCCGGCGCCGCCATGATCGGAATTGCCGCGAGCGCCAAGCCTCCGGCAAGCACGTAGTACAACCACGAGCGGACCCGCAGCACTTCGGCCGCCACCACGGCGATCAGTGCGGGGAGCGCGGTCAGCGCCGGGCCGACCGTGTCCGCGAACAGCATCAATCCGAAAATCGGGGCCCCGTCTTGAACCAGCGGATCGTCGGGAGCGGCGGCGCGAAGCTCGTTTCCCGCCCACATGGCGCCGAGCGTAAACAGCACGGCGAGCGCGGCGACCGCAGCGATTGCGAACGCCACGATCACCCAAATCATGCGCAAGACGGTTTTAGCGATCATGTGCCTGCCTAGGAGGCTGCCTGGTTTCCCTCTATGGCTTATAGGAGAGCTTGGAGCCAGAGAAGCAGCCAATGCCGACAATCGATTTCTGGTACGAATTCGGAAGCACTTACTCTTATCCTGCGGCGATGCGGATCGAGGACGTTGCGAACGCCGCCGGTGTCGACATTCGCTGGCGGCCATTTTTGCTTGGGCCGATCTTCAAAACCTATGGCTGGACGGATTCGCCGTTCAACATCTTTGCCGCCAAGGGCCGCTATATGTGGCGCGACCTTGCGCGCATTTGCGGTGATGCGGACATTCCCCTGCGACTGCCGCCGGTGAAGTTTCCGCAGAATGGGTTGAAGGCGGCGCGGCTCGCCTTGGCCGGCGAAGCGGAGGGGTGGACGCCCGCCTTCACACGCGCCGTGTTCACCGCGAATTTCGCCGAGCAGAAAGACATCAGTGATGACGCGACACTCCGCGCCATTCTCGAGGGGCTTGGGGTCGACGCAATGGCCGCGATGGCCAAATCCGATAGCGGCGCGATTAAGGACAAGCTCAAGGCGCAAACCGCCGAGGCGGAGGCGCGCGGACTATTCGGTGCGCCATCCTTTACCGTCGGCGACGAGCTTTTTTGGGGGAACGACCGGTTGGAGTCCGCGCTTGCCTGGGCCAAGCGAAACAGCTGAGGCAGCAATACTAAGGCATCCCAGCGCTTGCTCTCTCCTTCACGCTTGCGCTCTTCAATTGACCGCAGGCCGCCATGATGTCGCGGCCGCGCGGGCTTCGCACCGGGCTTGCGTATCCCGCGCGGTTGACCACCTCGCCGAACTTTTCGATCTGCTCCCAGTCCGAACATTCATAAGGCGCGCCCGGCCAGGGGTTGAACGGGATCAGATTGATCTTGGCCGGGATTTTCGCCAACAGACGAACGAGTTCCTTGGCGTCGGCGACGGAGTCGTTGAGGCCCTTGAGCATCACATATTCGAAGGTGATGCGTTTGGCGTTGGAGAGCCCAGGATAGGCACGGCACGCCGCAAGCAGGTCTTGAAGCGGCCATTTCTTGTTGATGGGCACGAGCTGGTCGCGCAGCTCGTCGCGCACGGCATGTAGCGAGATCGCAAGCATAGTGCCCGCCTCCTCGCCCCAGCGCGGAATCTCGGGAACCACGCCCGAGGTCGACAGCGTGATCCGGCGCTTGGAGATGGACAGGCCTTCACCATCGGCCGCCACCAGACAGGCATCGCGTACATTGTCGAAATTATAGAGCGGCTCGCCCATCCCCATCAGAACGACATTCGTGATCTTGCGCTCGGCTTTGGGCAGACCGCGCGCGTCAGGCGTCTCGCCGCCGGGCCAATCGCCGAGCCGGTCGCGCGCGAGCAGGATTTGGCCGACGATTTCGCCGGCGGTCAAATTGCGCACAAGCCGTTGCGTGCCGGTATGACAGAACGAGCAGGTCAGCGTGCAGCCGATCTGGCTCGAGATGCAGAGCGTGCCGCGGTCCTCTTCGGGGATGTAGACGGTCTCGATCTCCTTGCCGTCTTGAAGCCGAAGCAGCCATTTGCGGGTGCCGTCGACCGAAACCTGTTCGGTTACGATTTCGGGGCGCGCGAGCGAAAACATATCGGCGAGCTCGCCCCTCAGCTCCTTGCCGATGTCGGTCATGGCGGAGAAGCCAGTCGCGCCGCGCACATAGAGCCAGCTCCAGAGCTGGCTAACCCGCATGCGTCTCTGCCGTTCGGGAACATCGAGCGCGCCAAGGCGCGCGGCAAGCTCGGCCCGATTAAGCCCGATAATCGGCTCGCCGCCGGAGCGAGTGGTGGCGGCGGAGGGGCTTACTGGCTGCGGAGATGCTGAAGACATAGTTTCGACCATCGGCACACCGGCAAGATCCGGCGCCAGGGTCATATCATGCGCGGGGGTTCGCTTGACAAGCTTCCGCGCCGCCGCCGCGACGAGCCGCGTTCTAGCCGCTGCACTCCTTGGCCACGCGCGCCAAGGCATCGGATATGCCGAGCAGCGAATAATCATCGCTGGTTTTGGTCCCGCGCGACGACATCCCTTCGAGCTTCATCGAACTGCCGGCTTTCATCGCCTCCACCAACTTGGTCTCTTCGTCCGGCTTTTCGACAAAGGCACCTTCATCCTTTGTGAACAACTCAAACTTGGCCGCGCCAACCGTCACCGTGGCCTTGGTACCTTCGCTGAAGGGATAGCCCATCTTGACGCTGATCTCGTTCACCACTTTGTCTTCGGGCCACTGCGAAATGTAGAACAGGATCGGCCCGCGCTTGACGTTACTCGGATTCGACTTGGTCGGTTTGGACACGGCGAAACAGACCTTAGGGGTCCCGGTCGCGGCGTAGACCGACCAATCCCTGAACGTCTCAAGAAGTTTGACGTCTTGCGCCAATGCCGGCGTTGTCATCAGCATTGCGGCAATCAAGAATAAAAAGACTCGAACGGCTCGGTGCATCTTCCCATCCGCAATTTGTGAGGGAGTTCCGATCATATTAGCGTGATTCTCCTTCGACAAAATCGGCCGGTCAACCCCGCTTTCCACGTTTGATCGGCCCACCCTGGACATGCGGGGTCCGCGGGGGCGGCTCGGCGCCTTCGGCCACGGGACGCGAACCAAACCGCCCGAGCATGCGCAAACGATCGTACATGATAATGGCACCGGCTGTGGCGACATTGAGCGAGAAGGCCGAGGGAATTCGTACCATATACTGGCAGCGCGCCACCAGATCGCGGGTCAATACGCCGCGTTCCGGACCGAGCACATAGGCGGCGCGCAAAGGGTGGGGGAAGCTGGGAAGATCCCTGGCCTCATCCAGAATTTCGACTCCCACCAGGCTGCATCCTTTTGGCAGCTTCAACTCATCGAGGCTGCGCCAATGATAGACCGGCAAATGGATCGAGGCTTTCGAGGTGTCCGATCGCATTTCGAGCGCTCTCTCGTCGGCACCAATCGTGAACACGAAGCTTGCCCCAAACGCATGGGCCGAACGCAACAGATTGCCGAGATTGACGGCCTTGGAGATTCCCTCCACGCCGATAGCGAAATAGCCGCGGGTAGCCGAGAGCGAAGTTTTCACAGCCCCTGTCTGCCACAAGGCCGGTGAGCGAAAAAGAGCGCTAACAGGGCGGGCGGCGGGAATTGTCCCACGCGCAGAGGCGCTGTATCTGTCTCGGCCACGGAATCGAACGGAGGCGGCGCGATGCGCGTTGCGCAAATTTCCGAGTTTGGCGGGCTTGAGGCGCTCAAGCTGCAAGACGTGGACGAACCGCGGCCGGGTGCAGGAGAAATCTTGATCGCGGTCACGGCGGTCAGTCTCAATTTTTCCGATACGCTCACATTGCGCGACCGCTACCAGGTCACGCCGGAGCTGCCCTACTCTCCGGGCGCCGAGATCGCGGGTTCGGTCGAGGCGCTTGGAGACGGCGTCACCGCAATCGGCCTTGGCCAGCGCGTGGTCGCCTTCATCGGGGGCAATGGCTGCCGCGAAAAAATTGTCACCAAAGCAAGCAACGCCGTTGCCATCCCAGATGGTGTTAGCGACGAGGCCGCTTCCACCCTCCCCATCACGTACGGCACCGCCCTGCACGGCCTCAAGGACCGCGGGCGTTTAGAATGCGGTGAGACCGTGGCGGTGCTTGGCGCCGCGGGCGGCGCCGGGCTTGCCGCCATCGAGATCGCCAAGTTGATGGAGGCGCGTGTCGTCGCCGTTGCGTCTTCGGCCGATAAGCTTGCCCTCGCGCGCGAGCACGGTGCCGACGAAGAGGTCAACTACACGAGCGAAGACGTAAAGGCGCGGCTCAAGGCACTCACCAGTCCGAACGGTGTCGATGTTGTGTACGATCCGGTTGGCGGCGACTACGCCGAAGCGAGCCTTCGCGCCATGGCTTGGGACGGGCGCTATCTCGTGGTGGGCTTCGCCTCGGGCACGATCCCGCGCATGCCGCTCAATCTCGTGTTTCTCAAGGGCTGCGCCATTGTCGGCGTGTTCTGGCCGGCCTTCGTCGCGCGCGAGCCCGAACGGCACCGGGCCAACATGGTTCAGCTGCTCGCATGGTGCCAAGAGGGAAAGATCGCCCCTCACATCCATGCGCGCTTTCCACTCAGCGAGACGCCTAAGGCCCTGTCGCTGATCGCGGAACGCAAAGTCACCGGCAAGGTGATCGTCAACCCGCAGCTTTAGCTTTTCGGAGGAAGCTCCTTGTCGAGCGCGCGCGCGGCGGCGGCGCGATGGACCGGCGTGATATTCGCCGAGACCATACCGATCACCGCGGTGAGCAAGGCGATATCGTCGGCAAAGCCCAGGCCGACAATGATGTCGGGGACGAGATCGAACGGCAGGATGAAATAAGCGATCGCCGCAAGCAGCATGCCGCGCACGCGCAACGGCGTCGCCGGATCGAGCGCGCAATAATAAGCGGCGACCAACTCCTCGACGAACGGCACCATTCCGGCAAACCGCTTGAGCTTGGTCCAGAAGTCGCGGCGAACCTTCTGCTCCTGCTTGAGAAAAGCGGAGAGCGAAATCTGCCGGCCCAGCGCCGCGGCCCGAAGCTCGCTCGCGTCATTCCAGGCAACCATCGTCATCACCTCGCAAAATTAAGCCGAAGCCTGCCAGTTAAAGTAGGTGCGGGATGCGGCTCCTGCAAGCGGAAGCTCCGGCATCCCCCGTCCGACTTGCAAGATAAACGCTCAAATGCCATTTGACGTTCATGGTCAAACACCGGATTTTATTTGTCTGTCTCGGGAACATCTGCCGTTCGCCTATGGCTGAAGGCGTGTTCCGCCGCGTCGCCGAAGAAGAAGGCGCGCTTCATCTGTTCGAAATCGACTCTGCCGGTCTCGGTCATTGGCATATCGGCCAGGCGCCGGACCCTCGAGCACAAAGTGCCGCGCGCGATCGCGGCATCGACATCTCCGGCCAAAGCGCGCGGCAAGTCTCGCGCGCCGATTTTGACCGCTTCGATCTTCTCCTCGCCATGGACGGAGAAAATTTTCAGGAGCTCGTCGAGCTGGCGCCGGGCAATGCACGGCACAAGGTCCGCCGATTTCTTGAGTTCGCGCCGAAGCTCCGCAATAAAAACGTACCCGATCCTTTCTTTGGCGGCGCGGAAGGCTTCGACCACGCGCTCGATCTCATCGAACAGGCCGCCCGCGGTCTCCTTGCCGACCGTCTCAATGAGACGCAGCCGGCAAAGAGCGGCACCTAACGTTCGAGCGGATAGGCCGCCTCGACCACATAGGGTCCGCCACCGACGGAATTGCGCGAGGAGTAGAGCACGAAGCGGCTGACGGCGAAGGTCTCAGGTCCGACCCCGCCCTGGCGCTCCAGGTAGGCCGCGACCGCATCGGCGCGCGCGCCCTTGAGGCGCGCGAGCGTCACATGAGGTTTGAAGTTGCGGCCCTCAGGCGGAAGTCCTGCTCTGCGCGCCGCCCGCTCGTTGGCGCGTTGCAGCGCCTCGAGCCCTTGCGATGGCGCAAGGTTGGCGAAGATCGCGCGTGGCTTGCGGCCGCCGAAACTGCCGAGACCGTTCACCGCAAGTTCAAACGGCGAAGCCTCGATCTCGCCGAGCGCCGCGGTGAAATCGCGCGCGGTGGCGCCGTCAACGTCACCTATGAAGCGGAGCGTGAGATGATAATTTTCCGGATCGATCCAGCGGGCGCCAGTGAGTCCGGCGCGAAGCATGGTCAGCCGCTCGGCGACACTTCTTGGGATTTCAATCGCTGAGAACAGGCGTGGCATCGCTGCGATTCGACCAAGACAAGAGACAAAGCGTCAAGGACAAGGGTTGGGATAGTCAAGATGGACTTGCTCGATATCCGCAAGAACGGCTTCCGGCAATTTCAGCTCGCCCGCGGCGATATCGGTCTTGAGCTGGTCCATGGTGGTCGCGCCGATGATGGTGCTGGTGACGAACGGCCGCGACACCGTAAAGGCAATCGCCATCTGCGCCGGGTCGAGCCCATGCCGCCGGGCCAGCGCAACATAGGTCGAAATCGCCTCAGGCCCGTTTCCTTGCTCGTAGCGGCCCAGCCGGTCGAACAAGGCCTTGCGCGAGCCGGGCGGTAGCGCTCCATCTTCATACTTGCCGCTGAGATAACCTTGGCCGAGAGGCGAATAGGCAAGCAGGCTGACCCGCTCGCGATAAGAAATCTCGGAGAGACCGACCTCAAAGGAGCGGTTGACGAGGTTATACGCGTTCTGGATCGAGACCGGCCGGGGCAGCCCGTGCTGCTCTGAAGCCTTGAGAAAGCTCATTGTCCCCCACGGCGTCTCGTTCGACAGGCCGACGAACCTCACCTTTCCGTCAGCCACGAGCGTCCCCAAAGTGCCGAGGATGTCGTGAATGGGATGGCTGTCGCCTTCAAGATGCAAATAGTCGAGGCCCTCGAAGATGCGCATCGGCCGGTCGGGCCAGTGCAGTTGGTAGAGGTCGACGTAATCGGTGTTGAGGCGCTTGAGGCTCGCCTCGACGGCTTCGGTGATTTGCGCCGGGCTTTGCCGCGTCGCCGTCTTCTCATCGTTGCGCAGCCACGTCATCTTGCCGCGGCCGGCGACCTTGGTCGCGATCAGGACTTTGTCGCGCGTCTTGCGCGCGGCGAGCCAAGTTCCAATGATCGACTCGGTGTGCCCCTTGGTCTCCGCTTTTGGCGGGATCGGATAGATCTCGGAGGCGTCGAAAATGTTGATGCCGCGGTCGAAGGCATAGTCCATCTGGGCGTGGCCCTCGGCCTCGCTGTTCTGTTGGCCGAAGGTCATAGTCCCGAGGCACAGGCTGGAAATGTTCACGCCGGTGCGGCCAAGCTCGCGGTAATCCATGTCGGTGTCAGACCCTTGCTCGGCGCGGGTCTAGCCTGCCAAGCTGCT
>Ga0315534_1002021_pt1 | contig 13883 bp, 13 predicted proteins | sample SalMarSW160240MG_FD_203094 | JGI IMG/M metagenome (GOLD analysis project Ga0315534, IMG submission 203094) | Salt marsh sediment microbial communities from the Plum Island Ecosystem LTER, Massachusetts, United States - Salt Marsh Sediment SW1602-40 ... | reverse complement strand
AAATATTGATTCATTGCATCCTGAAAGAGGAATAGCATCTGATTGTAGCACCTGATGAGATTGATAAATAATCTTCAAGAAACCTTCTTCTTCATCTTCGTACTGAATTGGTCCCGTTACGCTTATCCAAAGACCTGCTGAAGATGAGATGTCGCTACTTGATACTCCTGTTATTAGGAGATGGTTACTTGAAGTCAGCTGGTCGGTCCAGAAGTTTTGTGGATGTGTTACAAGAATTGCAAATTCTCCTGCAACTACAAGATAGCCTTCTACCGTGATTGTTTGTCCAATGTATTGAGCAATGTTCTCCCCCGTGATATCTCCAATCTCAACGACAGTTTTCTGGTTTAGGATTGTGAAGTAATACACAGTAGCAACATTAGTTCCAATGAGAATGACCACTAATAGTAATAGAGCTCGCGAACCTCCCTTGACAGACTGTTTCTTCTTCGGCATCTCTCCACCTCAATAGACAAAATTGTGATATTTCAAATATATTCGAAACGGAGCAATATCCAACAGCCTGTAATAAGCAGTTGCATTTTCGTACTGCTTCTAATCTAATTTTGAATAAATGATAAAGAAGTGAATCAAAGTCATACACTCATATGAGATTCAGGAGACTCAGAAATATGAATTGAAGGTGGCTTGAATAAATAACAACTAGGTATTTATGGAATGTTCAGGACAAAATGAAGAAAGAGTCTCATAGTTGTCACAATCGCTTTGTTCATGATGCTAGAATTAGGTAATATTTTCATGCTCTATTTCAAAAAGGACTCCACAATGGCCAATGGTATAGGCTCTTTCAAAGCATGGGAAAAGACGAAATCAGACCCAGCAGTAAATGACTTCGCAAAGTATCTGATTAACTGAGTTGCAGGTTCGAAGATCTTCTTCCTTTCATTGCTTACAGTTATTGTTATCTTTGGTTCCCTAAAACTTCATCATTGGGTTCTACTTGCAATGGTAATCTCTATTGCTACATCCTATGTAGGTCTCTTCCCCTTAGCACGAAAGATGAACAGCGAGGATATGATCATCCCAAAAGGATATTCAAAAACTCTTGCCGGAATGATTACGATATTCATCATTGTCTTCCTGATTCTCTTTCTATGGCATTATTTACTTCCATCCATCCCAATACCAAATTTTCGGTGAATGAGGTTCTAAAACTAGTCTATTAGATGAAAACTTTGCATCTCAAAGAATCCCCAGATACCACGCGCAATGGTCAGTGTGGTATTTGGGAGTTCTCTAATTTTCTTTTACTAGATCGAAAACATCAATTGTTTGTCAATGAACAGAATCTGGAAATTCGAAGGCTTTAATTCATTTGGCGAATAAACAAATGAAAGGTTGTGAAACCGAATGGATGTAACAAGATCAATAAACTGTAAAGAACTTAGAGATTGCGATGTTGTTGATTCTAGTGGAGAGAGGGTAGGTCGTATCGATGATGTTACTTTTACCTTCGATGGCTCATTGAAACTCAAGCAATTCATTCTTGCTGGGTCAAGATGGGAGGAGCTACTTGAATCAGCAAAGATCAAACCAGATAAGGACTATCTGCTAGATGCGGACCTCATCACAAGGATTGGTAATAAGGTTCAACTGAGCACAAATGTGAATAGTCTGAAGACAACGCTCGATGCAGGAGCAATATCTGCTGATGAAATTCGGTGGTCTGATTTGACGAAAATGGATATCTATGACCATCATGATGTCAAAGTCGGACGTGCTGTCGACATAGATTTCGACCTTGATGGTTCAGCTTCCCTGATTGTTGGTGGGGGATTGGTTGAAGAATCACTCGAATCTATGGGTCTCAAGGCTGATATCGATATCATCGTTCCAGCTAAGACTATAGCGTCAATGAGTGATAAAATCAAACTTACCGTATCAAAGGATAATCTCAAGCTCACCATGGATAAGGCACTTGAGAATCCAGAAGTCAAGAAGGCAAAAGACCATCCTGCAGATAGACGCGCAGCAGCTAAGGTTCGATTGTACTGGTAGTAACAATTTCTTTTCTGAAGAATCATGCCACCACCCTCCCAGTAAGTAGTAGTTCATTATCGATTCTGAGGATTGTTACTGTCAATAATTGCTATGGGATTTCTTCGAATGTAATACACTTCTCTTCCCATTCCATTTGCCGCTTCTCAAATTCATTAAGCACTGCAAGATTACTGAGTGATAGTGCATCATCCATCCAAGTGATGTATTCTTCTCTGTCCACGAAAACATCATCCGATGTTTCGAAGTCTTTGTACATGCATCAAACCTCACACGCAATGGAATTCATGAGTGATGGTCACAGATAAGCTCGTCGGTTGTTAACCTAATATATCATAAATTGTGTACTTCACTTCCCATTCCATCTGATGCTTAATATCGCTATCCATCACTCCAAGATTGCTGAGTGATAATGCAAGGCTGTCCTCAAACATCCCTGGGAATTCTTTAACCAATTCGCGCTTGAGCTCAACAGCTTTCTCCAAAAGGGAGTAGGCATCTTCCTGACAACCTGCTTTACTATGAAAAAGAGCGTAGTTGTGTAGTACTATTGTAAGATGCAACTTGTATTGCTCCGGAGTTCTTTGGGCAAGATCTTCAACAACGGATAAAGCGTTCTGAAAATGAGGTTCTGCAGCTTCTAATTCGTCATTATCAGCGAGAATAACCGCGAGATTGCATAACGAAGGTAGTCCGTTGTAGTACTCGGGTACTTTTTTGTGCGCGATTTCCAGAGATTCTTCAAGCGCAGCCTTTGCTTCAGGCAATCTGTCTATGCGCCAGAGCAAAATCCCATAATTGTTTAGATATCTAGCTAAGTTGGCAAGCCATACTGGCGGCAATGACCCATAGTCCCGGAGCAGTTGAATGGCTTCAAGTAATGCCTTTTCTGCCTTCTCATACTCACCAATTCGCATTAGGTTGATTGCAGATGCATTAAGTTCATTTCCCAAAGACAGAACGTTAGCACCGAGTTCAATACGTTTCCTGCGAATCCTAATCGCTTGATCGATTGATGAAATCGCTTGTGATAACTTTCCACGAGCTCCATAAATCATACCTAAGTAAAGATAAGCACCTTCTATCCAACCTTGGTACCCTTCAGGTGATTCCTCAACTTTCTCTTGTCCTATCTTTAACTCCTCTAAAAATAGTTGTTCAGCCTCGTCTAGTCTGTGGATTCCCAAATAGAAAAGGCCGTTGCTCTCTAGCTGGTCTCCCAGTCTTTGTAGAAAGACATCTGGATCTTTGTCAGCAAGACTTTTTCGAATCTGCAACGCTTCATCGTAAAACCGTCGTGCGTTCTTCACGTCACCTTTTTGTTCAACCAAAAATGCTCTATTGTTCATCATTGCTGCTAGGACCGTTCTATGATAGGAGTTGTCTGGTTTAGATTCAACTAGCTTCCTTTGAAACTCAATTGCCTTTTGGTTAACTTTCTCTGCTTCCGCCCATTTGTTAGCATAGGCGAGTAATACACCCAGAGCATTCAGAGAATAAGGAATTTGAACATTATCTTTGACCTTTCTATAAATCTCAACTGCTTCTTCCATAGGAGATATCGCATCTAAGGGATTCTTCTTGGTTAGAGACTCACCGTACTTCAGCAGTATCCAAGCTAGAGATTTGAGCTGTTTGGGATTTCCCTCTGCTGCAACTACTCTTTGGATTTCTAAAGCCCTAGAGATTGCGTCATAAGCTTCGTCTACCCTGGTATTTGCCAACATATCATATAGCTCACAGAGGTAATCCGCTACACTGTCAAGATGCATCTGCGGCTCATCTTTTGCCAGTTCCTCATTGATTCTTATAGCCTCTCGAAGTGCTTCCTCTGCCTCAGGAAACCGATTCACTCTCCACAATGCTTTGGCTCTAAGTCCCTGAAGCTCAGCTTCACCCTTAATTGAATGAAATCTCATATTGTCAAGAATTTGCAGGGCATCAAGCACCTCGTGATTCAGGATAAGATTATTGATTCTATCCTTTGCATTCTCAATAGCATCCTCTTCAGAGGAAAGAGCCCTGACAGAGAAGGCATGTCCAATGAGAGTCAAATCACTCTCCTCGTCAGCCCTCTTTTCAAGCAGTTGAGCAACTTCATCTACCAGACTCTTGACTCGTGGACCTAACTCAGCAAGGATTAGATCACTTGCCAAGTCATGAAGCACACAGGTTCCATCATCTCGATTGCGGATAAAACTCAAACGCATGAGTCTATCCCATGTATCAGTTGTCATTGATGGGGCAACAATGCTCAGTAAGTCACGATTGAAGAATTGTAAAAGTCCTGCGCGATTGATTATATCCTGGAGGTTTCCCGTCATATTGAAGAGTCTGCGCCATGTCATCAAACGAACTTCATCAAGTGTGTCAGCTCGAAGGCATTCCACGTCATCCAACGAAATCGTTCCAGCATCTTTCATGTCACAAATGGCGTCAATGACGAACGGGTTGCCCCCACTCACACTGATTATCTTCTCCTGAAGGTCTTTGTTAGATACTTCTCTCTTCTCAAGCAATTCACGAGTACTGGCTTCATCCAGCTCGGTGAGTTCTTTCTCCTCGACCTTTTCTTTCGCGTCTCCTGAAGCTGGACTCGACATTCTGCTTCCTAAAACACCAACACCGTTGTTTAGTGATGAAAGAAAAACACACCACAGCTCAGCCTCGCTGATTTTCTTTCCACCGTAACGCCAGAGTTTGGTTTCATAGTCAACGTACTCGAAGTGATCAAAAAGAAAGAGGATGGATTGTTCTAAGTTATTCCTGCTATTTAGGTCCTCAAGCAGTGCATCCAAATATAAGAACTCTGCATTTCGAGGTTCTTTCCAGAGAATCTCAAGCAAACGCTCTACATGATTCTTTCCTAGTCTCTCCTCCAACCATTTACCAACCGTGCCATATTTTCCCTTTAGCTTTGGAGCAATCTTAGATCCCGCTGCACTGATAGCACTACCAATACTAGCAAGAGATCCAATGAACGGAATAGCCATCGCAATCTCTTTTACCCACTCTCTTCCCTCTTGTTTTACTGGTTCGACACCTTCAACAAAGCGTTGGCGTATTTGCCAGAGGACATCAAATCGCTGTAGCTGTAAACCAATAAGAACGGCACCCTTAGCTAGAGTGTTCAGGCGGTCGTAGAACTCCGTGTATTGTTGACAGTCCAAGGGAATGTTGTCGGTGATTGTATTCCTCCAGTGTTTTAAAAGAGAGCTCTTTCCGATTCCTCCGATTCCCCGTAGATGAAGGATCATTGCTCTATCATTGCATTGTTGAAGTGCTTCTGACATCCATTCAATATACTCTTCTCTATCCACGAACACATCATCGGATGAATCGTAGTACTTGTACACACTCCTAACCTCACGCGCAACGGAATTTATACGTGAAGGTTACAGATAAGCGCGTCGGTTAGCATCTAGAGATTTTTGGTGAACTCCAAGGAGGGTTGTTCTGGATTGTTGTGCACTCTACGGTCCCAATACAACTCATCACAAAATGGTGCAGTGTGAAGAGTCTGTGTACGTCTAAGGTATTTATTGGAAAAATTAAATTCAGGCGCATCTCCGATATAGCATAATGAAATATATGCATACTCTGGATCGTGTAGATCTTTGAGAACCTCATGGGTTACACGTTTATCAAACCTATAGAGTATCTTATGGTCATCCATGATTATCCGTGTAAAATCTCCCAATCCGATCTCAGTCCACCGTTTGATTGACCTCTCACTAATCTCAATCATCGTGGGTCCTTTTTCACCAGTCTTCTCTCTATCTTTGGTTATCCTTTCATACTCGATTCTATCGGAACGCAATCTTAGGGCAACAACTTTCTTCCAGAACGCAATTCCTTCTTTGTGACCTAGCAAGTCGGCACCCGCTTTGGACAGATAATACATAATTCTCTCATTCTCACGTGCATCATTGAAACTTGTAACTTCAATTTTCTTATCGAAACGCTCTAGCTTCATTGGTATCTTCAGGTGATAGAATACGTATTGTGTGATGAGTATCGTTAGCCCATCATTATTCTTGAGATGGTCAAAATCTTTAATCAATTCTGATACGCTTTCAAGTCAATAGTACCCTCAGTTCCCCTTACAAAGTCGATTCTATCCTGAAATGCGCTGACAAAATCGTCGAAGATATCCTCATTGATTTCCTTCACATAACCCAAGATAGTATTCGTCTTTTTGTATGATATCTGAAGGTGTTCTCCTAATTTTGTTCTAATGATAGCATCTGGATTATATGCTTTCCATGATTCAGCTTTCATTTGATCACCTTAGTCTGATTTTTCCGTGTTAGCGATTTTTTCCCAGAATTCGGATGATGGTGGTTGAGCATCCGGATGCACCTCATTGTTCCAGTAGAACTCAATACAGTAGTTGCTTTGATAAAGTGTCTGAGGGGTGTTCTTTCTTCTGGCTTTCTTATTCAATTCCTGCTCAGGGGTTCCGGTCCAACAATATGAAAGATAAGCAACCTCACGATCTTCCAAATGTTTGATGGAATCAAAGACTGGGCATCGGTCAAATCTCAATGCAAGCTTGTGGTCATCATAACTAACAACTGTTAGTTCAAGATTACTCTCCCCTGTTTCTCCTTCCTTCACCCATCCATTAGTGATTTCCTTGATAGGTGGATGGCATTCATCATTCGATAACCTCAATAAATCCTGAGTTGCTCGATATACCATATCTTTCCAGAGCTCGATTCCTTCTGCTCGATCCATGATGTCAACTATAGCTTTCACTCTATGATAGCGGAAGACATTGGATGAACGGAGCCAGTTCAATAGAGAAACCTCAATCTCTTCAGATTTTGGTTGATAATCATCAGGTAGCTTCAATTCATTGAAAACAAATAGAATCATCAATTCGCGAAGTTCAGGATATCTCTTTAGATAATCACATTCTATCAATACTTCTTCAATATCAAGTTCAGAGTAGTCGATTCGAAAATCTTTGATATCGTGTTGAAGTCGCTTACCAAGAGCTTCGGTATAATCATTTACTCTATTCGGCTTTAATTGGCTGAGGTAACGCAATACGTGGTTAAAATGGATGCAATTCTCGATGATTACATCAACTGGATTTATTTTACGTCTTGGGTCAAGGACCTCGCTCTTGTAGTGTTTGACTTCCATTACGATCACTCGGGTCATATCGAAAACTCAACCTAACTCGCACTACCTTATGTTTTCCCTTAACAGTTTACAGGAGACTCTATTTTGCTATATAAGTTCATTCATTAAAGCATTAAATGTGTAAAGGTTTATTAAGCAAACCATATATGGCCACACAATTTGTTATTACAAATTAACTAGAGGAGAAAGCAATGAATATCGTATACAAGAAATGGGAACCTGGAAAAGGTCTCGAAGAGGTCCAAGCAAATATCTATACAGAAGTTTCTGGACTTCCTGCTCGTGCTGAGCAGATTGGACCAAGAAATGATGAACGTGGCATGGATGCAACTCGGTATGCATTGACTGAGGATGGTAAACCACTGGCTTACGTCACATCTGCAACTTCTGATGATGAACCTTGGAGAGGGTTCATTGGCTACCCATGGAGTCTTAGTGATTGTCCAACTGAAGCAAAAGACAAGCTATTCGATGAATTGATGGAACATCTATACAGCATAGATAATATCAAACAAATCAGAACTGCTGTTGTTGTAGGTTCGAAGACAAAGAATGAGCAGATCGAGTATTTCAAAGGGAAAGGATTTGTCGAGGCTGAGAGATACTATACTTACACCAAGGACCTTGACATCGAGAAATCAGCTGCAATAGATGTAAAGGAGAAATTCGAAGGCAAAGAGGCTGAACTCACTAGTCGAGTTGCAACAGAAAAGGACATACCTGCGCTTGTCATGCTTTGCTTATCTGATCCTCATCTACGAAGAGCCTTTCCTAGCGAAGAAGCGTTCACAGACTACTTCAGAGATAGAGTACTCAAGGATGGACACTGTGTAATGCTGTTTGATGATGATAAACTTGTGTCTGCTTCAGCACCACTGAGATTCAATCCTGATGGAAATATTTTGAGTGGAGATGAGGAACGTTATATCATGAGATTTACTGCGGCTAAGCCTGGATATGAATACATTTGGAATCGACTTGCAATTGAAATAGCAAAGGAATGCAAATCTGCAGGAATGACTGACCTTCCTCTGAGAACTTTCTTTGGATTCAGAGCAGAAGGTGCAACAGCAATCGGTTTCGCGAAGATGAATCCAGACATCGAACTTAATGAGATATTCTATCGACATGAGAATACAAAGTAGAATCAAACATCAATTATCGGTCGTAGATTGAAAATGCAGTCTGTAAAGCAACAAAGTGGATTGGAGAAACATCACTCAAATTGCAAGGCAATTTTCGGGATTGTTGGTAGTCCTCGACGAGGAGCTAATACAGAAACCCTTGTAGACTCTGTACTAGCTGGGGCGACAGAATTTGGAGCAACTGCAACAAAGGTTGTCCTTTCTGAATTCAATTTAGCTCCATGTCAAGCGTGTGACAAATGCCAACGAGAAGGTAGTTGCATCCACGATGATGATATGCATGAACTTGTCGAGTTAATGAAGATGAGTGACATTTGGGTGCTAGGAACTCCAATCTACTGGTGGGGACCAAGTGCACAAGTTAAGGTATTCATTGATCGATGGTATGGAGTTGATCCGAGGATCTTCCAAGGTAAACAAATCATTCTGACTATACCAATGGGGGGGAAAAACGGCCATTTTGCTCGTCATACCATTGGAATGTTCAAGGATATCTGTAATTATCTTGGTATGACTTGCATTGAAACCATCGTTGCTACAGGAATGCGCGAAACAAATTCAGTGCGAGAGAGTGCTCATATGTTGGAGTCAGCTCGTGCAATAGGTATGAGAATTGTTGATATCTGATAGTAAAGTACTGGGAGAAGAGCCTTTGGTTCTAAAGTAAGAACCATTGACTCCATATGAAGAGGTATATGAAATAAACTGCTGTTGGCTATCCTTCTCTTTATCTATTCCTTTACGCGTACTTCTCAATGGCCGCAAACAAATCTGCACTTCGAATAGGCTTTGTGAGAAATGCTAATGCTCCAGCTTCGATTGCTTCAGTCATTACTGTTTCATCAGCGCTAATGAACAATATTTTAGTATCTGGATTAATGTGCATAATTTCCCTCGTGGCTGTTACTCCATTCATGACGGGCATTCGATGATCCATTAGGATTATGTCGGGTTTCGGTTCCAATTCAGAAAAGATCTCAATAGATTCAGCGCCATCATATGCATGTCCAACTACTTCATGATTACCTATTGATAAAATCCGATCTAAGACCTTATGCAGAAAAGTATCATCATCTACAATTAATACTGATGCCATTACTGACTACCTCCTTTCACATCTTTGCTACCCGCAGAAAGTCTAAGTAGTAGGATGAAATTTGAACCTTTCTCAGATTGACCTTCTACTCTATCTTCCACCCTGATGTAGCCTCCATAATTTTCTAGAACATGTTTCGTTAAAGTGAGTCCCAACCCGAGACCTCGAGCGCTTTCTTTACGATTCATAAGCTGATCAAAAATCAAACCTTTTTCCATATCGACAATGCCAGGTCCATAATCCTTCACTTGTATCTTAATAAAAGGTGTGTGAGGCATTAATTCTACATCAATTTCAATTTGAACTCGGTCTCTTTTATCGAATTTCATTGAATTATGTAACAAGCTTTTGAAAACCTCTATGAGATATTCATCAGCTGTCACAAAATATTGACCCGGTTCTAGATTTGATTCAAGAGCCATGACCTTGTGAGGGAATGCTCTTTCCACAATCTCTTTTGCAGCTAATAGTGACTCTCCAAGATCACAGAGAAACATTTTAGGGGCTCTCTTAGCAATCCTTAGAAGCTTCTTCACATTGGATATCAAATTAGAACCACGATCAACTTCAACTACACTTTCTTGAATCAGATTCTTAAGATTGTCAGGTAATTCTGACGAATGCAGTGCGACTTCAAACGTCGAGATTATCTCTTGATTTATATTAGTCAGATCGTGTGTCATTAGGTCCAGAAGAAATTCCACTCGCTCTTGCTCGTGCCGTAATTCATCAAGAATTCTGTTCTGTTCATTTATATTTCTAAAAATACCCGCTGCCGCAACAATTTGTTTTCCTTTATAGATAGGGAATAGACGTCCGTCAACTTGGATAGGATTGCCATTTTTTGATACAAAAGTGCTTGCAAAATTAGAAATGTCTTCACCCTTGAGAATCCTCGACATTGCTTCCTCGGCTCTTCGTAAATATCCCGGGAAGACAAAATCTTTTAGCTTAATATTTGGAAGATCTTCTTCATTGTATTGAAGAGTTCTCAGCCAAGTTGAATTTGCATATTCAATTGTTCCATCTTCTGTTATACTTTGAATAAGATCGGTTGTTCCCTCAATCAGAGAATGTATTAAATCATCATTTTTCAACTTGTTTTCACCCTTTTTTGTTTTGGTTCATTTTTACTGAATTCATTTCATATCGCCACATTTTCAAGGTATGGTGCCCAAATCTGATTGCTTGCTCTTCGTGCTTCTTGAATGTAAGCATCAGCAATTCGTTTTCCATATCTCTCAAAGAAATATTCCTCAATTTTATTAATCAAATATTCAAGCGCATCGCACATATCATCCAAATCAGCAGGACTCATGTTATCTTCAAGAATGCATTTTACTTTGGTAGAATTATGGAGGATAATTCTATTAATCCGCGGTTGGTGGAGTCTTCCCTGGTCGCAAATTTCCTGAAAAGTTTGTATCATCTCTTCTTTTCTTCTCCATGAAGATCCTTTAGCAATAAGGTTGGATAGAATGCTCTCGTAAAGTAAAACAAGTCGTTTCTCAACTGAGATTCTTTGGACTAAACCATTATTGATTAATCGGCCAAGTTCTGATAATAACAATTCTTGATCCTGGATGATCATATCCTTTGTTATGTCGGATAATGGAATTCTTCCATCTAATTTAGCTATCACCTGCAAAGTTTCTCCGAATAATTCCAAGGGATTCTTTTTCTTAAAAATCTGTGATGCCGCTTTCTCTGAAAGTGCTAATATATCATTATCAGCAGGTAGAAACTTTAATTTCACAATACCCTGCCAATATGCCATTGAAATATGTGTCATTACTTCTCGAATAGATATATCTTGAAACTTTGCAATGTTCTCAATCGATTCTGTTTCTTCAAATCCAAGGAGAATTTTTGAAATAGTAAAAGCAGTACTGGGGAATCTGAATTTATCCAATGAAGATCTCCATTGAGGCAATTTTATCACTTGCGTTCTTCTAGTTATTCGTTCATCAACAAATACTCTTCTAACGAATTCATCAAATTCAGCAAATACGCTTGATTCAACGCCTTCTGCATGCTTAAAAACAGCAAAAGAATCTTCGAATTCACGGATTATAGATCTTAATTTACTACGAGCCTCACTTGTTTCTCTCGAAGCAATGAGAGCACCCATAATCCAGTCTCCCCCCTCAACTATCAATATTGAATCTGAACCATAGACTGTTTTCCAAGTCGAATTTTGCTCGCCAATCATCTCCGCCATAAAACTCGTCATTGCAGATACAAAACCTGAGAGAATCTGGGGGTCCTGTACTTCCTCAATAAAAGAATGAGAATATGGTGCAAGACCGCCGTCCTTGTTAATTAGTATTATTACTTTCTCATTTGAACTAGACTGTGAAGTAGAGGATTCAGCTATCAGATTCCAGGTAAGACCACTTGGGTCGAAATATGAATTCTTTTCAATCATTGCTAGTACCTCCTTGGGCAACTATCACTAATGGTAAGGTAATCTCAAAGACTGCTCCTTCGCCCTTTCTACTTGGGACAAGCTCTATTGTTCCACTTATTGTTTCGACTACTTGTCTGGAGAGAAACAATCCTAGACCACCACCCCGAGTAGAAGCTCCTTTTTGGAATAATCTATCTCTTACTTCGCCAGCAATTCCTTTGCCATTATCTGATATTCTTACAATGACTTTTTGATCTACTTTCGTGAATTCAATCGTAACTGTACATGATTCACCTGCATGAACTGCTGAATTTCTTAGCAAGTTTTCAAATACGAGAGGTAGTAAGTTACTCTTTTGTACCAGGAATGAATCTGATTCTTCATGATTGATTATTTTTATTGCCAGATTCGAATGAATTTCTCGGGCAAATAATGATACTTTATCAATTATGCTAATGAGATTTTGGTCTATCTCATTATCTTTTCGGCCAAACGCATTGAGTAAATTCATGATTCTATCGCAAACAAATTCTATTGAACCGAAAATCTCTTTCCACTCTATACCCGAATTTTGAAAAATCATTTTACCAAGATCGATATTTGCCAATATTACTCCTAAATCGTTCTTGATATCATGTCGAAGGAGTGACGAATATAAAACCAACTCACTATGTTGGCTTTTCTGTGACTCCATGAGTTCTCTTCTTTCTATAAAAGAACCTATGTAAGCCGCAAGATTATCTGATAGATAACCTTCTGCTTTGAGAAAAGGTCCCTCGAATTCTTCTGGTCTTGCTTCTAGGTAAAACACTTCTAACGTTCCAATTTCCTTTTCTGAACTCATAATTGATCGGAGTAGTTTCCACTTTGTTTCATTGAAATTGGCGGAAGTGACTACTTCACGTCCAAGTGTCAATCGAACACATGTGATATCTGAATATTGCCAAGATTCAGGAATTAGATGTACAAATGTTGTCAATATGTCAGGTATAGGTTTAATGTTATTAGAGAGGAGGTTAGTAATATTGCTCAGACAAACAAGTTGATGTGCTTCATTGGCTATCTTGGATAGATCCGGTTCTGCAACTAGTGCTTTCATGAGTTTTACTTCCTCTGGACATTTACTTTCAGATTTGTATCATCTCCAAAGGAGTTTTCATAATTAATGTGTGAATCAGTAGAACAGTCAGAGCAATATTCGAAATCACTATCTCCAAATTTCTCTATATAATCTGCAATATATTTTGGTTGAATGTCTGTTTCTTGGAGTGTCTTTCCTTCCGATTCTATTGCTGTATTGTCTGTATGTATTTCATTCAGGATTTTCATCATACTTGGATTAGTTTCATTTCGTGTACCTACAACCATATGCTCCTAGCTCCCAAATATTCTAAAACGAGAATGATAAACATCTTATATATTTGAACAAGTATTCTATGAAATTCTAAATGTGATTTTCGTACCAACTGCCTCTAATATAGTAAAATCATTTGTAGAATTATACATTAGTTATTCAACTCATCTTGAATAATAAAGAATATCTATTACAACACATATAAGATTATAGATGTGAATAGATTTAGTTAGTTTGAATAGATTAAGAGATATACCAAGAAAAAAAATGAGATTACAATTAATGTGCCCTGAAAACAAAACTGGTGTACTTCCTGAACAAGATAGTCTTGATGTTAAAATCATTGACACACCAGAACAACGTGCGAGTCCATATGCTAAAATAAGGCAAGAAATACTCAGAGTTTTATTATCTGGATTCCAAGATTATTCATCTACAACGAGAAAAGAGCAGAGATTGCTTGTTGATGGAACAAGAATCACTGAAGAGATAATGGTAGTAACTTCAATCACTAGATTTTGGATGACTGCTCCGGAGATACTGGAAATGCTTTTGTCAACCAGTCCATAACTATCTATAGCAGTAACGAGCGCTTACTATCATTTAGGAAAATTACAAGAACAGGGATTAATTGAGCAGCTCCCCCCAAAAAGCCAGTGGTAAGAGAGGACACTGCATTTGAATGGTGATGATTTGATTCAGATT
>Ga0315534_1002017_pt1 | contig 13909 bp, 12 predicted proteins | sample SalMarSW160240MG_FD_203094 | JGI IMG/M metagenome (GOLD analysis project Ga0315534, IMG submission 203094) | Salt marsh sediment microbial communities from the Plum Island Ecosystem LTER, Massachusetts, United States - Salt Marsh Sediment SW1602-40 ... | reverse complement strand
ATGCGTTAGAGAACGGGACCAGTTATGGCGCTCCTACTGAGCTTGAGCTTAATCTTGCAACAATGATCGTTGAGACTGTACCCTCAATTGAAATGGTGAGAATGGTAAATTCTGGTACAGAGGCTACTATGAGTGCTATTCGCCTGGCCCGAGGATTTACTCACAGGGATATGATTATCAAATTTGATGGCTGCTATCATGGTCATAACGATAGCAGCTTGATTAGTGCTGGTTCAGGAGTGGCTACCTTTGGTATACCTGGCAGTCCTGGAGTCCCAACTGACTTGGCGAGGCTTACTATTTCGCTCCCATTTAATAGTTTCAAGGCGGTAGAGGAGGCAGTTGAAAAGTTTGGCGAACAGATAGCTGCTGTTATTGTAGAACCAATTGCTGGAAATATGGGCGTGGTATTACCAAAAGAAGGATTTTTAGAAGGACTAAGAGAGATTACAGAAGAGCACGGCATCCTCCTTATATTCGATGAAGTTATAACAGGATTCAGGGTAAGCCCTGGGGGAGCCCAAGAGCTGTATAATATTATGCCTGATCTCACGTGTTTAGGTAAGATAATTGGTGGCGGTCTTCCAGTAGGAGCCTATGGAGGAAGGAAGGATATCATGTCCCACATTGCCCCTGATGGCAATATCTATCAGGCTGGAACACTGTCAGGTAATCCATTGGCAATGGCTGCAGGCATGGCAACACTTATGATTTTAAAAAACAGAGAAATTTATGAAAAATTAGAGGAAAAATCGAGCTTTCTGTTCTCTGGCCTCAAAGATGCAGCGCAAAAGGCAGGAGTGGATATTGTTATCAACAGGGTGGGTTCGATGGGTTCTCTCTTTTTTACCACATCCCCAGTAGTTGATTTTACTTCAGTGAAGGCAACTGAGGCCAAGAAATACATACCCTTTTATAAAGAGATGTTGGCCCAGAGAATCTATTTAGCTCCATCACCTTTTGAGGCCATGTTTATTTCCTTGGCACATAATGAGGAAATCATGAAAAAAACGATTGACTTTGCCTTTAATGCCTTCAAAAAACTAAAAAGTTAACCAGACCAGCCTTATTAAAATATTAATATTCCTCTCTTAGGGCCTATCCAACAAGGAGACTGTATGCCTCAATCTGATGTATGCATAAAAGAACTGCTTGAAAAAAATTCTATAAAGACTTCAGCTCCGTGCAGGATTGATTCTGGAGGTACCTGGGATATCAAGTCCCTTGCACTTCCCTTGGAGGGGGCGGACCCTATAACGGTAAATTTGGCCATAAACTTAAGAACGTATGTAACCCTCTTGCCTTACAAATCAGGGTGGATCCGAATATTTTCAGATAATTTTGACACACAAGAGGCATACCCACTTGATAAAGCCCCATTTAATTCAAAATTTGGCCTTTTTTTTGCCATTGCATCTTTCTTTCGGTTTCACGGATTGGAGATAGCAATACGATCAACTTCTCCTGTTAATGCCGGTCTTGGAGGATCGAGTACTGCTGCTGTCGCAGTTGTGAAGGCATTTTCTGTGGTTAAAAGGTTATTGAACGAAAATGGAATAAAAAAAGAAGACATTCTCCATCTGGCATATCATTTGGAGGATGCAGTAAATGGTGGGATGTGTGGATTGCAGGATCAGGGGGCAGCAGTTTTTGGTGGTGTAAATAAGTGGTCCTGGCATTATTCCGATAGAGAAAGATTATTTACAAGAGAATCTATTCTTGATGAGAATGGGCAAAAGGAGATCTCAAAAAAAATCCTTGTTGCTTACAGCGGCAGAAGACATCTGTCTGCCAGGATAAACAGATTGTGGATAGAAAAGTTTTTACAAGGAGAGACAAGGTCTGGATGGATTGAAGTAAATAAAATTGTTAATCGGTTTGCCTTGCACATAAAGGAGAGAATGTGGAATGAGGCAGCTCAAGACCTAATAGAAGAGGTTGCGATACGAAAGAAACTAACCCCTGAGGCATTCACGCCAATAATTACACGACTTATTGAGGAGTCCAAAAAATCTGGATGTGGTGCCAGATTTACCGGTGCAGGAGGTGGTGGTACTGTGTGGGCCCTTTGCGAGATTGATGCGATAGCAAGGGTAAGAGAAATATGGACTCACATATTGAAAGGTACTAAAATAGGGGGGATACTTGAATGCAATGTAGATCCAATCGGGGTAAGTGTTTTACCGTAAGGAAGATAAAGCGAAACATACATTTGCAATAAGATGGCCTGAAAATAATTATTCCAGGCCATCTTATGAGGAAAAAATTTAATCATGATATTTAAATGAGACGTTAATCCTGGTCCTGAAACCTACGACCTTGCCATCCTCAATGGTCAGATCTAACTTGGTGATTTCTGCAATTCTTAAGTCCTTAAGACTTTTTGAGGCTGTATTAATAGCATTTTTTGCAGCCTCTTCCCATGAATTCGCACTGGTCCCTACAAGCTCAATAATCTTATACGTCGATTCCATAGCTGCCTCCTTTTTTACCTTAAGGTTAAATATATTCCTTTCCTCTTATGCCGTCACCTCCTTTCCTGTCTCAAATTTTTTTGATATTGATGTACCATGTCCGCCCAAAGAACACGTGGTGTGAAGTTTTATTTTGTACAATCACTTAAGGAACTGCAACAATCGACATTTATCAGGGTAAGCAAGATTGTAAGCAATTGCAATCAAAAGTTTAACAATCTTTCTTTTAAAGTATAGGCAAGGAATGTTTTCGAGTCAATTATAAAATTTGCAGATATTTTTTTTAAATTGACCTTTTTTTAATTGGCTGTTATTAAAGCTACATTGTAGCCACTAAGAAACTTACGTTTATCTTACTATTCTGTGAAGAGGTGTATATGGTTTCTTTTCAGAAACAATCCCTTTTGTTGGCTCGAAGATTGGATATGATAGCAGCCGTGGCAGTTTTTGCCATGATGGCCCTTACCTGTGTAGATGTTTTCTTGCGTTATTTTTTTCGCAAGCCCATCCATGGAACCTATGAGATTGTCGCCCTTTTAGGGGCTGTGGCTGTCTCCTTTGCCATGGCCCATACGTTGGCAAAGAAGGGTCATGTTGCGGTAAGCCTTATTGTACAGCTTTTTTCTAAAAGGTTGCAGGGCATCGTTGAGAGTTTCATCTCAATTTTTGGAATCATACTATTTGGCCTCATTACCTGGCAGAGTATTTTGTATGGTATCGACTGCCAAAGATCAGGGGAGGTTTCTATGACCTTGCAGCTGCCTTTTTATCCAGTAATATATGGAGTTGCCCTTGGTGCAGGGGTTGTCTGTCTGGTACTTCTGGTGGATTTAGTAAATGCTATAGCTAATGTGAAAGATAAATGAGTCTGACTACAATCGGTATAATTGGCATAATCATCCTGGTAATCCTTCTTTTCTCCAAGATGCCCGTTGGCTTTGTTATGGCCTTCCTTGGCTTTCTTGGTTTCAGTTATGTAGTTACCATTTATGCAGGCCTTAATTTATTAGCCAAAGATGTATTTGAGACATTCTCTTCTTACAGCTTAACAGTTATCCCTCTTTTTGTATTTATGGGGCAGATTGCCTTCCATTCTGGAATAAGCAGAAGGTTATATGACTCAGTATATGTATTTATGGGCAATTTTAAAGGAGGCCTGGCCATAGCTACGATTGGGGCCTGTGCAGGATTTTCTGCTATATCAGGGTCAACCAATGCAACTGCAGCCACTATGGCAACTGTAACACTGCCTGAGATGAGACGGTACAAATACGATATGAGTTTGGCTACTGGTACTGTTGCCGCAGGAGGAAGCCTGGGTATACTTATACCTCCGAGTGTTATATTTATTGTTTACGGGATCATGACAGAGCAATCTATTGGGAAGCTCTTTGCCGCAGGAATCTTTCCAGGCATACTGCTTGCCCTTTTATTTATGCTCACTGTCTATATACGGGTGAGACTGAATCCAGGGCTTGCCCCTCCTGGACCAAAAACAACACTAAAAGAGAAGGCGAAATCCTTTTTAGGGGTTTTAGAGGCCCTGATTATTTTTGCCTTTGTTATGGGGGGTCTTTTTTTTGGGATATTTACACCAACCGAGGCAGCGGCTGTGGGTGCCTTTTTTACCTTGCTTGTTGCCCTTTTAAGGAGGAGTTTAAGCTGGCAGGCATTTCTTAAATCCCTTATGGATACGACAAGGATAAGTTGTATGGTCATGGTGATCGTTACCGGGGCAGTTGTCTTTGGCCACTTCATGGCTATCACCAGGGTTCCCTTTGTTTTGGCTAATTGGGTGAGTGCACTTCCCCTGCCAAGCTATGCCATTATGGGGATAATAGTTATTATATATCTGTTTGGTGGGTGTTTCATGGATGCGCTGGCCATGATTATGCTCACAATTCCCATCTTTTATCCTGTAGCTACAGCCCTTGGTTTTGACCCTATATGGTTTGGTGTGGCCATTGTGCTTGTAACTGAAATGGGCGTAATTACACCACCGGTAGGGGTAAATGTATACGTAGTTCATGGTATTGCCAAGGATGTTCCACTTGAGACTATCTTTAAGGGGGTTGTCCCTTTTGTCCTTGCTCTTTTGGTCTGTGTGGTAATTCTATTAACCTTTCCCCAAATAGTCCTCTTTTTACCTGGTCTTATGTGATAGAGATAGGCTGAAAAAAGGGGTGCCAGAATTCCTGGCACCCCTTTTATATGATTTGGATTTTGGTCTTTATTAAATCTTACTTATTATATTTCGCAACCAAATCTCTGAGAAGCTTCACAGCCTTTTTTCCAGGAAGACCCTTCTCTTCCATCTTTGATTGATACTCAAGAATGATTGGACTAATAGACTGTACCCATTTTTTCTCCTCGGCTGGTGAGAGCCCATGGATGTTTTTGCCAAGCTCTATCACAAATTTTAAACCTGCTCTGTCAGCAGAGTCCCAGACATTTCCATGCACATCAACCCACTCCTCGCCAACTTCATCAAAGACCTTTTTAATATCAGGGGGAAGGGATTCATATTTTTTCTTGTTCATGACCACAAACATTGATGTTGTGTAGCCAAGGGACTTGGTCTCGATCACGTAATCTATGACTTCTCCTTGCTTCCACCCCTTGAGAACCTCGATTGGGGCGAATGTGCCTTCAACTACCCCCTTTTGAAGGGCCTCATAGGCCTGACCCTGAGGCATGGCTACCGGGGCGGCTCCCAAGTATTTGGCAAGTTTTGAGGCGAGACCAGTACATCTAATTTTCATACCCTTTAAATCAGCCAGAGAGTTTACATCCTTCTTGGCAGCAAGTATTCCAGGTCCATGGGCATGAATAACAAGTACCTTTACATCTTGGAGTTCTTTAGGATTCATCTTTTTATAAAATTCATATGCAACCTTGGTGGCAATCTTGCCGCTTTTGTAGCCGAACGGAAGATCCACTGCTTCCATGACGGGAAACCTACCTCTGGTATATGCAAAGCATGACTGGCCGATATCCGAGATCCCTTTCACTACTCCATCATAGCAGACTGGTGCTTTGGTTAAAGTCCCCGCAGGAAAATAAGAGATTTTGACCCGGCCATTGGTCCTCTTCTCAATCTCTTTTATCATGTTGGCGCCTTGAATTGCATGGCCATGGGTAGGTGGAAAAAAATTACTATAGGTAAGATTGATGGTTTGAGCCTTGGTAGATGGTACAAACGCTAGGGAGAATAAAAAGCAAAAAGCAAATAGTATAGTCAGCAAACCTTTCTTTTTCATTATTTCCCTCCTCAATAAGTTAATGAAAATCTGTTTAGAAATACCCAATTACTATAAACTTCCTTTATAACCACCTCCTCTCTAAAAAAAATAACTATCACTAAATATGCTTATGTCATAGTTTTAGAAACCATAATTGACAGCCCTTTGTCAATTAAAAATAATTCATTTTTTATATCCTCAAAGACCTTGCTGTTTTTATCTTTGAATCTCTTTAGACTGATTTTTTCAATGCTCATTCCTATTTTTTATGGCTAATTGGAGATCCATTACCATGAATTTTTTACATTGCATGGATATGGCCTATATTCTCTAAACACAGATACCTGCTGAAAATTTGGAGACCTATCCTAAAATAGTGTGTGTGGGATGGATTCAACTATTGGCATTAATCAGTTGTAGAGTTATTTTTAACGGCCAACTGACACCATCAAAAGACGCTACCTAATACATAAGGTTTGGTAAAAGAAGAATGATCTGAGGAAAAATCATTAAAATAATAACACCAGCAATGACTGCAAGCAGGAAAGGGATTATACCTTTGAAAATGGATTCAAGGGGTACCTCACCTATGACTCGTCGGGCTACTCCGAAAACCACATAGACATTGATTCCCACTGGTGGAGTGATAACACCCATCTCAGTCACCATCACAATAATGATGCCGAACCAAATCGGATCGTAGCCAAGGGCCATTACAACAGGAAAAAAGATGGGAACGGTGAGTGTTACAAAGGCAAGCGCGTCCATAAAACATCCGCCAATAAAATAGATGAACACAATTATTGCCATTATAATAAATGGTGGTAGGTCAAATCCACCAACCCAGGTGGCGATATCAAAAGGGATCCTGGTGACAGCAAGAAATTTGCCAAAAACAACAGCTCCAGCTATCAGCATCATCACCATACATGATGTGCCGAGGGTCTCGTAAAGGGCATTCACAAAGGCCTCCCACGTAAGCTGTCGTCTGATGATTGATACAAAAAGAACGCCAAAGGCACCTACTGCAGCGGCCTCAGTGGGCGTAAAAAGTCCTATAAATAGCCCCCCCATTACAAGGATAAAAACAGCCAGTGTTTCACCCATACCGAGAAATGATTTTATCTTTTCTTTCAAGGGAAACTTTTCTCCTGGGGGGCCCTGCTCTGGGGCAAGGCTACATTTGATATATATGGAAATGATAAACAGGATAGTAACAAGGATGGCAGGAAAAATACCTGCCACAAACAATGCACCAATAGACTGTTCAGTCAGGATACCGTATACGATCAATACGACACTTGGAGGCATGATCATTCCCAGGCCCCCACCTGATGCCACAGAGCCGGTTGCCAATTGATCTGCATAGTTGTAGCGCTTCATCTCAGGCAGTCCAACCGTTGCCATTGTGGCAGCTGTTGCAGGGCTTGATCCGCAGACGGCTCCAAAGGCAGTGCATGCAGATACAGTGGCCATTGCCAGGCCTCCTCTGATGCTGCCGAGCCATTTATAGCCCGTATTATAAAGCCTGTGGCTTATACCGCTATTGAAAGCCAATTGGCCCATGAGAACAAACAGGGGAATGGTAGTAAGCCCATAAGAAGAAAAGACGTCGTAAATGTTTCTTGAAAGAAGATTGAGCCCCCCTTTACCGGATATCATTATACTGAAGCCTATATAGCCAACCATGGCCATGACATAGGCCACAGGCATTCTGGACATAAAGATGATGACCATTATTATAATGCCAATGATACCGATAAGTGTGGGACTCATTTTTCTTTTAACTTCTTAATATTATTTAAAATATCTTGGAGAATAATCAGGATAAATATAAAGAGACAGAAGGCGGTAATATAAATAACGACATATTCTGGGAGCTCCAGATTCATGGAAAGTTCGCCGGCTTTATGCATTGTATGGGCATATTTAGTCATTCGCCAGGTTACAATTCCAAATAGACATAAACTTAGTATCCCGGTACAGATGTCAATAATGGCTTGCGTCCTCACTGAGAGCAGTCGAACTAAAATTTCAACCCCAACATGACCTCTAATTTTATGTGTATACGGTAATGCCATAGCCACCGATAAGGTTGCCATGAAGGCTACAATTTCCACTGAACCAAAAATGGGATAGAGAAAGAGGCGACCCACAACATCAGCACAGGTCAAAAAGGTCATGCCTACAAGACATGCAGCACCTATTATTTTCAGTTTCTCTAAAATCCAGTCAATAGTTTTCCAGAACATGCTCATGGCTCTCTAGGCCTATTACCCTGTTAATCATTATAGCTAAGGATCGGCCTTTATGAATAAAGGCCGATCCGATTACTTACGCCCTATTTCGAATATTTCGCAAGGGTCTCCATGGTGAAATCAACGATTTCCTTACCATTAAATCCCTTCTTATTCATATCCTGTATGTAGTCATCAATGACAGGGCTAACGGCCTTCTTCCATCGAGCAGCTTCTTTCTTATCAAGGCCGATAATCACACCCCCCTGGTTCAAAAAGTAATAAATGCCTTCCATGTCGCTCGCATCCCACGCCTCGCCATGCTTTATCACCCATTCGTCATTGATCTCTTCAATAATTTTCTGGATATCTGCCGGTAATGAATTCCACTTATCCTTGTTCATGACCACAAAAAATGAGGTGGTATACGCAGCAGAAAAGGCAGCAACCACGTAATTAGTTACCTCTCCCAATCTCCAGCCTTTATTAGCCTCAAAAGGATACGAGGCACCCTGTACCACGCCTTTCTGAATCATTTGATAGCATTCCGGCATGGGCGCGCCGACTGGTGTTGCTCCCAATGCCTTCTGATACTTGGCACTCGTTCCGTGGCCTCGCAACTTGAGGCCCTTTAAATCCTCTAACTTTGTCACCATTTTGTCTCTTGTGTGAATAAGGCCGGGCCCATGTGCATGGAGATACATTACCTTGGTATCGAGAAGTTCTTTGGGCATAAATTTTTTATAGACTTCATTGATAACAGCTGTTGCCACCTTTCCGTTGGGATAACCTAAAGGAAGGTCAATAGCTGATATGACCGGGAATCGAGCTCCGGTATAAGCAAGGACTGAAAAACCGAGATCGGAAATGCCGGTTACAGTGCCGTCATAACATTGTTTGGCCTTTGTCAAAGTTCCTCCAGGGTAATATTCCACCTTGACTCTCCCATTGGTGCGCTTTGCTACCTCCTTGGACCATGCCTCGGCTAATTTGCTTTGAATGTGTGTGGGTGGAAAGAAGCAACTATAGGTAAGCTTTATGGGTGCAGCTTGAGCCTTTTGATATAAAAGGGTAGTAAAGGCAACTGCTACTGCTATAATCATAAAAAGCAAAAATATTTTACGTTTCATTTAATATCCTCCTTTATAAAGTCGTTGATGAAATTTTTTTTGAACCTTATTTTAATAAAGTACGCGATTTCACCTCCTTTCAGGAAGGTATGAGACTGGTATGATATAGAATCATTATGGAAAGTATGACTACATTATAGCTACAATATAACTATAGCTACAAGAAAAAGATGTCAATCAAAAATATTTTTATTTTTTTGTGTTTTTCCCTCTTTTATAGCCAGCCTCAAAGACTTTAAGGTTTATATCCTTTAATTTTTTTGGGCTGATTCTATCAATAGTTGTCTTTATATCTTTATACCCAATCGGTCCCTCATTAAAGGCCGAAAAATAACCTAACAGCGCCAGATTGGAAGACCTTGGGGCACCCAACTCTTGTGCTATTGTTGCCGCAGATATTGAATGATAGATAATGTTTCTTTTATCCAAAAGTCCTTTTGCCTTTTCTCTCGGAAAATGCTTTGAATGTGTGTTGACATACATTCTTGCACCCTGGGACAGAAAGGGAAGATTTCTGTATCCCTCATTTTCTTCCAAAGAAAGCAGGAAATGGGCCGTCCCAGTCATCACTAAAGAGCTTTTCGCCTCTCCGAGCCGTAAATGTGAAACCACTGATCCACCCCGTTGGGCCATGCCATGGGTTTCAGCCCCCATAACATTGAATCCTTTATCGAGAGCAGCTTGTGCAAGCACTCTGGTCATAAACAGAATTCCCTGCCCACCTAATCCGCTTAAAATAATATTAATGGTTTCCATCACAATTGCTCACGCTTCAACAATAGCGCCTTTAGGGCACACCTGAATGCATACACCACAATCTACGCATAGTTCCCTGTTAATATTTACCCTTCCAAGTTCGGTGTCGTGAAAGAGGGCAGGGCATTCAAAGCGATCAAGGCAAAAATTACATTCTATGCAATCATCCGTTATGGTTACCTTTTTCTTGTGTGGGATGGCCTTATCTGGGTACGCAATAACACAGGGGTGACGAGCGATAATTACTGCCATTCCCCCTTTTGGGTCTTCCACGTAGGTGACTGCCTTTTTAAGTAAACTCGTTGTTTTTTTAATATTATAGGGATCAACTACCTCGATGAAATCAACCCCACAACCAGCTACAATTCTTTCAAGGGGAATAGCCTTTCCCTCACTCCCATCTGCCCTTATTCCCAGAGCAGGGGTTGGCTGCATACCAGTCATAGCTGTTGTCTGGTTATCAAGTATTACCAGGATGAATCGTGAACCATTATACACCGCATTCAATAATCCGGCTGTTCCAGAGTGGAAAAAGGTTGAATCCCCGATGGTGGCCACAATAGGCTGCTCTATCGAATCCTGGGCAAAGGAATGATAAAAACCCGATGCCATAGTTATAGCTGCGCCCATATCCAGAACGGTATCTACCGCACCCAGATTAAGCCCTAAGGTATAACAGCCAATATCCGAGGTAAATATTGCCTTTGGCCTGGTCTTCCTTATAGCAAAAAACGCTGCCCTTTCAGGGCAACCGGGACAGAGGGTTGGTCTTCGCACAGGCAGTTGAAGATCTTTTACCAATTGCACTGCTTCATGATCATCATCTGCCTGAAAAGGCTCTAAGTTCAGTTCCTCAAGCACATTGTTTATCAATGTGTGGATTACGTGGGGAACAAGCTCCCCTTCAGGTGGCACATGCCCAGATAGACGGCCCATAACCTTCTCTCTGTCTCTTAAAAGGTATTCGATGAGGGTGTCTGTCTCCTCGGTGACAAGCACTCTCTCACAGGCTGACATGAACTCAATAGCCAGACTTTCAGGAAAGGGATAGGGAGCACCTATCTTGAGCACAGGGATATCGGTACGATTTTCTTCAGATAGGAAATCTCGAATAACAGAGTAGGGTATACCTCCTGCAACGATACCGAGAGGGTATTTTATCCCTGATTCAAGATTATGGAAGTTGTATTGAGAGAGATTCTCGAATTTTTTTCCAATTTCCTTCAATTTTTTATTTAGTTCTCCATGGAGTATAAGACGGAAACGTGGTGTGGCTGCCCACCTTTGTGGATTTTTCTCAAAAGAGGCCTTCTGATTATTCTTTTTGATTGGTCCGAATGAGATATTTTGTCGTGCATGACATACTCGAATGGCTGGCCTCAGGATCACCGGAATTCTGAATTCCTCTGAGATATCCATTGCAAGCCCAACCATCTCTCTGGCCTCCTGAGGATCAGAGGGGTCCAGAACAGGCACCTTAGCAAGCCTGGCCATAAAGCGCGTATCCTGTTCTGTCTGGGAGGAATGGGGTCCGGGGTCATCGCACGAGATAATAACAAGCCCCCCTACAGTACCTATATACGCTGCACTCATCAAGGAGTCGGCCGCTACATTTAGTCCCACCTGTTTCATGCAGCAGGCAGCCCTCTTTCCTGTAATAGCGGCAGCAAAGGCCGTATCCAGGGCCACCTTTTCATTGGTTGACCATTCCACGTAGGTATCAAGTTTTTCTGATTTCACGAAGCGGACAACTTCGGGCAGGATCTCTGAACTGGGAGTGCCGGGATACGAAGTAACTATTTGGCAACCAGACTCTACAAGGCCCAAGGCTATAGCCCCATTTCCAAGGAGAATTTCTTGTTTAATCATTTTTCTTTTTAACCTCTTTTGCCTTTTCTATGAGGCCCACTAAGCTCTGAATCTTCGGCTTTGGTGGATCAAACACCCGGTCCAATTCTTCCTTGGTGTAATGGTTTTCCAGAAACGTATTGATATCTAAATACATATTCCAACAACCAACGATCCATCTGCATGGAAGCATGTTGTTTTCGAAACGGCAGTATTTAAAATTAACCTCGCCGCCCACCCTGGGACATCGAAGCGTTTTGTGATCGTACTGTTCGATCAATTCGTTTACCTCCCATTGTAAAGGAGCGCACACACAGGTCCGAATGGATAGGACCTGTGAGTGCGCAATTAAAGAAACAACCTATCTATCATACAGCGGTTCTCGCCATTAAAACGAGACATTTTGTGGCTTATATTTTGCTACAAGTCAACCTTGGGCAGTTCAGCCTGCGCCTTCTTTACCTCCTCCTCAGGATAGGCATAATCTTTGAGTTTACCTGACAGGTATGCATCATAAGCACCGAGGTCGAAGTGACCATGTCCACTGTGAGCTATTAATATTGTTTTTGCTTCTCCTGATTCTTTACACTTAAGCGCCTCGTCGATGGCAACCCTAACATTGTGACATGGTTCAGGCCCGCTTATAATGCCTTCCGTGCGAGCAAACTGTATGCCGGCCTCGAAGGTAGCAGTCTGATGCACGGCTTTGGCTTCAACAAAACCCAATTCATAGAGGTGGCATATGATTGGTGCCATTCCATGATATCGCAGGCCTCCAGCATGTACCGGGGGTGGAATAAATCCGTGACCCAGTGTATGCATCTTGAGCAGTGGAGTCAAACCAACCACATCACCAAAATCATAGGCATACATTCCCCTGGTAACGGTGGGGCAACTTTCGGGCTCAACACAGATAATACGCATATCTGGCTTTTCTCCGCTGATTTTATCTCTGACCCAGGGCAGGAATTGGCCGGCGTAGTTGGAGCCCCCGCCAATATTACCTACAATAATATCGGGGTAGGCATCTGCCATCTCCATCTGTTTCCTGGTCTCCTCGCCTATGATGGTCTGGTGAAGCAGGACATGATTGAGCACACTGCCCAGAGAATAGTGGGTATCATCACGACTTACAGCTTCCTCTACTGCCTCACTGATAGCAAGTCCCAGGCTTCCAGGGCAATCGGGCCATTTTTCCAGCATATCTCGACCCGCCTTAGTTTCGGTGCTGGGACTAGGGAAACACTTTCCTCCCCAGACTTCCATTGCGATGCGGCGATAGGGCTTCTGGTCATAACTTATCCTGACCATATAGACCTTGATCTCTACATCAAAGAATGCACCGGCCATACTCAGGGCGCTGCCCCACTGGCCGGCACCGGTCTCAGTAGTTATGCGTCTTATGCCCTCCTTCATATTATAATAGCACTGAGCTACGGCAGTATTCGGCTTATGGCTGCCGGCCTGGTTTGTGCCTTCATATTTATAGAAGATCTTGGCTGGTGTATCCAGGGCCTTCTCAAGACGATATGCCCGATGTAGCACTGTTGGTCTCCATGTACGATAGATATCCTGCAGCTCCTCTGGGATTTCAATCCATCGCTCGGTGCTCACCTCCTGCATAATAAGCTCCATGGGAAATAGAGGAGCCAGGTCATCCGGGGTTACCGGCTGCCCTGTTCCTGGATGCAAAACTGGTGGAAGTGGTTCTGGCAAATCTGCCTGGATGTTATACCAATGAGTTGGCATATCCTTTTGGTCAAGAAAAAACATTGCTCTTTTCATTGTACCCCCCTTTCGTTAATTGTTATTGTACATCAACCCGCAACAACCTCTGCCACGGACAGCCTCATCTATGTGTCTATATAACCAAACATCTTAACATTTATGTCAAGTTATTGAAGACGTCCAATAAAAAATGATATGTAGGTTGCGTAAAACGGTTATCGGTTGCGCAGCTCGAATCGGTTAACGGTTAACGTCATACGAAACCAGCAGCGCAACCTTATAACGTTAAACGAAACCGACATCGCTTCGCTTCAAGCAATGGATTATTCTTTTCCTCAACTCGTCGGTTTGAGACAGAGCTTCGCTAGTTTTATAATACATGGAGTTTTTTAGAGCATTCACAACTCTATCTTTTTTACTAAAAAAATATCTTCCAGACCACGCAATTCTTCGAGGATTTTATCGCTTACTGAAACATTTGTAGCCAAAAAAAT
>Ga0315534_1002016_pt1 | contig 13920 bp, 15 predicted proteins | sample SalMarSW160240MG_FD_203094 | JGI IMG/M metagenome (GOLD analysis project Ga0315534, IMG submission 203094) | Salt marsh sediment microbial communities from the Plum Island Ecosystem LTER, Massachusetts, United States - Salt Marsh Sediment SW1602-40 ... | reverse complement strand
TTCGCCCATTCGATCTCGCTCGCCACGTCCGCCGCGATCGACACGGTGTCGGGACCGCGCTTGCCGCCGGCCGCGACGATCGGCACGAGCAGCCGGGCCTTGCGCTCGAGGAGCCCCGGCATCGCGCGGTCGCGCAAGACCGCCCGCCGCCGCAGCTGCGCCAGCGCGATCGAGTGCAGGGTCCCGGCGGTCACGCCGCGGTCGTCGGAGACCCCCGACGTGCGCACGCGGCTCCTCAGCTCCCCGGCGGCCTTGCGCGTGAACGTGACCGCCAGCACCTTCGCCGCCTCGGCTCGCCCGGTCGCGACCCGCCGCGTCAGCACGCGCGTCTTCCCCGCCCCCGGCCCGGCCAGGATCGCCAGTGGCAGGTCCTCGCACGTGACGGCCTCGCGCTGGGTCTCGTCGAGATCGGCCAGGAGATCATCGGGCAGCAGCTCGTCGGGCGCCATCGAGCCAAGGTACGGACAGGGTGTGACACATCCGCGGATGCTCCGGAGGAGCGACGGTCACCCGGTCGAACGGTGGAGGCCCGCGCGGCGAGCGAGCGCCCGCGGGCCGGGTATCCCGGCCCGCAGCGAGGGACGGTTACGCAGTCAGACGGTGGAGGCCCGCGCGGCGAGCGAGCGCCCGCGGGCCGGGTATCCCGGCCCGCAGCGAGCGAGCCCAGACAACAGGTCGGGCCCCGAGTAGCCATCACGCCGAAGCGATCCGGACTCCTCGGGGCCCGTTCCCATCGAGTCGCATCTCTCACGGCATCGTGCACACCCGCGGGGGGTGCGACCGTCGCCGGGTCCTCGGCTCGGGTCGGGAAACCCGAGCCTCGTCGATCCGACTCCGGCGCCCGGGTCCCCCGAGGGGTTCCCGTCCACCGACCGTCGAAGCTCCGGCCCGTCTTCACCGCGTCCCTCGGGTCGCCCGTCGGTTCGCCGTGGCCCCGTGCCGTCTCCTCTTCGGCATCGTCGACAGTACGGACGGGACCACCAGGGGTCAAGGAGGATTTTTCAGAACGCGTTACCGTCCTGTCCGCATGGTGCAGGTCCCGCGCGGTCGGTTCGAGGACCTCGTGGCGGATGCGCTCGACGAGGTCCCCGAGGAGCTTGCCGTCGAGATGGAGAACGTCGCGGTCATCGTGGAGGACTGGCCGACGCCCGCGCAGCTCGCGGATCGCCGCGGCACGCTGCTCGGTCTGTACGAGGGTGTCCCGCTCACGTCGCGTGACCCGATCACCTACGCCGGTGTGGTGCCCGACAGGATCACGATCTTCCGCGGCCCGTTGTGCGATCGTGCCCGCAACGAGCAGGAGCTCGCCGCACAGGTGCGAGTCACGGTGCTGCACGAGATCGGCCACTACTTCGGCATCGGCGACGCGCGGCTGCGCGAGCTGGGTTGGGCGTGATGCCCGACCGCAACGTCTGGCGGAACTGGGCCCGCAACCAATCCTGCGCGCCGGCGGCGATCGAGGAGCCGCGCTCGGTGCTCGAGATCGTCGAGGCGATCCGGCGGGCGCGCACGGCGGGGCAGACCGTCAAGGTCGTCGGCAGCGGGCACTCCTTCACCGACGCAGCGTGCACAGACGGCCGGCTCCTGAGGGTCGACGCGCTCGATCGGGTGCTCGACGTCGACCGTGATGCCGGGACCATCACCGTCGAGGCAGGGATCACGATCCGCGCGCTCAACCACGAGCTCGCCGTTCGCGGGCTCGCGCTGCACAACCTCGGCGACATCGATCGGCAGACGCTGGCAGGCGCGACGTCGACGGGTACGCACGGCACGGGCTCACGACTCGGTGGTCTCTCGACGTTCATCCGGGGCATGGAGCTCGTGACGGCCGACGGCGACGTGCTGCGGTGCTCGGCTGACGAGGAGCCCGAGGTGCTCCATGGCGCCCGCGTGGGGCTGGGCGCGCTCGGCGTCGTCACGAAGCTCACGCTGGCCTGCGTGCCCGGCTTCACGCTCCGTCACGTGGAGCGCGCCGCCAACCTCACCGAGGTGGTGAGCGAGCTCGACGACCTCGCCGACGGGCACGACCACTTCGAGCTCTACTGGTTGCCGCACACCGAGACGTGCTCGCTGCTCTGCAACGATCACACCGACGACGCGCCGCGTCCCAAGAGCGCGTACAAGCGCTGGCGCGCGGAGGTCTTCTACCCGAACTACTTCTTCGGCGCGCTCGTCGCGGCCGGGCGCCTGCGACCCGCCGCGATCCCACGCATCGCGCAAGCCGTCGCGAGCACGGTCGGCACCTCACGGCTCGTGGATCGCAGCGATCGGATCCTGATCAGCACACGGCTGCTCCGCTTCGTCGAGATGGAGTACGCGATCCCTCGCGAGCACGCGAGCGAGGCGCTGCTCGCGGTGCGCGATCTCATCGAGGCCGAGGACCTCCGGGTCAGCTTCCCGGTGGAGGTGCGCTTCACGGCGTCCGACGACGTGCCGCTCAGCACCGCGCACGGTCGCGACACGTGCTACATCGCGGTCCACGTGGCGCGCGGCATGCCGCACGAGCGCTACTTCGACGGCGTGGAGCGGATCATGGACCGCTTCGACGGTCGACCGCACTGGGGGAAGATGCACGGTCAATCGGCGGCGACGCTGGCTGCGCGCTACCCGGAGTGGGACCGGTTCGCCCGCCTGCGGGACCGCCTCGATCCCGAGCGTCGCTTCACCAACGCGTATCTCGACCGTGTGCTCGGCGAGAAATAGGCTCCGCCGCATGCCGTACCCCAAGAACCTGCTCAACCCGCGGGAGAACCTCGCGCTCGACCTCCGGCCGCACTGGTGGTACTTCTCGAAGCACATCCTCACAGGGATCCCACTGTTCATCCTGTGGATCCTCTCGTTCCGTCTCGACGAGGGCACCGGCGCCGACGTCGCGCGCAGCGTCCTGGGCGCCCTGACCATCGTGTGGGCGATCTGGCTCGGCCTGAAGCTGCTGTCGTGGATGCGGACGTACTTCGTGGTCACCGACCAGCGCGTCGTCTACCGGACGGGCGTCATCTCACGGCACGGCGTGGAGATCCCGCTCGATCGCATCAACAACATCAACTTCCGCCAGGGCGTGTGGGAGCGGATCATCGGCGCGGGCGATCTCGACATCCAGTCGGCTGGTGACGAGGGCACGACGATCTTCGAGAACGTGCGGCACCCCGACGGCGTGCAGCAAGAGGTGTACCGCCAGATGGAGAGCGACGCGGTTCGGGACGCTGGTCGCGGTGCCGACGCGGTCGGTGAGGCCGTCGCCAAGGCGATGGCCGAGCAGGGTGGTGGGGGAGGCAGCGGCGGGCAGACCGTCCCCGAGCAGATCGAGGCGCTCGCGTCCTTGCGTGACAAGGGCCACATCACTGCCGCTGAGTTCGAGCAGAAGAAGGCCCAGCTCCTCGAGAAGATGTAGCGCCATCGGCCGCTCGCACGACGAACGGCGTCGTCGTGCGGCCGGTGCGATCCTCGTACCCGTCGACGACGCGGGTGAGCACCGACTCGGTCCGCTCGCGCCAGGCCAGGGCGACGACGCATCCGCCGAAGCCGGCACCGGTGAGGCGAGCGCCGAGGGCACCGGCGTCGACGAACGACGCGACCAGTGCGTCGAGCTCGGGCGTCGACACCTCGAAGTCGGCCCGCAGGCTCGCGTGGCTCGCGAGCAGCAGGGGGCCGAGCGCGCTGACGTCGCTGGTGCGCAGCGCATCGGCGAACTCGCGCACCCGAGCGTTCTCGCTGACGACGTGTCGCGCCCGGGGGTCGTGCTCGACCTGTCGCATGGTCGCATCGCGCAGTGACCGGAGGTTCAGGCGCGCCGCGGCCTTGTCGGTCGCGGCGCGCCGATCCGCGTAGGCGGAGCCCGCCAGCGTGCGGGCGACGCCACAATGCGCGACGAGCACCGTGACCTCTTCGGGGATCCGGATGGGCTGGATCGCGAGGTCCCGGCAGTCGATCAGCAGCGCGTGCCCCGCGACGCCGTGCACGGCCGCGAGCTGGTCCATCAGCCCTCCCGGCACGCCCGTGGCGCGCACCTCGGCATCCAGTGCCGTGACGGCGATCTCGTCTTCGGAGAGCCGCAGGTCGGCGGCGTCGGCGATGGCGATGGTCAGTGCCACCGACAGCGCCGAGCTCGACGACAGCCCCGAGCCGACGGGCACCGTCGACGAGACGTCGAGCGCGAGCGGCGGGACCGACGCGCCCCGTGCGTCGATGGCCTGGACCGCGCCCGCGACGAACCCGGCCCATCGCGGCTCGATCACCCGGGCATCGACCTGGCCGTCGGTGGGCACGACCGCTTCGCCGGCGACCTGCCGAGAGTGGGCACGGACCACGCCGTTCGACGCGGGGCCGACCGTGACGGTGCACTCGTGGTCGATGGCCATCGGGAGCACGAGCCCCTCGGCGTAGTCGGTGTGGTCGCCGATGAGGTTGACGCGCCCCGGGGCCCGGTACCACGCCGCCACGCCGTGGGTCACGCGCGGATCCTACGGTCGTCGCCCCGCCGGTCGGCTGGGCGTCGGGCATACTGCTCCCCGTGGGCCGGATCCGGAACTCGTGGGAGCTGGGGAAGATCTCGTGGGGCGTGCTCCGCTCCGACAAGACCCTCGCGGCGTTCCCGGTGATCTCGGCGATCGCCACGCTGCTCGTCGTCGCGATCTTCGCCGCCCTGATCGGGCTCACCGGCATCGACAGCAGCAACGGTCAGGACAGCCTCGCGGCCGTCGGGTACGTCTACGTGGTCGTCGGCTACATCGTCCTGGCGTTCGTCGCCACGTACTTCACGGGCGCGCTGGTGGCGGGTGCCAACGACGTGCTGGAGGGACGCCCCGCGACGCTCGGCGATTCGTTCGCCGCCGCGAACGCGAAGCTGCATCGACTGCTGCCGTGGGCGATCGTGCAGGCAACGGTGTCGGTGATCATCCAGGCCATCGAGGATCGGCTCGGCCCGCTCGGGCAGATCATCGCGGGCTTGTTCGGCGCGGCGTGGACGGTCGTCACGTTCCTCACGATCCCGATCATCATGCTCGAGGACGTCGGGCCGTGGAACGCCCTCAAGCGCTCGGGCACGCTGCTCAAGCAGACCTGGGGCGAGAACATCGTCGCCCAGGTCGGGTTCGGGCTCCTCGCGTTCCTCGCCGCGCTCCCCGGCGTCGCCGTCATCGCGATCGGCGTCGCCACCGGCAGCGTCGCCGCCGCGGTCGCGATCGGCATCGTCGGCGCGATCTGGATCGCGATCGTGAGCGTCGTGATCTCGGCGATGAGCGGCATCTACCGCACCGCCCTGTATCGCTTCGCGACCGACGGGCGTGCGCCCGGCGCGTTCGCCGGCGTCGACATGGCCCACGCGTTCGGCCCGCGTCGCACCCGCGGCACCGTCGGCGCCTGAGCCCGACCGGGTCTCTGGCCCGGTCACCGCCTCAGGTCACGAGGGGCAGCACATCGGCGGCGAAGCGGTCGAGCGCCTCGAGGTCGAACGGTGCACGCAGGCCGAGGTTGATCCCGTCGGCGCCAGCCTCGCGGTAGAGCAGGATCTGGTCGGCGATCGCCTGGGCGCTCCCCATGAGCGCGCTGCGCTTGATGTAGGCGGCGGTCCCGCCGAATCGCGCGCGCAGCTCGTCGTCGTCCTTGGCCGTCGTGAGGTTCACCGACCGCATGATGGTCGACGGGTCGCGCCCGACGTCCGCACAATGCTCTTCGAGGACCTCCACCTTGTGGCGGTACACGTCGGGGGCGAGGAACGGCACGTTCCATCCGTCGGCATGCCGTGCCGCGATCCTCAGCGTCACCTGCTCCCCGGCGCCGCCGACCCAGAGGGGGAGGCGGGACTGCACGGGCTTCGGGTCGCAGTGCGCGCCCTCGAGCCGGAAGAACTCGCCCTCGAAGTCGGACGTCTCCTGCGTGAGGAGGAGCCGGACGCACTGGATCGCCTCGTCGAGCTGGCGCAGGCGAACGCCGGCCGACGGGAACGGGATGCCGTAGGCGGCGTACTCGGCCTGGTGCCACCCGGCGCCCAGACCCAGGTCGGCGCGCCCGTGCGAGAGGTGGTCGATCGTCGCGATGGCGTTGGCGAGCACGGCCGGGTGCCGGTACCCGACCGAGTACACGAGGCTGCCGCAGCGCACCGACGAGGTCTCGCAGGCGAGTGCGCCATGTGCCGCGACCGCTTCGAGGCACATGGACCCCGACTCGATCGTGCCGTCGCGGATCGTCGCGTCCGCCGCGTAGAAGTGGTCCCAGATCGAGATCCACTCGAAGCCCAGCTCCTCGACGCGGTGCCACAGCGCTCGGAGCTCGTCCATCTCGCAGTTCTGCAAGCCGGTGTGGACGCCGAATCGCACGGACGCAGACTACGAGTTGGCGGCCTGGAGCAGAGACGACACCGGCGTCGCGATCCTCGCCCGGTACGGTGGAGCGATGCTCGACGTCGACACGTTGCCGAAGCTGCGCGATCCGGTGATGGTGCTGACCCTCACCGGGTGGATCGATGCAGGCGAAGCCGGTGAGCTGGCGGCCGCGACGCTCGCGTCACAGCTCGAAGGCGGGCGTGAGTTCGGTGCGTACGCGCTCGACGATCTCGTCGACCTCCAGCAGACTCGCCCGACCGTCGAGCTGGTCGACGGGACGACGCGACACGTGTCGTGGCCGAAGGTCACGTTGACCGCGGGGCGCGCCGGTCGTGACGTCGTCGTCGCGTCGGGGCCGGAGCCGTCGCTGCGCTGGCCGACGTTCGCTCAGGAGCTCGTCGGCCTCGCTCGTCGGCTCGACGTCGCCCAGGCGTTCACGCTCGGTGGCATGCCGGCGGCGGTGTCGCACCGCCATCCGGTCAACGTGCTCGCGACCGCGAGCGCACGTTCGCTCGCCCAGGAGGTCGGCGCCGTCCGCACGGACTACGAGGGTCCGACGGGCGCCCAGACGGTCGTGCAGCTGGAGCTGGGCAAGGCCGGCATCCCTGCGGTGGGGCTCTGGGCACAGGTGCCGCACTACGTGTCGGGCAACCCGTCACCGCCCGCGGTCCTCGCGCTCCTCGAGCGCCTGCGCGAGCTCGCGTCCCTCCAGCTCGACCTGAGCGCGCTCGACGAGCAGGTCGACTTCTACCGCGAGAAGGTCGACGAGGGCGTCGCGGAGCGTCCGGACGTCGCCGAGCTCGTCCGGGCGATCGAGGACGAGGCCGCCGAGGAGGTGTCCGGCGACGCGATCGCCGCCGAGATCGAGCGCTTCCTCCGCGACCAGTAGGGGCGACCCCGAGGTCCGGCGGTCCAGGCGGTCAAGTCCCGCGCGCCGAGCGAGCGCCCGCGGCTCGGGTACCCCGAGCCGCAGCGAGCGAGGCAGTGCAGCAGGTGCCGGGGGGCGGCAGGCCGGGGCAGGGTCGGCCCGCCGCCGCGCCCGGCGACCCGGCCACGACGCGTGCGGGACGTCACGGCCGAGCTCGGAGGGCGACACGAGGTCGCCTCCTCCGCGAGGATACGCCTCACATACCGCCTCTCGAGATGCGGGTTCCCGAGCGGCGCAGCCCCAGGGGCGGCGGGTAGAACGAGAGGCTCGGGCGTGGCTCACCAGCCACCCGGCGAACAGGAGCGATCACGTGAGCGTCGTACGCATCAATGCCATCACGGTTCCGACAGAGCGGGCCGACGAGCTGGTGGCTCGGTTCGCGGCCCGTGCCGGTGAGGTCGCCCGCTCGCCCGGGTTCGAGGCCTTCGAGCTGCTGCGGCCGTCCGACGATCGCGACGTGTTCCTCGTCTACACGCGGTGGCGCTCCCAGGAGGACTTCGACGCCTGGGTGAGCAGCCCCGCGTTCGAGCACGGGCACAAGGGCCACTCGACCCAGGGGCCCGTGAGCAGCCACAGCGAGCTGTGGGCGTACGACGTCGTGCAGCACGAAGAGGCCTGACGCGCCGCCGCATCGGTGCAGACCCTCCGCAGCTTCCACTCGTGGTGGGGCTACGTCGCGATCGTCGCCAACGGGCTCGTCGGTCTCGCCGCGCTGCTCGCCTGGCAGGTCGAGGCCGTTCGTGGGCGATGGCTCTGGATCGTGACGCTCGTCGCCGAGGCGATGATGATGCTGCAGGTCGTGGTCGGCGTGATCCTCATCGCGAGCAAGGACTACACCGCTCCCCGGTTCCACATCTTCTACGGGTTCCTCGCGTTCTTGACCGTCGGGCTCGCGTATCAGTTCCGCGACCAGATGCGCGGGCGCCGCGAGATGCTCTACGGCCTCGCCGGCCTGTTCCTCATGGGTCTCGGCATCCGCGCCGTGCTCCAGGTCTCGTGAGAGCGATCGGCTGACGTGAGCGAGCGGGTCAGGGTGCTGCTGCTGTTCGGCGGACGCTCGGCCGAGCACGACGTGTCGCGGGTGAGCGCGGTCGCGGTCGCGCGTGCCCTCGATCCGGACCGCTACGACATCGTCCCGGTGGCGATCACCAAGGAAGGACGGTGGCTCCTGTCCGAGGACGCACGGGCGCTGCTGGCGTCGGGCCGCGACGCGCTGCCCGCCTCGTTCGAGGTCGAGGGCGCCCCGGTGACGGAGCTGCCCGAGCCGGGTGCTCACGAGCTCGTGTCGCTCGACGACGCGGGAGCGGTGGCGTCGATGGGCTTCGACGTCGTGGTGCCGCTGCTGCACGGCCCGTACGGCGAGGACGGCACGGTGCAAGGGCTGTTCGAGCTCGCGGGCGTCCCGTACGTGGGTGCCGGTGTGGTGGGGTCTGCCGTTGCCATGGACAAGGTGATGATGAAGCGCGGGTTCGCCGCCGCGGGCCTCCCGGTCGCGAGCTGGCGCTCGCTGCGTGAAGGGCACGACGTGGACGCGTTCGTCACCGAGGTCGAGACCGCGCTCGGCTACCCGTGCTTCGTGAAGCCTGCGAACCTCGGCTCGTCCGTCGGTGTCTCGAAGGCTGCGGATCGGTCCGCGCTCGTCGGAGCGATCGACGTCGCGTTGGGGTTCGACGAGTGGGTCGTTGTCGAGGAGGCGGTCGTCGGGCGCGAGATCGAGGTCGGGATACTCGGTGACGATCCACCGCTTGCGTCGCTGCCCGGGGAGATCGTCCCGGGCGACGACTTCTACTCGTACGCCGACAAGTACGAGGAGGACGACGCCGAGCTTCTCGTGCCCGCGCCGCTGACCGACGACCAGAGCGTCGAGGTCCGTGCGCTCGCGGTGCGCGCGTTCGAGGCGTGCCGCGGCGAGGCGATGGCGCGCGTCGACTTCTTCCTCGAGGAGCACGAGCGTGCCGACGGGCAACCGTCACGCGGGTTCATCGTGAACGAGGTGAACACGATCCCGGGGTTCACCCAGATCTCGATGTACCCGCGCCTGTGGCAGGCGTCGGGCGTGTCGTTCAGCGAGCTGCTCGACCGGCTGATCGAGCTCGCCCGCGCCCGGCACGAACGCCGCACGCGCCGCGCCGGCCGACAACGCGATGACCGATCGCGACCTACAAGTTGACGACGGGGCAGGTGAACGTGCGCGTGATGCCTTCGACGGCCTGGATCTGCGACACGACCATCTTCCCGAGGTCGTCGAGGCTCGGCGCCTCGGTGCGGACGATCACGTCGTACGGACCGGTGACGTCGTCGGCGGCGACGACGCCACTGATGGCCCGGGTCGCCTGGGCGACCTGCTCGGCCTTGCCGACCTCGGTCTGGATGAGCACGTAGGCGCTGATGGCCATGGGCGTCCTCCTGGGTAGGGCCCCGGTCGAGACCCGCCGGACAGGAGGGTAGCGGTGGATCCGCCCGTCGTCTTCGCCGTCTCGCCGTCGTGCGTCGCTACGCCACCTGTGGAGTGGCTCTGCGACGCAGGAGCGCTCAGCCGAGGCGCTCTTCGAGCGCGACGAGCTCGTCGCGCAGCGCCGGCGGCAGCCTGTCGCCGAAGCTGTCGAGGTGCTCGTGCATCGTCGGCAGCTCGCGCTTCCACTCCTCGGGGTGAACCGAGAGCGCGGCGTCGACGTTCGCCAGCGCGGCGTCGTCGAGGCCGTCGAGCGCCAGGTCGCTCGCCCGGGGGACGGTGCCGATCGGCGTGTCCCGCCCGTCGGCGTCGCCCTCGAGGCGCCGGCAGATCCAGTCGAGGACCCGCGAGTTGTCGCCGAACCCGGGCCAGAGGAACTTGCCGTCGGCGTCCTTGCGGAACCAGTTGACGCCGAAGATGCGCGGCAGCGCCGACGTGTCGGTGCGGCTGGTCATCGACAGCCAGTGCGAGAAGTAGTCGCCCATGTGGTAGCCGCAGAACGGGAGCATCGCGAACGGGTCGCGGCGGAGCTCACCGAGCCCGCCGACCGCCGCCGCGGTCTTCTCCGAGCCCATGACCGACGCCATGAACACCCCGTGCTGCCAGTCGCGCGACTCCACGACCAACGGGACCGTGGTGGCGCGGCGCCCGCCGAACAGGAACGCCGAGATCGGCACCCCCTCGGGATCGTCGTACTCGTCGGCCAGCACCGGGCACTGCGTGAGCGCGACGCAGAAGCGGGCGTTCGGGTGCGCGGCCGGCCCGTCCTCGTCGGGCGTCCAGTCCCGGCGCCTCCAGTCGGTGAGGTGCGCGGGCGGCTCGCCCATGCCCTCCCACCAGACGTCGCCGTCGTCGGTGAGCGCGGTGTTCGTGAACACGGTGTTCGACTCGACCGTGCGCATCGCGTTGGGGTTCGTCTCGAGGTTGGTGCCCGGCGCCACCCCGAAGAAGCCGTGCTCGGGGTTGATCGCGTAGAGACGCCCGTCGTCGCGGATCTTCATCCAGCAGATGTCGTCACCGATGCACTCGGCCTTCCAACCGGGGATCGTCGGGATGAGCATCGCGAGGTTCGTCTTGCCGCACGCCGACGGGAACGCCGCCGCGATGTAGTGGGTGCGGCCCTTCGGTGACGTGAGCTTGAGGATGAGCATGTGCTCCGCCAGCCAGCCCTCGTCGCGCGCGATGACGGAGGCGATCCGCAGCGCGAAGCACTTCTTGCCGAGAAGCGCGTTCCCGCCGTAGCCCGAGCCGTACGACCAGATCTCACGGGTCTCCGGGAAGTGCACGATCCACTTCTCGTCGGGGTTGCAGGGCCACTCGGAGTCGGGCTCTCCGGGCTCGAGCGGCGCGCCGAGCGAGTGGACGCACGGCACGAACTCGCCGTCGTCGCCGAGCACCTCGAGGGCAGCCGTGCCGGCTCGGGTCATCACCCGCATGCTCACCGCCACGTACGGCGAATCGGTGAGCTCGACGCCGATGTATGACAGCGGCGAGCCGAGCGGGCCCATCGAGAACGGGATCACGTACATCGTGCGGCCGCGCATGCATCCCGAGAACAGGTCGGCCAGCTTCGCCCGCATCTCGGCCGGATCCATCCAGTTGTTCGTGGGCCCGGCGTCGATCTCGCGCTCGGCGCAGATGAACGTGCGGTCCTCGACTCGGGCGACGTCGCTCGGGTCGGTGGTGGCCCAGTACGAGCCGGGCTTGCGGTCGTCCTCGAGCTCGGTGAACGTGTTGGCCTCGACGAGCTGCTTGCACAGCAGCTCGTGCTCCGCGTCCGAGCCTTCGAGCCAGTGGACCGACTCCGGCTGGCACAGCTCGACCATGTCCTGCACCCAGGCCAGGAGGCGGGGGTGGGTCGTCGGCGCTTCCGTCACGATCGACACAGCGTGCAAATCCTACCGGCGGCGCCGAAACGCCACCCAACCGGACCCGTCACGACGGGGCGCCTACGTTGTCAGCGTGAACGTCATCGGATGGATCGTCGTCGGGCTCATCGCGGGGCTCCTGGCGAAGGTCGTGACCGGCTCCGATCGGCCCGGCTGCCTCGGCACGATGGTCGTCGGGATCCTCGGCGGGCTCCTCGGCGGGGCCCTCTTCTCGGCCGCCGGCGGCGAGGGCATCGACGACTTCAGCCTGTACTCGATCCTGGTGGCGTTCGTCGGCGCCACGATCCTGCTGTTCGGCTGGAGCCTCGTCCGCAAGGACTCCTAGACGGCTGCGTCGCTCGCTGCGGCCCGGGGGTGCCCCGGCCGCGGGCGCTCGCTCCGCTGCTGACGCCCGCCGGACCTGCGCGTTCAGACCTGCGCCGTCAGACCTGCGCCGTCAGACCTGGGCGGTGGGCAGGCCCATGTCGGGCTCGGAGCCGATCCGCACCCGGGTGGCACGCCCGTCGGCGTCGAGCGCGAAGTTCACGCGCTGACCCTGGCGCAGCATCCGAAACAGCGACCCCTCCAGGGCCCCGGCCGCGAGCACGTACTCGGCGCGGTCGGTGTCGGACACGAGGATGCCCTCGTGCGTCTGCGGGTCGAAGGTGCGCACGACGCCCTGCACTAGCGCTTGGTGACCTTGCCGGCCTTGAGGCACGACGTGCACACGTGCAGCCGCTTGGGCGTGCCGTCGACGACGGCCCGCACCTTCTGCACGTTCGGGTTCCAGCGGCGGTTGCTGCGCCGGTGCGAGTGGCTGAGGCGCTTGCCGAACCGCGGCTTCTTGCCACAGACCTGACACACCGAAGCCATCGGACGAGACTAGCCGCGGCCATCGTGCGTCCACGAGGCGCCACCGCTCCCCGCCACTACGATCCCGCGCACATGCCCGCACGCACCGTGCTCGACAGCGCCGCCCTCGTCGAGGTCGTCTCGACCTTCCGCGACGCGCTCCGAGTCCACCAGGAAGAGCTGAACCGCCTCAACGTCTACCCCGTCCCCGACGGTGACACCGGCACGAACATGGCGCTCACCCTCGAGTCGGTCTGCAACGAGCTCGGCGACGTCACCCGCATGGACGACGTGTGCCAGGCGGTCGCCCACGGCTCGCTCATGGGCGCCCGGGGGAACTCGGGCGTGATCCTCTCCCAGGTGCTGCGTGGGCTCGCCGACACGTTCACGACGCTCGATTCGATCGGCCCCGGCGACGTGGTCGTCGGGCTGCGGAAGGCGTCCGATGCCGCGTACCAGGCCGTGATGCGCCCGGTGGAGGGCACGATCCTCACCGTGGTGCGCACCGCGGCCGAGACTGCGGAGGCCGCCGACGCGGACGGTGCGGGTGACCTCGAGGCGTTGCTCGAGCGAACCGTCGCCGCCGCGCACGACGCCGTGCTGCGGACCCCCGAGCTGCTCCCGGTGCTCAAGGACGCCGGCGTCGTCGACGCGGGCGGTCGTGGCTTCGCGCTCCTGCTCGACGCCTTCCTCCACGTCGTCGACGGGCGGCCGCTCCCGGAGCCCGAGATCGTGACCACGCCGGCCGCCGTCGAGGCGCACCAGCGCGGCGAGGACGTGTCATCGCTGCGCTACGAGGTCATGTTCCTGCTCGACGCCGACGACGCGACGATGCCCGCGTTCAAGGAGTCGTGGGGTGCGATCGGCGACTCGATCGTCGTCGTCGGCGGCGAAGGGCTCTGGAACTGCCACGTGCACACGAACGACATCGGGGCGGCGATCGAGTCGGGGGTCGAGGCCGGACGGCCGCGCGACATCCGCGTCACCGACCTCCTCGAGCAGGTCGAGGAGCAGCAGTGGGTGCAGTCGGCGATCGACGGCGCCGACGGGTCGCCACGGCCCGAGGAGCGGTTCACGACCGGGGTGGTCGCGGTGGGCGTCGGCGAGGGCATCCAGCGCCTGCTCCACGCCGTGGGCGTCCACGAGATCGTGGCCGGCGGCCAGTCGATGAACCCGTCGACGGCGCAGATCCTCGAGGCCGTCGAGCGCGCGCCCTCTGACGCGGTGGTCGTGCTGCCGAACAACAAGAACATCGTGCCTGTCGCCCAGCAGGTCGACGAGCTGACTCGGCGCTCGGTCGCCGTGGTGCCGACCCACGCGGTCATCGAGGCGCTCGCCGCCCTCGTCGTCTACGACCCCGACGCCGACGTGGCCGCCAACGTTGCCGCGATGAGCGAGGCGGCCGAGCGCGTGCGTGCCGGCGAGGTGACGCAAGCGGTGCGCGACAGCAAGGCCGAGTGCGGCGACATCCGGAAGGGCGAGTGGATCGCGATCACCGGT
>Ga0315534_1002015_pt1 | contig 13922 bp, 14 predicted proteins | sample SalMarSW160240MG_FD_203094 | JGI IMG/M metagenome (GOLD analysis project Ga0315534, IMG submission 203094) | Salt marsh sediment microbial communities from the Plum Island Ecosystem LTER, Massachusetts, United States - Salt Marsh Sediment SW1602-40 ... | reverse complement strand
CTCGGCGGCCTCGGCAGCGTGTCGCTTGAGACGACAAATCCCGACAGCTCGTGGCCGTTCATGGTGACGGAGCATACCGCGCAGCCGGTCATTGCCTGTCTCGGTTCGCAATATGCCGGTTGGAGTCTTTCCGGCGAGGACAACGGTAAGAAATACAACATGCTCGGCTCGGGCCCGGCGCGCGCCATCGGTTCGTCGGAGAAGCTGTTCGACGAGCTCGGCTACCGGGACAAGGCCTCAAGCGCCGTCCTTGTGCTCGAAGCCGACAACCCGCCGCCGCCGGCGCTGGTCGAGCAGGTGGCGAAGGCCTGCAAGCTTGAACCCAATCGCCTCACCTTTGTTTATGCACCGACGTCAAGCCTTGCCGGTACCGTGCAGATCGCCGCGCGCTGTCTCGAGGTGGCGTTGCACAAATCGCATGAGCTGCACTTTCCGCTCGAGGAGATCGTCGACGGCATCGCGACCGCGCCATTGCCGCCCCCTGCCCCCGATTTCATCGTAGCCATGGGCCGCACCAACGACGCCATTATCTATGGCGGCCGAATCCAGCTTTTCGTGTCGAGCGGCGCAGACGAGGCAAAGGCTCTGGCAGAGAACTTGCCGAGCCTGAAGTCAAAGGATTACGGCAAGCCTTTCGCCGACGTTTTTGCTGCGGTCAAAGGCGACTTCTATCAGATCGATCCGATGCTGTTCAGCCCGGCCAAGGTCACGGTGACGTCGCTGAAAACCGGCGAAAGCTTCGAGAGCGGACACATCGACGCGGCCGTGCTGTCGCGCTCCTTCGCCTAGATCATGGCCGTACGAGACTCAAACGACGCCACCATCGTCTTGTTCGGCGATGGCCGCGACTGGCACGGGAAGAGTCTCGCGCGCGCCTTCAAGCGGCACGGCATTACCCCGCTCAACGCACCGCTCAACGCCTGCGGGTTCTCCACCGAGACCGCGACAGGACTGTTCATTCCAGGTCTCGGCGACCGGCGGCCCGAAGGCGCGTTCGTCCGTTTCATTCCGGGCGGAAGCTTCGAGACGGTCACGCTCTATCTCGGTGTTTTGCATGCACTCCGCGAGCTCGGGGTCACGGTGTGGAACGATGCCCGCGCGATCGAACGCTGCGTCGATAAATCGACGGCAACCTTCTTTCTTCAGCGTGCCGGCCTGCCGACGCCCCGAACCTTCGCTCGTGCCGATCGTGCCGAGGCCGAAGCGATTGCGTCGAGTCTCCTCGCCGAGGGGCGGAAGCTGGTGCAGAAGCCGCTATTTGGCGCCCAAGGCAAGGGATTGCGCCTGATCTCCTCCCTCGCCGATCTGGCACCGCCCGAGGAGGTCAACGGTGTCTATTATCTCCAAGAGTTCATACCGCCGGCACAAGGCCACCATCAGGACTGGCGTCTCCTCGTCTGCCGGGACCGTGTTATCGCCGCCATGATCCGGCACGGATCGAGCTGGATCACCAATTTGAAGCAAGGCGCGCGCGCCAAGGCGGCGATCGCCAATCAGGAGCTTACCGATCTCGCGCTCAAGGCCGCGGCTTGCGTCGGCGCCGACTATGCCGGCGTCGACATCATTCAGGACCGCGACGGGCGTTTCTTGGTGCTCGAAGTGAACTCAATGCCGGCCTGGAATGGCTTGCAACTTGTGTCCGGCGTACGGATCTCGGACCAACTGGTCGAAGCCTTCCTCGACGCGGCATTATCGCCCACACGCCGGGAAGGCCGAGAGGGCGTTTGACCGCGCCCCTCAAGCCGGACGCGATTGGCCGAGCCTTTCTCGACGCGTGCCTTGCCGAGCTCGATGCGCTGAAGCCTGGCAACGTGCACCGCTTCGGCGATGGCCACGACATGACTGTCGCCGATTTCGAGAAAAGCGCCGAGGCGGCGGCTCCGTTCATCAGCCGCGCGGGGCTCACCGTCGGCGAGCGCATTCGTCTTGCGGCCGAAGCGACGCGGCGTGCTGTCGGGCAGAACACCAATCTCGGCATTCTCCTGCTGGCGGCGCCGCTTGCTTCGGCGGCTCTCGACCGCAGCGGCGGCGATCTTGCTGCCAGGCTTCGCCTCATTCTCAATGACCTCACCGTCGACGACGCGCGCGACGCTTACCGCGCCATCCGCGAGACAAAGCCCGGCGGTTTGGGCGAGGTTTCGCAGCATGATGTTGCCGCAGAGCCAACGATCAGCCTACTCGAAACCATGCGCGCCGCGGCGCAGCGCGACCGCATTGCTTGGAACTATACCCGCAACTTTGCCGATATATTCGAGCTCGGGCGCAAATGGCTGATGCAGGCACGCGAGCACTGGGGGGACGGCTCCTGGCCGGTGACGCGTGTCTATCTCGGCTTCCTAGCTCACATTCCCGACACCCTGATCGAGCGCAAATTTGGCGCTGAGAGCGCCGCGCTCGTGCGCGAGGAGGCCGCGCCGATCGAAGCCGGCCTTACCGAATGCCAAGCGCCAGAAACCATGGCCGCACCTCTGCTGGCATTCGACCGGGCCCTCAAGGATCGTGGGCTCAATCCCGGCACTTCGGCCGATCTAACAGTTGCGACTTTGTTCGCTGACAGGCTGAAACAGCCCATTTAGAGCCGAAATCGGCTCATGGTCTGGCAATAATCGACTTGCCGATCCTTCCGCCCCCGGCTTATGTTCTCCCGGCGGAGCTCTGATGATGAGTTGCGGACGGGGGCGCTTGATCCAAGCTCCTCTCGTCATTGTGCGGCCGGCGGCAGCGTCGCGGGCCGCAATTCGGTTTTAGTGTAATCAGCCCATTAGGGAGGGGGTTTCATGCCCAAGATCAGTGGAGTATGTGTCGGCGAATCGCTTGTCGGTGATGGCAACGAAGTCGCTCATATCGATTTGCTGCTCGGCCCGCGCGGCAGCGCCGTCGAGACGGCATTCTGCAATGCTCTAACCAACAACAAAGACGGCTTTACCACCCTGCTTGCGGTGGTGACCCCGAACCTTCTCTGCAAGCCGCCGACCATCCTCTACAACAAGGTCACGATCAAGGACGCGCGCCAGGCCGTCCAGATGTTCGGACCTGCGCAGTACGCGGTGGCCAAGGCGGTTGCGGATTCCGTGGCCGATGGCGTGATCCCCGCCAACGAGGCCGACGATCTCTTTGTCTGTGTTGGCGTGTTCATTCACTGGGAAGCCAAGGACGACAAGAAGATCCAGGACTTCAACTATCGCGCCACCAAGGAAGCCATCGAGCGCGCCGTCAAGGGCGAGCCCAAGGCCTCCGAAGTTACTGCCAAGAAAGACTCAGCCGCCCATCCGTTCGCCGCTGGTTGAAACGGAGAACCCCCAGGTCGGGGCAAACCCGGCAAATCAGCTGGTCCGGGCCCGATTCGGCGGTGGCTCCAAAAGCTGGGTTTTTGACGATAAGCGCGTAAGCGCTGGTTAAGATCGCCGTCCTCGCAAGAGGGCGGCGATCTCATTTTGCGTGAGTGCTTCCGAATGCAGCGCTGTCGCAATCAGCGCACCGCGCGCACCGGTTTCGGCTACCGCGGAAAGATCGGGCGCATTCCTGATGCCGCCCGCGGCAAAGACCGCAGCTTTACCGGCTGCCTCGACGAGGGATCGAAGCCCATCCAGGTCCGGTCCGGACCCAGTCCCGACGCGGGCAAGTGTCATGGCGATGACGCGGCTTGGCCATAGGCCCGGGTCGGCAAACAGCGCATCGGGACCTTTTTGCCCGGTCTCACCGAAGTCAAGCGACAGCACGACCGTCTCGCCGAACGCATCTTGTATTTCGTGCCAGGCATCGACGGCGGCGAGACTCTCGCTCCCGATCACCAGCGTCGCCCCCAGCGGCAGCCAGAAGGCACAGTCGGCGGCCTTCGAGAACCCGGCATCGATCCAAAGTGTCGCCCCGTGAAGAGCGTCTGAGAGGCCGCGCAGGAGTTCGAAATTCGAGTGGGTGCCGGCGATCGCATCGAGATCGGCGATATAAAGAGTGGACGAGCCGGTGGCAGCCAGGAGCCCGCGGGCGATGGCCACGGGATCGTCGGCCGCACCGAACGGGCTCGAGATCGGGCGATAATCGGCGCGGTCCCCGGCCTTGGCGTGGACGACGATGCCATCCTTGATATCGAGGGTGGGAATAATTGCGAAATCGAGCGAGCTGCCCATTGCGGCACACCTATGATCAAAATCTTGCCTATCGCCCGGCGACCGGGCAACCCACATAATCCTTGCGAACGACATTATCCAGAGCGGCCATGAGCAAGCTGACGCCAGTAATCGGCTGGGATCTCGGCGGCGCCAATCTAAAACTGGCTCGCATCGAGGAAGGCCGCGCGCTTGAAGTCAATCTCATCCCCTGCCCTCTCAAGCAAGACGCGCGCAAATTCGATTCAGCGATCGCGGAAGCTTTGCCGCTCTGCCCGTCCGGCGCCACGCACGCCGTCACCATGACCGGTGAACTCTCTGATGTGTTCTCCGATCGCACGCGAGGGGTCGCCTATCTGGTCGAGATAATGCGAAAGACTGTTGGCGAAGAGGTGATGTTCTATGCCGGCAGAACAGGATTTGTTCGCGACGGGGCCGCGGTCGAGCACGAATGCGACGTGGCCTCGGCCAATTGGCATGCGAGCGCGGCCTTGATTGCGAAACATTTGCCCGATGCGTTGTTCATCGATGCTGGCACCACAACAACGGATCTCGTTCCCATCAAAGACGGCGCGGTGGCGGCGAAAGCCTTTGCGGACGGCGAGCGGCTTGCGATGCGTGAGCTTGTCTATACCGGTGTCGTGCGCACGCCGGTCATGGCGATTACACGCACCGCGCCATTCAACGGGCGGGTGCAAGGAATTGCCGCGGAGCGATTTGCGACGATGGCCGATGTCTGGCGTCTGCTCGACGCTCTTCCCGCTGATGCCGATCCCTACCCGACGCCGGATCTTGCCGGAAAAAGCCCGCAAGAAAGCGCAAGCCGTCTTGCCCGCATGCTCGGCCGCGACGCGGCCACGATGGAGCTCGGCTCAATCGTCGAGCTCGCGCGCTATTTTGCCGATTGTCAGCTCGCCGAGATCGAGGCGGCGGCGCGCGCCCTTGCGGCCCGCGAGGCGCTCGCTGCCGAGGCGCCGGTGATCGGCGCCGGCTGTGGCCGCTTCATCGCGCGTGATGTCGCGGCACGGCTCGGGCGCCGCTATCGCGATTTCGCCGAATTGATCGACTGTGCGCCGAACGCACGCGAAATGGTGGCGGTCTGCGCCCCTGCCGTGTCGGTCGCGCTGCTCGCTGCGCATGAGCTCACAGGCTAGCCCGTGAAGGGCTTCCGTTTAGCAAGATACCAAACATTTCGCCTTGAAGACGCTTGCGCCGTTGCCGCCGCGGCCAATTTGTTCCATTAAAAGCCCAAGCCGGCTGATGCTGTCTTAACCATGACAGGGATGGAGGTTGGAATGTTTCGCGTTCTCTTTCTTGCAACCGTCGTTGCAGGCGTCGCCCTTGGCGCGGCAAGTCATCGTACCGACGCCTCACCGCTTCCAGCCCTGGCCAATCCTGTTGCGGCTGAGAGACTGCTCGCAGAGACCGGCTGGCGCCGCCGCTTGCGCCGTCAGCAGTATGCCCCCATCGTCACGGTCCCCGATGGAGCCGACGTCGAGACCGAGGTCGAGGTCGACGTCGAACCGGGCGGACCCGATGTCATCGTCGTGCGCCCGCCGCGCCCGGCAAGTTGCGGCGAATATCACTACTGGAACGGCGTGGCTTGCGTCGATGCGCGCTACAACGATCCCTATCTCGGGCCGAGATAGGGCTTAGGCCGCTCAAGGCGGCGTCTCCCCCGGGATGGTAATGTGCGACCGCGTTTCCGGCGCGACGCCGGTGATGCTGCCGAGATAATCGAGAATCGCCACGACTTGATCGTCGGAAAACTGGATCTGCGGCATGTCGCGGTGGCGCGAGCCCATGCCCTCGGCAAACCCTTGCTCCAATTGGTCGATGGGATAGCGGAGATAGACCTCGCGCAGCGGCGGCGCCTTGGCTAGCGGGCTCGAACCTGTCGCGCCGATGGCATGGCAACGCGCGCAATGACCCTCGAGGATTGTCTTTCCTTCGGCGATGTCGCCTTCAGCCGCGGCGCGCGGTCCGCTCAATGCCAGGGTGAGAAGACAAAAGGCCGCGCAAGGATAAAAAAACTTTGTCGTCATTGCCTTCACCCCGCGGGCGGTTCGCCTTTGTAATGATTTTCGATCTTCTCGATCAGGATCCGCCAGGCCTCATGCTCGCGCGGGCCGGCGGTCTTTTCCACCGCGATCTGCAAATATCCCAACTCGCGTTCGATCTTGTCGCGCGGCAGCATGTGCAGCCGGCTGGCGAGAATGGCGGCTTCGAGCACCGCGGCTTGGGCGCGGTTGAAACCCTTGAAGGGTGCGTGGTTTTCCTGGTGCACGACTCGGCAATGGAAACGCGGCCTCTGTTCGTCTTCCTCCACATGATCTACGGCAAGCTCGACATGGGCCAGCGCCGCATCCAACACCGCGCCTGGGACATGCGTCGAGGGACGTGTCGGCCAATCTTTCTGGCCAACCAGACAGCCGGCAAAGATGAGAACATCATCGGTGAAGTTGGCGACCGCAAACGGCGTGGCGCGGAGATTATCGAGCGTGGTCGAGGGGCGAAACGGCGCGATGATCCATCCGCCCTCCTCGGCGATCAGGCCGAGCGGCGCGATATGGATTTTGCCCTCCTCGCTGAGAGTGGTGACGATGCATTCCCGGATCATCGGCATGATGGTTCCGCCCTCGCACTCATGAGGCTTCCCGCTTTCGCTTGGCGATCAGGGTATGGCCCGCCGCCTTAAGCCCGGTCTTCTCCTCTTCCAATGCATCCGCAGCAACGCCCCAATCGAGCGGCTCGTCCTGCGCATAGCGTTTGGCCAATTTGAACGCGATTTCCGCCTTGGCCAGCTCGGCCCCAAGATAAAAAGCGTGTGCACCGTCGCTCTCGACGCCAAGCTTGGGAAATAGCTCAAAGGCGTCGTGCGCCACGTGATGGCCGTCACGGTTATAAATGTGAATACCGTCCTCGGCGATCTCGATGCGGAAATTCTTATCGCGCACCTCACCTGCGGCGGAAGCGATCTCGTCAGGCGTCTGCGGAAACGGCCGCCTTGCATGCACGGTCAGCAGTCCGTCTGCGTAGTCCTTCGGCAGGTCATGGTCGGCGCGGCTCGCATACATGATGCGCCGAGCGAGGTCGTGCTCCTCGACGGTGCGGCGCGTATGAGGACTGACCTGAACCACCAGCACGTGCCTGATCTCGAGCTCCGAGGCGATGCCGAGCAACATTGCGGTGATGCCGGTCGTATCGGCGTCGGTCAGCTCGGTCAGATTCCCTGTCCCCATCAGGATCTCCGCATCCGGGCGCTCGCGCCTGACTTGGGCATAGCGCTCAAGAGACTGCATGAAGCCGAAATTGATCGGGTCGAGCACGGGATCGACGAGATAGCGCCGCCCGTTGGCATCGAGCGCATCCATGGCGCGATAAAGCGATGCCATGTCGCCATGGTCTTTCGGAATGAGCACCGGCGTCGAGGCGACTTCGTCGGCAATCCCAAGGGAGGACTCATTCAGGCTCAGCAGAAAATCCGCGCCGGCGAGCCCCCCGCGTTTCAGCTCCTCCGTATCGGCGGAATCGACGCTCACTTTGAACCCCGCGTTTTTCAGCGCGACGATCGCCTCCTCAAGATGCGGAAACGGCGTGTCGGGAAGGCAGCCCAGGTCGATCACGTCGGCGCCGGCTTCCCCGTAATCGTTCGCGCGTTGGAGGATGGCTTCGACGGGAAGCGCGGACGCATCGACGATCTCGGCAAAGATCTGGATATCGTGTTTGCTCATATCCGAAGCTTTCCGCGCGCGGCCGAAGAAGACCGGAATGTCCTTGAGCTCGTCCGGTCCGCGCAGGAACGGAACACCGAAGCGTGCGCCGAGACGGTCGAGATCGGCGCGGCACCGCCCCGGCAGCATAACCTTGTCGGCCTCAACGGGCGCAGGCAACCGCCGGGTAATGATTTCCTCGGTCATCAGCGCCGCGACTTTCACCCCGATATCGAGCACTTTCCAATCGAAGCTTCCTTTCATGGTCTCGAGCACGGACTGAAGCCGGTCTCGTGCCAAATGTCCGGTGAGAAAAAGGATATTCTCAGCCATGATGGTTTAGACGATCGCGGCAGCGAACTTGCCGGCATCGCCGTGCTTGCCGGCGAGTGCGGCAGCAAAGTTCTGCCGGTCACCGCGGCCGAGCAGGAATGCCCGCACGCCGGTATCGTCCAGCATTGACGGAAAGGCGGTATCGACGACGCCGCTTGCCGCAAGCTCCGCGGCAAGCGCCCGTGTTCCCTTGCGCTGAATAGACTTGATCAGAAAGCAGCGCGCCGCGCCGATCCTGGCGGCAAGCCACAGGGCGAGACTGTCAGACGTCAGGCGCCAGGATTCCTCGATGTCGGTGCGCCCGGCGATGGCGCTGTAAGGAGCCCAGACGGCGACGTTCCCCCGATCCAGCACTGCGCGCAGTTCGGCTTCCGTCGCACCGACGGCAAAGCCGGACCGCAGACCCGCGACCGCCCAGGCCAATTGGTCCATGGCAAGCAGTGCCATGCGATGCGCCGCGGGCTCGCCGAAGCCGAGCTGGGATTGGCAGGCCCGCACCTCATCGGCCAAGGCCCCTCCCCCCGGCACCACGACGACCGGACTCGCGGCAGCGGCAAGAGCGTCGAGCCAGCCGCCAAGTTCGCCGGAGCGAACGACACTGCCGCCAAGCTTGACGACAACGGGCCGCGCCTCGCCGGCATCGGCTGCAAGTTCTGTATTTACGCGCAAGACCGAGTTCGCCATGACTCAAAGGCTTCTCTTGTCGCGCACGATCTCGACGCCGACCGCGCCAGGTTCCTTGTCGAGCTTTTCGATTTTGACCACCACGCGCGCGGCGCGCGGGTGCGCGAGGCAATGATGCGCGATCGTCTCAGCCAAGGTCTCGACCAGGTTAATATGGCCGCGCGCGATGATATCCTTAATGCCCTTGATGATCGTGTCGTAGTCGAAGGCGCGGCCGATATCGTCGTCGAGCGCATCCGTCGCCGGATTCAGGTCGACATCGACGGAGAAACGCACGGGCTGGGTCACGCCCTTCTCATGGGTATAGACGCCGATTTCGACATCGAGCACCAGATCGTGGACGAAGACGCGGTCGAGAACCGTGTCGTCATCCGGCATTGGGCTTGGCACTACCCGTTTTAATCGCGGCTCAGCCATGGCTAGAGCTCCATAGGCGCAAAAATTCTAGCGCGTTATCTCTAGCATACTGCGTGTTGGAGACGATCCGGTAACTTCGCCTCGTGGACAATGCTTGCCTCTCGCGGGATCAGTGCCCTGACGGCGGCAAGTCGCGCCTTGTCGAGAGATTTGTCTCGCTCGCCGCCGCGGCATAGCGCACCGCGAAACCCGAGCAGATCCGGGCCCAAGGCAAGCAGGTCCGGCACGTGTCGCGCTTTCAGCGATCCGGCAAGACCCACGGTCATGCCGCGCGCCCGCGCAGCCGCTACGAAGTCCGCAAGCCTTGCGCGAGAGATGAGGTCGGGAAGCGCAGCACCGCTTTTCCCCAGCGTATCGAACATAATGCCGGACGCTCCAGTCCGTGCCGCAAGCTCGACCGCATCGATCTCGGGCAGGGCATCGGCAAATAGAACAACGACGAGTCTGATCTTGGCGGCAAGACCCGCTAGCCCGTTCAAGCAGCGTGCCGCATCGCCGTCCGGAAAAAGACCGAGCTTGACATAGTCGACACCTCGCGCCGCCGTCGCCAGCACCGCAGCAGACACGGTCTTCTCCTCAAGCGGCAAATCGCCGACGGTGGCGCTGACCGGCACACGGCCGCCGACCGCGCGGATACAGGCATCGATCAAATCGAGATCGAGCGCGCCGAGGGCCCCCTGGCCAGGATCCTTGAGATCGACGATATCGGCGCCCGCGCCGACGGCGATCTCGGCCTCGACTGCATCGCGCACGCTTGCCAGCAACAGTGTCATCGGCCGCAGGCCTTGCCCGACCGAAATAGGCAGCGAGGCGCGGTCATTAGCGGAACAGCCAATTGAAGATGCCGCCGGTTCCTTCGCCGCGCGGCCCGCGGCGGCGCCTCTCGGAGCCCGAACCGCGCGCCACCGGGGTGCTCTTCCGCACGCTGCGGAGCTTGATTTCATTGGCGTTCCCGTCAGGGTCGGTGACCACCACGGAAACGGCCTGCCAATTCCACTGGGCCGTCGCGTCTCCCCAGGCATGAGGCTCCACGGCGACGACTTTCTTGGAATAGGTATCGACGATGGCGACATATTCGAGACCCGTCCCCGCGCTGTCGCCGAAATCGCCGGCGTAATACTTAAGCAGACCGATGCCTTTGAGCGCATTCTTCAACAATTTCCACTCAAGGATCTTCGGCGTACCGGTACCGAACATCTCAAGCTCGACCCTGAGGCCCCGGTAATCCGGGTTGCTGGCGATGTAGCGGCCGGGTTGCGGCTCTTTGATTGACCAGCCATCGACTTCCCCTCCGATCACCCGGCCTTCCTCTGCGGGCACCTCCTGATCGAGACGCTGGAGGGCTTCTCTGCTCTCGGTCTGAAACGGATCGTTCGCCAGGGCGGTGCGATAATCGACAATCGCTTGGTCTGGGAGCTCCAAAGCTTCGTAAACATTCCCTCTGACCCTCAGCGCGAAGGGGTCGGTGTTTGCAAGCGCGAGCGCCTGGTTGGCGTCGTTGAGCGCGTCTTCATTGGCTTCCGTCTTGAGCTTCGCCGTCGCGCGCACGGCGTAAGCGCGCGCATTCTGCGGATCGATAAAGATGGCGCGGTTCAGATCGCCGATAGCGTCGTCGTAGCGACGCGCTCCCATGAACACTTCGGCACGCTCGATATAGGCGTCCACCAAGTTCGGCTTTTCCTCAATCACTTTGTTTAGATCGTCGAGGGCGAAATTGAGCTTCTTGTCGCCGGTATAGGCCCGCGCCCGGACAAAGAGGATGTCGGGATTGGGAGCGTCTGGCTCGAGCTTGAGCACCTGGGTCGCGTCTTCCACCGCCTCGCGGTCCTTGCCAAGAGCGAGATAAGCATTGGCGCGGTGGCGGTAGGCCGCCACGTAATTCGGATCGAGGCTGATGGCGCGCGTGAGGTCGCGCACGGCGGCGTGGTAGCGTTTCAAATCTTCATGGGCTTTGCCGCGTCCATTGAACGGCACAGCGCTTTGCGGCATCAGCTCGACCGCCTTCCGATAATCCTGAAAAGCGAGATTGTGCCGGCCAAGCGCCATCCGGGCATTTCCGCGATTGTTATAAGCGGCGCCGTAACTCGGCGAGAGCGCAATCGCGCGGTCGAAGTCCTTTATCGCTTCCTCGGGATGGCCCAAATCCATCAGCGCATTGCCGCGATTGTTGTAGACGGCAGGATTTTCGGGCGACAACTGGATCGACTGGTTGAAATCGGCAATCGCCTCTTTGGTGCGGCTCGAGCGCCATTTGGCCACGCCGCGATCGCTATAGATGCTGGCCTCGATGAAATCGGCGATCTCGGGTGCGGCGAGCGCTTCGTCATAGAAGGCGATCGCCTTGTCGTATTGCCCGCGCATCAGCGCTGCGGCGCCTTCACGGGCACGCAGGAGTGTCGCATCGTCGGCCAAGGCGGCGATCGGCGCGCCCACGGCGACGAACAAGGCCGTAGCGAGCAAGCCAATTTTGCGTTGCCAGAAATCCGTCACCACGCCGCGACAGGCCCTTTCCTCATAGCTCCTGATCCATGTCCTCCATAAGTCCGGAGTGTGTCAACAACGGGTCATTCCGCCTCCAGCGAGCCGAGGGAGACCGCGCCGGGCCCTTCGCTACCAGCCAATATTTGCAGCGCGTGAAGCACCTTAGGCAGCGTTTCGGGCAGGTCTTCGGCGATGAGGCCGGGACCGAAATCGGCCGCGGCTTTGCCGTGCAGCCAGACCGCGGCGCTTGCGGCGTCGAAGGCGGGCATCTTTTGCGCAAGCAATCCAAGAACCATCCCCGCCAGCACATCTCCAGAGCCGGCGGTTGCAAGAAATGAACTGGTGGTGGCGTTGATCGAGGCGGTTCCGCCGGGCGCCGCCACCACGGTATCGGCGCCCTTGAGTACCACCACAGCGCCGGCGCGCGCGGCCGCGGTCCTGGTCCGTTCGAGTTTGGGAGCGGCAACCAGATCGCCGAACAGGCGCGCGAACTCGCCGTCATGCGGCGTGAGCACGACGGGCGCGGCACGCGCGGCAATCGCGGCAAAGAGCGGCTTCGGGTCCGTCGCGAAAGAGGTCAGGGCATCGGCGTCGAGCACGATTGCCGCGCTGGAACCAAGCGCGGCCATGACCAATTCCTTGGTGCGGTCTCCCACGCCGACGCCGGGGCCAATTAACACGGCGTTCTTGCGCGGATCGGCAAGAAGGCTCGTCAGGCCCCTGGCATCGTCGGCCTCGCGCACCATGATGGCAGTCAACTGCGCGGCATTGACCTCAAGTGCATCACGCGGCGAGGCAACCGTGACAAGCCCGGCACCGATCCGCAGCGCGCCGCGGGCGGCGAGCCTGGCGGCCCCGGTGCTGTAGACCGGCCCCGACACGGCCACGGCATCGCCGCGCGAGTATTTGTAGCTCTCTGGACCGGGCCAGAAAAACTTGCCGAGCCAGAGCGCGGGCTCATTAGCAAAGGTGTCGGGCGCAATGACGGTCAGAACGCTCGCCGGAATACCGATGTCGGCGAGGTGCAGCTCCCCGCAATGAGCCCGGCCCGGCAGAAGCAGATGGCCGGGCTTGAGACGAAAGAAGGTCACGGTCGCGTTTGCGCGTATTGCCACGCCCCTGACCTCGCCGGTCGTGCCATCGATACCGCTCGGCACATCGACGGCAATGACAGGACGGTTCGACGCGTTCACGCTCTCGATCAAGCCGGCAAGCTGGCCTTCCACGGGGCGGGCAAGCCCTGCTCCGAACACCGCATCGACCACGACATCGGCATTGGCGAGGACAGCTTCGTCGAGTGGACCTCTTGGACCTGAATACCGTGCCGCCATTGCGGCCGCGTCGGCCGGCAGGCGCGCCTCATCACCATTGAAAGCAAGGCTCACCTTGTAGCCTCGCTCCATCAGATGGCGCGCGGCGACAAAGCCGTCGCCGCCGTTATTCCCCGGACCGCAAAGAACGGCGACGCTTTCGCAATCGGGATGGCGGCGGACAACCTCCTCGGCCACGGCGCGGCCGGCATTTTCCATGAGCGTAGCACCCGCCACACCGCCTTCGATGGCGAGCCTGTCGGCGCGCCCCATCTCCTCGGCGGTGAGAAGGTCGAGCTTGGCGGATCTAAGAGACTTAGAAAGTGCCTGAGACATGGGCTTGGAAATCTGCTTAATTCTTGTGCATATAGTCTAAGTCTTGAGCAGCCATCAATTTCCCGCCATCGAGCCCATTCGCTCAATCCCCACAAGGTATTGAAATATCAGATGAAACTTTGCCGCTTGAGGATTGGCATGGGGCGTGCTTTGGCTGGGCCACAGTTTGCGAGATTACGGATGGAAGCGCGCGGATAACCGATCTGCGTCCCCGGGAGGTGCATTGAAACAATGAAAAAGATCGAAGCGATCATCAAGCCATTCAAGCTCGATGAGGTGAAAGAGGCCCTGCAGGAGATTGGGCTCCAAGGTATTACCGTAACCGAGGCCAAAGGCTTCGGACGCCAGAAGGGCCATACCGAGCTCTATCGCGGCGCCGAATATGTCGTCGACTTTCTGCCCAAGGTGAAGCTGGAGCTGGTGCTCGGCGACAACATGGTGGAAAAGGCGATCGAGGCCATTGTCGCCTCGGCCAAGACCGGCCGCATCGGCGACGGGAAGATCTTCATATCCAATGTGGAAGAAGCCGTGCGCATCCGCAC
>Ga0315534_1002014_pt1 | contig 13924 bp, 10 predicted proteins | sample SalMarSW160240MG_FD_203094 | JGI IMG/M metagenome (GOLD analysis project Ga0315534, IMG submission 203094) | Salt marsh sediment microbial communities from the Plum Island Ecosystem LTER, Massachusetts, United States - Salt Marsh Sediment SW1602-40 ... | reverse complement strand
GCCTGACTTGACTGCCGCGGCCACCGCCAAATCCACGAAATCTTCGGCTGAGACCCCGTATGGATGCCATCCCGGCGCGTCCGACCGGTAACAGGACGCGGAAAACAACTCCTCAAGCAATTCCGGGATCTGCTGTCCCTGAACCGCCAGTCGTCCGCCGGGGTCGAACGCCTGTTTTCCTTCCGTCAGGCGATGCGTCAGGGCATCCAACAGCCCCATGCCCGGTCCCACCTGACGGGCCGCAATCCATCGCACGTTGGCCGCGGGCTGCCGGGCCGGCAGGTAGACCATGTGCACGGTCCGGCCCAGGTCGACGACCAGTCGAGGATGCTGTGGATGCCCGAGCAGCAGCCACTTCGGCACCGCATCAAGCGGGCCTCCCCGGCCGCCGCTCGCCAGGTCCCTGGACGGAAAATCATCGATCACCGTAAGGCCCGTACTCTCGGCCAGGCGGGCGGCATCGCAGAGATTGATGCGGGCTTGAGGCACGTTGTTGGAAACGTGCCAAAAGCCCGGATCGTGCACGCCCGCCGCCAGCACGCCGTCAAACGCTTCCAGCGACGCGAACTCCCGCACCAGCGTCACGGCCTGATCGGCCATGTCGCTGCTCAGTTGCGGCAGCGACAGGCCCTCCGGACACAAACCGTTGACGACCGATTCCCATCCCGGTTGCCGCGACAATGGTCGGGACGCCGTGCGACGAATCCGCACGCACGCGTCCAAACCATATCCGCTGGCCGACGCCAGGACCGCTGCCGCTCGGTCCAGCCCCGATCCGAACGCGATCCCAACAACCGTCCGCGGCCGATCTTCGCGCGGCAGGATCAACGGGACAGAGGGGGAAGCCATCGCTGCCCTTTATGCCGGGAAACGCGCACGGGCCCTAACGCCCAGCCACGGCACGTCCATCAAGCAACCAGACGGACCGCCGATGCGTTGTCTTTGACACCCATCACGAATTCTTCGAAGATCCGCGTATCCAGCGCGGATGCCGATGCCGCTTCCGGATGGAACTGGGTGCCCATCGCAAACCAGTCGGGCAGGTTGCTCTCCAACGCCTCCACGACGCCATCGGGACACCGCGCGGTCACGTCGAAACCCGGAGCAACATTGTCGATGGCCATGTGGTGCATGCTGTTGACGCGCAGTTCACCGTCCCCGTAGACCCGTTCCATCAATGATCCTTCGGTCAGTTCCAGGCCGTGGCGGTGTGCCGGATCCAGCGGATCCTTGTGCGGCAACGCGTGTGGCAGGTCCTCGGGAATGTGCAGGTACAGGTCGCCTCCCAGCGCGACGTTGAGCAGTTGCAGTCCGACGCCGATGCCGAACACCGGAAGTTTGCGTTCGGCAATTCTGTTGACCAGTTTTCTGTCGAATGTCTCGCGACGGCTGGCCATCAGCCGCACGGTCGGATGGAGCATGTAGCCGTCGCGACGAGGGTCCAGATCGGCGCCTCCAACCAGGATCATGCCGTCGATCATATCAAGCACGCGGTCCAGATCCGTCGAGTCGTCGATGGGAGGAATGATGAGCGGAATACCTCCCACATGAACGACCGCGTCGTAGTAGCCCGCTGCCAGGTACGAGAATGCTGCCGAGTCCTTCGATTCGGGGCGGAAGTCTGCATTGATCCCGATGATCGCCTTGCTTTCCATAATCGTTCGCTCCTAGGAATCCCTTCCGGGGCGCAGGAGTGGATATCGAGCGCCTGTCGCCTGAGGATCGCGGGTGGGGGGGATGACGCGCCGGTACCGGCGCGCTGCGCTGCCGGACGGTCTGCCGGGTGAATCAACGGCGATGGCCGCCACGCAATCTCTGGCGGCAACAGAATGAGGCTTCCACCGGGTGTGCCGCGCATTGCTGCGCGCCACAGCCGGACGACATCCCTTTCGCCTCGCCTCAGTCGCTCCCTCCGGAATGTGCCGCATGACGCGGCTAGGAAAGGCAAGTCGGGGGAAAATGTAGCCGATTTGGCAAGATCCGCAAGTAAACCCGATATTTTGGGCAAGGTAATCGGGGCAAACACCATATCATGTAGCTACCATTCGTGATTCACCGACCAGTGGCTGCTCGTTCCGTTTCCCGTCGTCATCGTTGGGCTCCCATCGGCAGTGGCTTTACGCTCCTTGGCCACACCGGTATGCTCGACGTTTCTCACCGTGTTTCAAGCAGGTTCGCGCCGATGCGTTTTCGCCATGTTTGCCTGGAAGCGATCAGCTACACGCTTCCCTCGCAGGTAGTGACGACCGAAGCGCTGGAACAGCGGCTAACGCCATTATACCGGCGGCTCGGACTCCCTCAGGGCCGCCTGGAACTGATCACCGGCATCCAGGAGCGACGATGTTGGCCGGCCGGCACACTGCCCAGCGATCCCAGCATTGAAACGGCTCGCAAAGTGCTCCGCGTGTCGCGCTTCAACCGGCGCTCCATCGGCGCGCTGATCCATGCTTCGGTGTGCCGTGATCGTCTGGAGCCGGCGACGGCCTGCCGCGTGCACCACGCTCTGGGGCTGGGTTCCGGCTGTCTCGTGTACGATGTTTCCAATGCGTGCCTGGGAATGCTCAACGGCATCTTGCAGGTTGCGGGGCTGATCGAGCTGGGGCATATTCAGGCCGGGCTGGTGGTGGGCACCGAGGACAGCCGGTCCTTGCTGGAATCGACCGTGGAGATGCTTAATCGCGACACGACGCTGACGCGTGAAACGATCAAACGTTCTATCGCATCGTTGACCATCGGTTCGGCGAGCGCGGCGGTGCTGGTTTGCCACCGAAATCTGTCGACGACCAACAATCGTTTGTTGAGCGCGGCGGCCCATGCGGAAACGGATCATCACGCGTTGTGCTGCAGTGGCCGTGACGAGGCCGCGTCGGACGGCATGCGGCCGCTGATGCAGACCGACAGTGAAGCGTTGATGCGCGAGGGTATTGCGGCCGGTGCCGAGGCATTTCGCGAATTTCTCGATGAGTTGGGTTGGACGCGCCGCGCCGTGGACAAGACCTTCTGCCATCAGGTGGGACCCACGCACCGACGGCAGATGCTTGAGGCCTTGGGAGTTAGTCCGTCGCTCGATTTTTCCACGGTCGAAACGCTCGGCAATACCGGATCCGTGGCGTTGCCGGTCACCATGGCCGTCGGCGTCGAGCACGGACATCTGGAAGCGGGGGACCGCGTCGCGATGCTGGGAATCGGTTCGGGCATAAACACGTTGATGCTGGGCGTGCAGTGGCAACGCACGCCACGGGCCGTATCCCGTCCGCCACGCGCGGCGACGGGGGATGCCGCCCTCTACAGTGCATCCTGAATTTCTGCGCGCGACTATGAGACATTGGCCGATGGCCCTCGGTTTTCATTGGTTTGCAAGCGTGCGAAAATCGAACGCTGGCGCGTGCCGGCTGATGCTCTTGTCCCGCCGTCGCGCGTGCTGCGTCAGCCAGACGGCTCACTGCACATAGCCGAGTTCACGCAGCCGCCGAAGTTGTTCGCGGTCGGTTGGCTCCAGTCCCGCCTGGACCCGCGCCGCGCTCCAATGACGGTACGCTTCAACCAGCGCGTCCTTGTATTGCTGCAGGCGGCGGGCCATCGCCTGGTGCTGCGGATCGGCGGCATCGTATATATTGCGGGACTCTCCGGGATCTTCGCGTAAATCAAACGACTGGAAACCGAATGCTCCGTTTTGAAGGCGCCGGTATTTCCACACCGTATCTTTAGCGCGTACGGCCACCCACGTCAGGCCCATGTCCGATTCCGGGTAGAACCGGGCCAGATATCTGCCCATCAGCTTCTGTATCTTGTAGGGGCGATCAAAAGGCGGAAGGATCATTCCCGTGTGCGAGAACGCCAGCAGATCGCGCGATCTGTTGCCGTTGATTCGCTCCGCGATGTCGATCCCTTCCGGTTGGGCGCCGGCGGGCAAACGAAGTTTCGCGCATGACGCCAAGGTGGGAAAGACGTCGATGGATCGCGTGACCAGCCCATACCGCCCCGCCGCGATCTGCGGGTCCGCTCCGCGAATCATCAGAGGAACGTCCAGCACATCGGCCTGCAGCGCGTGCCCGTGCGACCATTTGAACGGCGCATGCGGACGGTACATCGATTCTCCGTGGTCGGCGGTGAACACGATCACGGCGTCGTCGCCCAGACCGGCGTTGTCCACGGCGGCCACCGTGTCACCGAACAGCCGATCGAGCACGGGAATGTTCGATTTGTAGAGCAGTTCGATTACGCGGCTCAGTTTTTTCACATCCGCGTCCGACAGCGCCTGCTCCTGCCGCGCCCGTTCAAAATCGTACCGCAGCTGGAAATCGTGTTCGTAGTACACCTGCACGAATTTCTGGAACTCCTGCCGGGACATTTTTTCCAGACCGCGCAGTTGCGACGGGTGCTCGCGCAGGAAGCTGTTCAAATTATTCAATCGATAAGGATTATGATTCACTCGAAAATTGACCAACACGAACGCTTTGTATTTTGGATCGGTGGACAACCTGTCGAGGATCTTTGTGAATCGCTGGTCGTCGGCCGTCAACAGCCGGGGAAACGTGTTCTCCGAGGGCACGCCCTGGCCGTAGTTCAGGTCCGCCGCGCCCATCCGCTGATCGTTCCAGAAAAAGACGTCATAGCCGTCTTCGGAAAAGGCTTCGGTGATGTCGTAAACCGAGTCGGCGATCGTCGTGGGATGCGCGAACACTCCGTGTCCGGTAGCCTGATGTCCGGTTAGCAGCGATGCATAGGCGATGCCGGAGAGTCCCGCTTCGGTACGGTGCCGCGTGAACACCGCGGCCTCACGCGCAAATGCTTCCAGGCGTGGCGTGTAGTTGACCTGCGGATTGTAGGGTGACAGGAAGCGCTTGTTTACCGTACATGGGGCGTACAGCAGGACGAGACGTGGTTGATCGTCGCGCGGACCGTCCCTGGACGGTTCGCCGATGCGGCAGCCTGGCAGGAATGCCGTGAACGTCAGGCTAAAAATGAGTGTTCTCACGTTGCTCAACAACTGTAGTACGGTCCGTGGCTGCGTGCAACCGGCCACGTCGCGGGCATGGCACGTGTGGAAGGGTCAAGGTCCGACGACGCGGGCGACGATGTCCTGATCGAAATAATTGACCGACATGCCGCCATCCACGATCAAGTGCTGTGCGTTGATGCCGGAGGAACGCGGGCTGAGCAGGAACGCGACGGCGTTGGCTGCTTCGACCGTCTGGACGGCCTTTTTCCGCAGCGTGGCCTGTTCGGCATACAGGTAGGATGCGACATACCCCGGAATCCCGGCGGAGGATGCCGTTTTCAACAGTCCGGGGCCCACGGCATTGAACCGCACTCGAGAAAAACGGCTGAACGACTTGGCCAGAAATACGAGGGACGAGTCGAGTGCTGCTTTGGCGGGCGCCATGAATCCATAGTTCTCACTGGCCATACGCGCCGTGGAGATCGACAGCGTCACAACGGAAGCGGTGTCATCGAAGGAATCCTGCAGAGCTCGGCACACGGCAATCAGCGAATAGCACGACACGTCCATGCATCGGAGGAAGGCTTCCTTGGATGTCTCGTGAAACGGCTTCGCGCGTTGCCCGTAATCCGCGGCGGCAATGGAATGGACGAGACCGTTCAGCACGGGACAGCGCGACCGGATTTGTTCCGACAGGCGTTCCAACTGCGAGGGCTCTGCGACATCGCACACCAACACGCTCTTGTCCGGCACCAGGGCTGCCACGGAGCGCTGCCGCTGCTCGGTGTGGACCGTATACAATACATTCGCGCCTGCTTCGGACAGCACGTGCCCCACGTGATAGGCGACACTCTTGCGATTGGCCAGCCCCATCACCAGGATGGTGGCGTGTTCGAGTTCAAGAAAGTCCCTGGGCATTCTCGTCATCGCCGGTGGGAATGAGCGTGCAGGCAAAATTAAAGCGGGCAGCCGTCTTGCCGTTTACGGTCACTTTGGCCGCCAAATACCAGGCGGATGCCAGCTGGTCGGTAATCCGCACCTCCATCTGGATGGTTTCCCCGGGCCGCACGATTCTCTTGAAACGCACGTCGGACATCCGCGTGGCCACGGGCAGGCCATGCAAGGTTTGGTCGGAGCGTTCGGCGAGCAGCACCGCGCCGGCTTGCATCGCCGCCTCGCAGAGGATCACACCCGGCGTGATCGGATCGTGGGGGTAATGGCCATCATACCAAAACTCGGTCCCGTCGAATCTCTTGCGGCACACGATGCGGTCCTGGTCCTGGCTAACGATCTCATCAACAAACAGAAATGGTTCGCGGTGGGGAATTCGCTGGCGGATGCGGTCGGTGGTGGTCACGCTTTCTCCTTGAGATAACTCCGCAGCCGCCTGGATACAGCGGCGGCGCGGACCGTGGCGGAGGGCGGCGCCCGCCGATCGCGGCGAGCTTACGGCGCGGCGGGTTGGCGTTCGACACACGGCCCGCCGGACCGGTTCCGTTTTCGGGCGGCCCGCATCAGGTGATTGTCCACGTCGTTGGCCACGATCACGCCGTAGTTGATCGCCCCCAGCCATCCCGACATGATGATGCCCACGCTTCCGGCGTGGTACAGGCCGCGCACCTGGTCGGGCAGCGAACGGCTCACCTCCAGTCCTTCGAATTTGGTGCCGAAGCTGGCGCCCATCGCGTGCCGCGTATAGTGTGTAAACGTCCTGGGAGTGGAAGCTTCGACGTGGGCCAATCGGTGGCGGATGCCGGGCACATATTTGTCCACGGCATCCAGAGTGGTTTCAATCAGATCCTGCTTGCCCGCCTTGTATTGTTCCGCGTCCAACTCCGCCCAGTCCTGATAGCGGGCATTGGTGCTGGAGACGATCAATGAGCGAGGCCGTCCCTGCGGTCGAGTTTCGGGATAGTAGAACGAAAACGTCCGACTGGTGATATCGCGGCTTAATAGGCTTTCCGTGCGAAACAGCGGCGCTGTCGAACTGAACAGCAGATCGCCCGTGGAACGTTCGATCCGGTCGCCCGGCTTCAACGCCATGTAAACCTGCGTACTGGAATTGTTGAGCCGCACGGCGCGTGTCTTTTCAGCGAAGTCCCGGTCGAAGGCCTGGTCGCCGACCAGGCGCTGGATGGTGAGCTTGAGATTTGCGTTGGAGACCACCGCGGCCGCCCCGATCCGTCGGCCGTTGACTTTTACGCCCGTGACGCGGCCGCTCTGGGTCAGGATCCGCGTGACATCGGCCCGGATCCGTACGTCTACGCCGCTTTTTTCCAAATCGCGGCGCATCAACTGGATGAGCCGGTCGGTACCGCCCTGAAAAGTGAATACGCCCTTCGACATGAAGTTCGAGAAGACGATGCCGTAGGTGATCGCCGGATCTTCCAGCGTCGATCCATTGGCGTACGTGATCGGCTCCATCAATAACCGCACGACATCGTCACGTCCCGGAAAATACTGGTTCAGAAACGCGCCCACTGAATTTGATTGGTCGTCATAGAAATTCATCTTGCGCGCTGCTTGGAAAAACGCCTCGACAGTGGCCGATGGAATGTGAAACCGGTCTGCAAGCAGTCGCGAAAAATCTTCACGGTTGTACGTGGTTGTGAGCGAGAACATGGGGTTGTCGAAGCGGATATGCTTGAGCTGCACGATGGAGTCCGCGATTTCTTCCGTCCAGTAGCGGCGACAACTTTTCCGCATTCCAATCGGGAAGCCATGCAGGGATATGTCGAAGATGTGACCGCCCGGCCGCTTAAACCACGTAGCCAGGCCGCCCAGTTTGTAGTGCTGCTCGAGCAACAAAACGCTGCGGCCCGCCCGCGCCAGCGTATTGGCCGCAGTCATTCCCGCCAAACCGCTGCCTATCACGATCACATCGTAGAAATCGTGTACGCCTTGAAGGAAATCTCGGGGCATATCTATTTCAGCAAATGCTGATTCACCATGAAAATACCGCTGATAATACTGCCCACGATCCCCACCAGCCCCTGGTCGGTTCCGCAAATAAAGAGGTTATCCAAGTGGGTGGTGCCGTCCAGACGCTTTTCGGGCGAACCGTAGATGGCGCCGCTGTGGCGGCCGGTGTACCTGACGATCGTGGTCGGAGTAAACATGTCGGTATCGACCACGCGGCTGCGAAAATCGGGCACGAAGCGGACCGCGGATTCCGCAATCCTGTCGTACCAGCGAAGCTTTTCCAACCGGTAGGTCTCTTCGTCCAACGCCTTCCATCGATCAAAGTTGGCCAGACAAGTAATCCGCAAGGTTCCTTCTTCCATGGGTCGGTCGTAACGAAAATTATTGGGTGAACAGACAACGCCGCTAGCCACATCGCACAACGTGTCAGGCTTGCGCCACCGGAAGGCATCGGAATCGTTGAAAAACACGATCGTCTGGTCGTATCCGACTTGAGCCGGTGGAACGTCCAATGTCGATATCGTCTCGCAGAAAGAGAGCCGCCCCACGGCGCGCTGGTCCGACTCCGGCTGCCCGCATAAACTTAGAGTCTCCCGCCAGCCCGCGGAAGAAAGCACGTGGCGCGCGGCGAGTTCTTCTCCGTCGTCCAGCACTACGTGTTCGACATGGGATCCCCGCACGCAGAGCGAACGGACGCCGGTGCGCAGGCGCAATTCGCCACCCAGCGACCGGAATTTCTTTACCAGCAATTTCAAGATCGATCGCACCCCGGCGTACGGGCGGCCCAGGCCCTCGAGAAAAATACTGCGGAAGATGATGCAAAACTGGCCGAAATCCATGTCGTCTTCGCGCGCCGATCCGTAGAACATGACGGGGCAGAAGAGCATTTCCACCAGCAGAGGGTCGGAGATGATGGAGTGCACGACTTGTTTTGCCGACCGGCCGAACTCGAGTTGCCCCAAGTCGTCGTAATCGACGATTTCGGCCAGCAGCCGATCGAAGGCATCGATCTGGTGCGGAAATTTTTCGCGGATTTCACTTCGCAAACGCTCCACATCGTTGCCGAACGACAGGCGCACTGCTGGAAACGCAATGGTCGATCCCATTTGCGGTGCGAAGGACAAATCGTCCCAGGAAAGACGCAATTGCCGGAGCAGCCGCGCCATGGCGCCTTTGCGCGATCCCTTCGGCCGGTAGTTTGTCACGGCGTGCAATCCCACGTCGTAGTTGCGTCCGCCGAGTCGGTAGAACGAATTGAGACCACCGATCGTCGTGTGCCGCTCAAGAATGCACACGCGCTTGTCGTAATACGCCAGGCGAATTCCGGCCGCCAGTCCGGACATGCCCGCTCCGATGATCACTGTGTCGTACATGGGAGCGTCAGCGGCATGGGATTACGGTGCCAAACAGTGGCAAGTGTTTATCGATGCGTTCCGGCGGCAAACCGACGGCTCCGTGCCGCAGCGCCGGCATACCAACCGCCGCCCGCCAGGGGCGGACTCGCCGAGCCACGTCGGTCCGCGCCAATGGTTTCAGAGACGGTTTCAAACCTGATCTTGCTGTCAAATTCCCAGGTCACGGAGCGGTCGCAGGGCGTGTTGAAACCGCTTCTAGGCCCGCTCGAGGTTCTTCATCATCGGCTCCAGATATTCGACCGTGCTGTCCATGCTCGCCAGATTCATGTAGTCGTCCTCAGGTATCTGAATCCGATGCCGTTTGCGCAGCTCCATGACGATGTCTAAAAAGTCCATGCTGTCCAAGTCCAGTTGTTCTCGAAAAGCGACGTCGTCCTTCAGTTCGCCCAAGTCATCGTCCGGCGCGATCACTCTCAGAATGTCGAGAACCTCCTCCCGTATTTCATCGCGTGTCATAGGATCCCTCTGATGGGTGGCTTATCCCAGGGCCGCGACAGGCCGGCGTGTGCAGGACCGTTGGGGCTTCCCAGCCCATGCTGCCCGCCCGAGGCGCGCCATCAACGAGCTGAACTCTCAGATACCGCGAATAACAACCGCGGAATTGATGCCCAGCATACCAAACGAATTGTTCAATATATACTCCACGGCCCCCAGTTCCTGGGGCTGCGTCAAGACGAGGCCGGGCACGTCGCACTTGGGATCGAGTTGGTCGACATTGATCGTGGCGTGGCAGACGCCGTCGCGCAAGGCCGGCAGATTTCCTGCCAGCTCCAGCATCCCCGCCGCACCCATCGCATGACCGATGAAGCTCTTGGTGTTGTTGACCCGTGTCCGCTGACTCCTACCAAAGACATCCCGAACGGCCGTGCATTCCTGGACGTCACCCTCGGTGGTGCCGGTCGCGTGCGTACTGACGATGTCGATCTGCTCGGCAACAATCCCGGCCTTCCGCAGCGCGCTTCTCATGCACTGCGCCTGGCGCTCGGGGTTGGGCAGCACGAAGTCGGTGGCATCGCTGTTGATGCAGTACCCGACCAGCTCGCCGTGAATTTCCGCGCCGCGAGACCGGGCGTCGGCCAGGCGTTCCAGGACGAACATCGCCCCGCCTTCGGCCACGACGATGCCGTTGCGTCCGGCGTCGAATGGGCGTGACGCCCGGGCGGGGTCCTCGTGACTGGCCAGCGCACCCTGGCTCTTGAAACTGGCAAAAATACCGAAGGTGCGAATACTCTCCGACACGCCGCCCGCCACCGCGAGGTCGCATTCCCTCAGCCGCAGCATCTGGGCGCCCTGGATCAGCCCGGCGTTGCCGGCCGCACACGCCGCGCCAATCGTGTAATGGGGCCCGGTGATCCCCAAGTTGATGGATATTTCGCCCGCCGGATTGTTGGCCACCGTCCGCGGATTGTGGTGATGCGACCAAAACGTTGTATCGTAGTCGTAGCCCTTCAGCTCGTACACTTCGTTTTCGGTTTCCACGTTGCCGTGCTCGGTGACACCCACGTACACGCCGATTCGCGATGAATCGGTGTTGCCGATATCAATTCCGGCGAGTGCCAGCGCTTCGTTGGCACAATAAATCCCGATCGACGCCGCCCGCGTGCCCCGCCGTCTGTCCTTTCGCTTTTGATATCGGGCTTCGTCGAAGTCGCAAACGCCCGCCACCGTGTCTCCCACATACCGGATGGCGTACGGGACGACTCCGCTGCGACCTTCCAGCAAATTCTCGCGGAATTCCGTCAAGCTGTTGCCGTTGGGTGCGGTCAGCCCGACGCCGGTGATCACAATCCGTTCTTCTGGAGCGCGTTGAGCAACCATGCGGGCAACAGGGAAAAGTGTGGAGCGTTCCGGGGCGCTGCCCCAACCTGGCAGGGTTTCGCCCTGTCGGGGCGGCAGATTGCGTCGAGCATCCTGCCGAGTCACGCTATGCAGCTAAACATCCGAAGTTACTGCTTCGCCGGAACCTTGGCAAGCGCCACTCTGTGTGACGCAACAAAGACCGTCTCAATCCGTTTCTTTCCGGATCGCGGCAGCCAGCTTCTGCATCCCGTCCCGCGTGGAAATCTGGGGGTTATAGCCAAAATCTCGGCGTGCCGACCCGATGTCGAAGAAGTGGGACATACCCAGCTGCGCCGCCAGGAATCGCGTCATCGGGGGTTCGCCACGCACCCTCAGCCACCGGTAGATGCCTTCCAGAGCGCCGCCGAGCCGCCAGGCCGTCTGGAGACCGATCGCCTTGCGTACCGGACCGAGTCCGGCCAACGCCAGTATCTGGTTGATCCAATCCCAACAATTGACCGGTTGGCCCTGACTGATAAAGTAGGCCCGCCCGCCCGCAACGCCATCGGGTTGTTCGAGCGCGGCGGCCGCTTGCAGATGGGCGTCCGCCGCGTTCTCCACATACACCATGTCGATCTGATTGCGTCCGTCGCCGACGCGGCGCAGCCGGCCTTGCCGCGCGCGGTCGAGTAGCCGAGGCACGAGATGCCGATCGCCGGGGCCCCAGATCAGATGCGGCCTCAAGGCACATGTCGCCAGCCCGTTGCGGCCGTGGGCCGCCAAAACGTATTGCTCCGCCAATGCTTTGCTGTGCGGGTAGTGACAGAGCCACCGGCGCGCGTACGGCACGGATTCGTCGACGCCAATCTGCGGCCGGCCTTCAAAGGTCACGCTGGGACTGCTCGTATAGACCAATGCGGGCACCTGATGCGCAATGCATCCATCCACGACGTTGCGCGTTCCCGCCGTGTTGACGTCATAGTAAGTCGACCAGGGGCCCCAGATACCGGCAATTCCAGCCGTGTGCATGACGATCTGCATATCGCGGCAGGCCTCACCGACACGCCGTCGGTCCCGCACGTCACCAAGATGGATCTCGACTCCGCGCCGGCCTAAGTCATCATCCGGGCGGCGGCACAGCGCCCGCACGCGGTCGCCTCGCGCCGCCAGGCGCTTCACGATGGACCGCCCCAGAAATCCGTTGGCGCCGGTAACAAGAACGTTCATGATCGATTCGCCATTTTACGCTTCGCCCAGCGGGCGAGGTCTTCACGCGCGATCTTGGCATTGTGCCTTACATCCACGGGCAGGCGGCGGTGCACAAAGAAGTGTTCGATGTTCTCGGTGAGCGGATGGCCGCGGGCAAGATCCCGCAGCTCGGCCAGCCATTGTCGTTTCGCCCGGCGACCGCGCGGCGACCGCCCCGGTACGGGCTCGACAACAGCCACAGGAATTTGCTCGCCGGAGGGTCCGACACCGACCAGCGCAGACCGACGGACCGCCGGATGCTGGTTCAGAATCGCTTCGCAGGGCAGCGTATCCATCGCACCGCGGACTGTCTCCACCCGGTGATTCAACCGGCCACAAAACCAGAAACGGTCCTGATCGTCCAGGTAACCCAGATCTCCCATGCGGTGCCATGTTGCGTCTCCTGCGGCGATCTTCCCCAGCCGGTTGCTGTGCGAGCCCGTCTCGTAGCGATCGGTCACTTGCGGTCCATGGACGATCAATTCGCCGATTTCATGCGATGCGAGCGTCTCGGTTTCTGCCAGCGTGGCCAACGGACCTCGGACAGCCCGAACGATCCGCCATTCGACGCCGGCGAGTTTTGATCCCACGCATACGCCCGCGCCGCGGGCCGTCCGCGCGGCCGTTTGCTCCAGTACGTCACGGGCGCAGATCGACGCGACTGGCAGTGCTTCGGTCGCGCCGTAGGGCGTATGCATCCGCCCCTCTCGGTGCATACACGCCAGCATGCGTTCGAGGACGTCCGCGGGCACGGGCGCACCGGCCGAAAACACCGTCCGCAACGATTCCATGCGGACGCCATGTATCGCGCAGTAGCTGCCGACGCGATCCCAGACGGCGGGTGACGCAAATGCCTGGTCGATATGCCAGTCGCGGACCATGCGAACGATGCGCGACGGCACCACGCGTGCCGGACGACTGGCATCCATGTCGGGCACGACGGACGTGACCCCCATGGCCGCGTCGAACAAGCCAAACAACGGAAAGCCGGCCAGATCGACGCGGCCCGGCGTGATGGCAAACCGGTCGCGAATCTGGGTGACCTGCGCGTCGAAATTTCGATGCCGGTACAGCACACCCTTTGCCGGTCCCGTGCTCCCGGAAGTGAAAATGACAGCAGCCGGGTCGCTGGCACGGGTGGCGGGCAGTTCGGCGGCGTCTGGTTCTCCGGCTCTGCGAACTGCGTCGAGCGACGAAACATCGCGCAGCCACGACTCGCCCACACATACGTTCAGCCGCGCCGCGCGAAAACGCGATCCCCACAGGCGCCGCACGGCGTGCGCCCGGGGCACGGCGACAAAGCCGGCGGGCTGAACGTCTTCGATACACCTCAGCGCGCGCCTGACGCCCATCCCGGGATCAATCAATACGGTCACAGCGCCGCTTCGCAGCAGCCCGAAAACGAGCGTCACGAAATCGATTCCGGGCGGCACGAGCAATACGAGCCGCATTGCGGATCGCACGCCCAGCGCGATCAGCCCACGGGCGATGCGATCCGCTTCGGCGTTGAGTTCTCCGAACGAGATGGTTGCATATTGATACCGACCGGCGCGATCGCGATGCGCGGGTGCGACAACCGCCTCGACGTGCGGCATCACGTCGGCAAACGATCGCAAGA
>Ga0315534_1002013_pt1 | contig 13929 bp, 15 predicted proteins | sample SalMarSW160240MG_FD_203094 | JGI IMG/M metagenome (GOLD analysis project Ga0315534, IMG submission 203094) | Salt marsh sediment microbial communities from the Plum Island Ecosystem LTER, Massachusetts, United States - Salt Marsh Sediment SW1602-40 ... | reverse complement strand
GCGCGGTAGCCGTCATGATCGTCGAAACTTATGCCGCGACCATTCTCGTAGCGGGACTGCCAGCGAACGTCGATGATCCGCAGCGCAGGGTCGCCCAGGCGGGCGGCGAGCCACGTCGTGCTTACGAGCGGAGAACCGTCGACCGATGACAACGACAACACCTGCAAGTGGCGACTGTTTATTATGCTGGCAGCCTCGAAGTCGAGCCGCAAGGCTCTATTTCCGCTTTTGGCCCCTGGCGGACATCCTTTTGCGTCGCGGCGCATGCCCGCTTCCGGGAGGAATGCAAACGTCGGTCAACCGCTGCTCGCTGATCCCGACTTATGAGGGCGCCCCCAGAAGGATTGTGTCATGGCCGCTGCGAGCCGGCGCTGACGATGTCGTCAGAACTTCATATTCAACAGCTTTTCGGCATTGCCGCAGAACACCTTGCGCTGGTCCTCCGCCGACAGCCCCAGCCCCTCGACCGTTTTGATGGTCGGCGCGATGGGCCCGAGCGGCGTGTCGGTGGCGAACACCACCTGGTCGGCGCCGAAGAATTCCAGTCCGCAGCGTGTGGCGGGCACGCCGCCGCCGAACATGGCGGTGTCGGCGTAGAAGTCGTGCAGATAGTCCATGTGCGGCCGCTTCAGCGACGACAGGATTTGCGAGTAGTCCTCGTCCGACGTGCGCTGGCCGAGCACCTTGAGGCCGGGTCCGACGCGGCCGTCGTAATAGGGGATCATGCCGCCGAGATGGTGCGTGATGATCTTCAGCTTCGGATAGCGGTCGAGCAGTCCGGTGAACACCAGGCGCACCATGGCGACCGACGTCTCATACGGCCAGTGGAAGCACCACCACATCTCGTAGCGTGATTTCTTCTCGGCGGGGTAGTCGGGCATGGCCGCGGTGCCGACCGGATGCAGCCAGATCGGCAGGTCGAGTTCGGCCATGGTGGCGAAGATCGGCTCAAACGCGGGATCGTCGAGCGGCCGGCCGGCGACATTGGTGTAGATCAGCACTCCGCGGGCCCCGAGATCCTTGATCGCGCGCCGCGCCTCGGCCACCGAGCCTTCGACATCGGTCAGGCACAGCGCGGCGGCGAATGCGGGAAAACGCTCCGGATGCTTGCGGCACAGCTCGGCCATGGCGTCGTTGGCGATGCGCGCGAGTTGCAGGCCGACATCCGGCTTCGCGATGTCCTCGATCGCCGGGTTGGGCAGCGAGATGATCTGCCGGTAGTCGCCGAATTCGTCCATCTCCCTGAAGCGCGCATCGAGGTCAAACAGCTTGACGATGCCGCGCAGGCGCTTGCCGATGTTCTCGAGGTTGGGCGCGACCCGCGTCATCTCCTGGAAGAAACGGTCCGGATAGATGTGGCAATAGATGTCGATTTTGGTGCTCATGGCTTTGTCCCCGTTTCCGGTTCATCCGCGACGACCAGCCGCCGCTGCAGCGGCAGCGCCTGCCAGCCCAGCCGTTCCGCGATCACGCCCCACAGGCCCTGGGGAGCGAACAGCATGACCACGATGGCCACCATGCCCATCATCAGCAGGTAAAGGCTGCCGAGATCGGCCAGCGTCTGCCGCAGGAAGAAGAAGATCACCGTGCCGATGATGGGCCCTTCAATCCGGCCGATTCCGCCGATCACGGTGATGAAGATAACGAAGGCGGTCCAGTCATTGACGCTGAACGCGGTATCCGGCGAGATACGCAGCTTCATCAGGAAGATCAGTCCGCCGACCATGGCCGTGCCGAAGGCGGTGAGCACGTAGACGATGAGCTTGATGCGGGTGACGTCGATGCCGTTGCTCTGCGCCGCCTGCTCGTTGTCGCGGATCGCGGTCAGCGCGAGGCCATGGCGCGAGCGCAGCAGGACCACGATGGCGCCGAGCACGATCACCGCCAGCGCCAGCGCCAGCCAGTAGATCTCGAACTCGCGCCATTGCCGGCTGGGCGCCATGTTGATGATGATGTGCGCCGGCAGGCTGATGCCGGAGCCGCCGCCGAGCACGGCGATCTGCGATGCGATCAGCCGGAACACTTCCGCCACCACCCAGGTGCCGATGGCGAAATAGGCGCCGCGCAGGCGGAAGATCAGCGCCGCCACGGGGATCGAGACGAGGGCCGCCACCGGCCCGGCAATGAGGATGGCGGCGATCGGGTGCACCCCGCCGAACATGGCCAGCGCAAACAGCAGGTAGCCGCCGAGGCCGACATAGGCCTGCTGGCCGACCGAGACCAGCCCGGCATAGCCGGCGAGCAGGTTCCACAGGCTGGCCAGCGCGATGTAGGTGAAGATCTCGGCCAGCAGGTGCAGCGTGTGCCGGTCGCCCCACAGCGGCGTCATGGCCAGCACGATCAGCGCCACGCCGATCAGCACGACGCCGATGCGGCTCGAGGCGGTGGCGTGCTCGACCTGGGTCATCCCGACACCTTGGGAAACAGGCCCTCGGGCCGCACCGCCAGAATGACGAGGAAGACGATGTGTCCGGCCAGCAGCTGCCAGCCGGGGTCGATCTGCGCGCCGATCGCCTGCGAGACGCCGAGGATGATGCCGCCGGCGAGCGTGCCCCACATGCTGCCCAGCCCGCCGATGATCACCGCCTCGAAGCCGAAGATCAGCCGCGCCGGGCCGATGGCGGGATCGAAATTGGCGCGCACGGCGAGGAACACGCCGGCAATGGCGATCACCGCCAGCGACAGCGCCATGGCCATGGCGAAGACGTGGCGGGTGTCGAGGCCCATCAGCTGCGCCACCGGCTGGTCGTCGGACGTCGCGCGGAAGGCGCGGCCGAGCGCCGTCCGGTAGAACAGCAACTGCAGCCCCCAGATCACCGCCACCGCGACGACGAACTGGATCAGCGGCAGGATGCCGATCCACACGCCGGACATCAGCCTGAATGTCTCGATCTCGATGGCGCCGGCCTGCAGCTTGCGGCTGTCGGCGGTGAACAGTTCGAGCAGGCCGTTCTGGATGATGATGGACAGCCCGAAGGTGACCAGCAGCGGCGGCAGGATATCGGGACCGAGCGTGAAATTGAGCAGCCCGCGCTGCAGTCCGTAGCCGATCAGCATCATGACCGGCACGACGATGATGAGCGACGTCAGCGGACCGATACCCATGCTGTCCGTCACCAGCAGCGCGACATAGGCCGCCAGCACGATGAGGTCGCCGTGCGCGATGTTGACCAGCCGCATGACGCCGAAGATGAGCGCGAGGCCGGCGGCGAACATGGCGTAGAGCCCGCCGGTGAGCACGCCTTGCAGGATGACGTTGATCCATTCGGTCATCGTGCCACGACCCCGGCCACTCCATCGTCATGTCCGGCCTTGTGCCGGGCATCCACGTCTTCCAGACCGTTTGGCAAGAAAGGCGTGGATGGCCGGGACAAGCCCCGCCATGACGACGCGTTGTGATGAGTGCGTATCATCACCCCTACACCCCGAAATACGCCGCGGAGATATCCTCGCGGGTCAGTTCGCCGGCCTTGCCCTGCAGGGCGATGCGGCCTTCCTGCAGGCAATAGACGCGGGCGGCGGCGTTGAGCGCCTGCACGATGTCCTGTTCGACGATGATGAGCGACTGGCCTTCGGCGACGATCGCCGGCAGCAGGGCGTAGATGTCGCGCACGATGATCGGCGCCAGCCCGAGGCTGATCTCGTCGCAGAGCAGGAGGCGCGGGTTCGACATCAGCGCCCGGGCGATGGCCGCCATCTGCTGCTGGCCGCCGGAGAGCGCGGGGGCGGGGAGGTTGCGTCGTTCGGCCAGCACCGGGAACAGCTGATAGACGCGCTCGAGCGTCCACGGCCCCGGCCGGCGCGCCTGGGCACCGATGAGCAGGTTTTCCTCAACCGACAGCGAGGGAAACAGCCGGCGCCCTTCCGGCACCAGGGCGATGCCGCGCTTGACGACTGCGAAGGCGGCTTGCGCGCCGATGTCCTCGCCGTCGAAGACGATGCGGCCGTGGTGCGGATGCATCAGCCCGGCAACCGACCGCAGCAGCGTGCTCTTGCCGGCACCATTGGCGCCGATCACCGCAACCACCTCGCCCGCATTGACGGTCAGCGAGACGCCGAACAGCGCCTGGAAGTCGCCGTAGAACGCGTCGATGGTTTCGACCGAGAGCAACGGGGAGTCAGGCATCCGCCTCGATCCCCATGTAGATTTCCGACACCTCGGGGCTCCTGATCACCGTGTGCGGATCGCCGGCGGCGATGAACCGGCCGCCGTGCAGCACCAGCAGGCGGTCGATGGTGGCCAGCAGCGCGTGCACCACGTGCTCGATCCAGATGATCGACACGCCGCCGGCGCGCACCTGCTTGATGAGCGCCACCAGCGCACCGCATTCGTGCTCGGTCAGGCCGCCGGCCACCTCGTCGAGCAGCAGCACGCGCGGGTTGGTTGCCAGCGCGCGCGCCAGCTCGAGCCGCTTGCGGTCGAGCAGGGTGAGGCCGCCGGCACGGCGGTTGGCCTTGTCGGCGAGCCCGCAGCGCGCGAGCAGGTCGGCGCAGCGGTCGTAGACGGTGGCCTCGCGCTCGCCGTTGCCAAAGGCGGCGGCCACCACCACGTTCTCGAACACGGTCATGCCGGAGAAGGGCTGCGGGATCTGGAACGAGCGCGCCAGCCCCTTGCGGCAGCGGCGGTCGGGCGCCAGCCGGGTGATGTCCTCGCCTTCGAACACCACGCGGCCGGCATCGGGTGCCACCGTGCCGGTGGCAATGCCGAACAGCGTGGTCTTGCCGGCGCCGTTGGGCCCGATGATGCCTAGCGCCTCGCCCTCCGCGAGGGCGAGGTCAACCCCGTCCGCCACCACCACGGCGCCGAAGCGTTTCGAGATGTTGTCGAGCGCGAGGATGGGGGGCATTCGTGCTCCGCGGTGTCATGCCCCGCAAAAGCGGGGCATCCAGTACACATCGATCAGACGGCGGTTACCGGATCGCCCGCTTGCGCGGGCGATGACAGCTTGCGATTGCGGCTCAGCTCAGCGGCTCCAGCTTGCCGCCGACCGGAATCTCCGGTGCCGTCTTGTTCTCGGTGATGACCAGATCGAACTTGCCGTCGCTCTGGCGCCTCCATTGTCCGGCCACCAGCGGCGTCTTGGTGACGTTCTTTACCGGCTTGCCCGTCCACTGCACCGGTCCGACGATCGACTGGTAGTTGGTCGTCACCATCGACTCGAGGATCGCGTCCGGATCGTTCGGGTTCTTGGCGCGCTTGAGGATATCGATCGCAACCTCGAACAGCGCGTGCTGGAAACCGATCGGTTGCGTCCACGGCCGGCTGGTCGCCTTGGTATAGGCGTCGGCAAGCGCGCGGCAGCTCTGCCCGGTCAGGCCCGACTTGAACGGATGGTTCGGCGACCACCAGATCTCGCTCGACAGCCCGTCACCGCGCGCGCCCAGCGATTCAACCACCGACGGGAACAGAAGCGCCTTGCCGACGGTGACGATCTTCGGCTTGAAGCCCTGTTGTGCCGCCTGCGACCAGAAGGTGGCGAAGTCCGGCGGGATCATCACACCGGTGACGATCTCCGCACCCGCAGCCTTGAACGCCGAAATCTGCGAGGTGAAGTCGTTGTTCAGCGGCTGGTAGCGGCCGGGATCGATCACCTTGTAGCCCGCCTTCTTGTAGGCCGGCGGCACGCCGCGCTCGGCGTCGCCCCAGGCATTGCCGTCCGCGTCGTTGGGGAAGAGCCCGCCGATCACCTTGTTGGTCTCCATTCCGTCCCACAGTGCGAGGAACGAGGCGATGATGTCCTCCAGGCCCCAGAAGAAAAGATAGGTCCATTTGAAACCCGTGGCCGGATCGCCCTTGCGGCCGAAGAAATACGGCTGCCACGGACAGTTCGTGGTGAGGCAGGGTACCTCGTTGACTTCGGCCTGATCGGAGATGGGGTTTGTGGTGTCGGGCGTGCCCGAGCCGACCAGCAGATTGACCTTGTCACCGAGGATCAGTTCCGAGGCCACCTCCGAGGCGCGGCTGGCGCTTGACTGGCTGTCCTTGGAAATGATCTCGACCTTGTAGGTCTTGCCGCCGCTGCTGAGCCCCTTGCCGAGGATACCGCGCACCTGGTCGAGGATGAAGCCGTCGGCCTCGCCGAAGCCGGCGAGCGGACCGGTGCGCGGGCTGACATGGCCGATCCGGATCACGTTGGACTGCGCACTGGCCGGCAGCACACGCAGCACGGCGGGCGCGGCGATGACACCGAGGCCGTTGGTGACCAGGGTACGGCGCGAGATCGTCTTCTTGTCGGTCATCGTCTCCTCCCTTGCAGCTTGATGCGCGCGTCAATCTTGTGCGCGCGCGTTTTTGAGATGTTTCAAAACCTTTGAACGCAATTCTGCTTGCTGGGCCGGCGTCCAGCGGCGGAAGCCCTCGCCGGATTTGAAACCGAGTTTACCCTCTGCGACCAGTTTTTCGAGGTAGGGCGAAGGGCCGCGCCGGCTGTCGATGTCGGGCAGCACGGTCTTGTGGATGGCCAGCGTCAGGTCCGTGCCGACCATGTCGGCGTTTTCCAGCGGCCCCAGAACCGCCAATCGCCGGCCAAAAGCCGCCTTGATGACGCTGTCGACGGTTTCGGCGTCGCAGATGCCGTTCTCCACCAGCGCGATGGCCTCGCGCCAGAGCGCGTGCTGCAGCCGGTTGCCGATGAACCCGGGCACGTCCTTCTTCACGTGCGCCGGCTTCTTGCCGGCTTCGGCGTGCAGTTTCATCGTGAAGGCGACCGCCTCCGGCGAGGTCCATTCGGTTTCGATGACCTCGACCAGCGGCACCAGAAAGGGCGGGTTCCACCAATGGGTGCCGAGCGCGCGGTCGCGATGCTTCAGCCCCTGCATGATGTCGGTAATGGGGATCACCGAGGTATTGCTGGCCAGAATGGTGTCCGGCCGGACATGGGCCTCGATCTCGCCGAACAGCTTCTGTTTGAGCGGCAGATCCTCCAGCACGGCCTCGACCACGTAGTCGGCTTCGCGTACTGCAACGTCCAGCGCCGCGACCGGGGTCACGCGGTTTACCGCGTCCGGGTCGTCGCCGAGGTCTTTCAGGTTGGCGCGGATGCGGTCCCTGGCTGTATCGAGGCTGGCCCTGACGGAGTCGTAAATCGTCACGTCGTGGCCGGCGAGCGCGAAAACCTGGGCGATGCCGTGACCCATCAGGCCGGCGCCGACGACGGCGATGCGCGCCTTGGCCATGACCTATCCCGCCGTGTAGCCGCCGTCGGCATAAAGGATGTGGCCGGTGTAGAAATCGGATGCCTTCGACGCCAGGAACAGCAGCGGCCCCGCCAGATCCTCCGGCTCGCCCAGACGCCCCTTCGGCACGCGGGCGAGGAAGCCGGTGCGCACGGTTTTCGCCCGATCGGTGTCCTCGTACATCCAGGCGGTGAGCGGCGAGCGGAAGACAGTCGGTCCCAGCGCATTCACGGTGATGCCGCTCTCGCCCCACTCGCAGCCGAGCGCCTTGGTGATGCCGTCGACCGCGGATTTTGACGCGCAATAGGCGCTGTAGCCGGCGGGATGTCCAAGCAGCCCGCGCGCCGACGAGGTGAGGATAACCTTGCCGCCACGCCCCTGCTTGAGCATCTGCTTGCCGGCGGCACGCGCCATCAGCCACGACTGGTTGACGTTGGCGTCCATGACGTCGAGGAAGTCGTCGTATTTCTGATCGACGATCTTGGAAACCTTGTTGAGGCCGCCGGCAACGACGAGGATGTCGATGCCGCCAAACTTGTCGACCGCGGTCCGGACGATCTTCTCGCAGTTGTCCTCCGAATCCGGCCTGAGCGCGATGCCGGCGGTTTTGGCGCCGAGTTTCTCGCATTCGGCGGCGACCTTCTTCAGGTCGTCTTCCTTGCTCGCCGCCAGCACCACACTGGCGCCGGCGCCCGCCAGCGTTTTCGCCGCCAGCGCGCCGAAGGCGCCGGACGCGCCGGTGACGATGGCGGTCTTGCCCCTGACCTCGAACAGCGAAAGCGGATTCTTGAGAAATTCGTCGGCCATGAAAATCCTCCCGGGGGATTTCTGTTCTCGTCATGGCCGGGCTTGTCCCGGCCATCCACGTCCTTCCTGGAACGCCAGCCAATGCGTGGATGCCCGGCACACGGCCGGGCATGACACTTCCGGCGTCACTTCGCCGGCGGTGCGATCGACACCAGGATCGAGCAAACCTCGTTGCCGCGGTTGATGATCTCCCGGTTCTCGTTGGGGCCGATGGTGCAGGAATCGTGCTTCCTCAGCACGGTCTCCTTGCCCCCGACGATCACTGTGAGCTCGCCTTCGAGCACGAAGTAGACCTTCTCCGGCGGCGAGGCGTCGGGGCCGGCGCCGCCGCCGGGCAGGAAATGCGACACGCCGACGATCAGGCCGGTGGTGCCGCCGGCCTCGGCGCCGAACACGCGCAGCGTCGACACGGCACGATGGTTGGGCGCGTCGTAGGTTTTCAGTTCGGAAAATCGCTTCACCTGCATCAGAACTTCCTCCCGCGCTCGATCCGGTACTTGCCGTCCGGGTCGGTGATGGCGACGAGACGCACGATGCATCCGTCACCGCGGTCCCAGTTCCACGGGAAGTAGGCGAAGGTGCAGCGCTTGCCGGTCACCTTGTCGATGTCGCCGCCGACGTTCTCGATGCCGAGAATGCCGTTGTTGAACAGGATGCGATGCACCGGTTCCCACTCGGGGAAATCATCCTTCCAGTCGCGCCCGCCCGACCATTCCCTGTATTCCTCGGCGAGATGCGGATGCAGCGGACCGTTGCGTTGCGGCCCGATCGCCGTGGCCAGCGGATGGTCGTTGGCCTGGGTGTCGTGGCCGACGACCTTTACCTTCTTCTTGACGAACCATTTGCCGGCCGACGGCACGAAGCCGGGCGCGCGGCAGAAATAGTCTTCCGAGTCCTCGTAGTACTTGTGCCAGCCGGTGTTGACGATCACCACGTCGCGCGGACGGATGATCTTGCCGCAGGCCTTCTCCAGGTCGTCGCCGGTGATCGGCTCCCATTTGTTCTTGGGGATCGACACCACGATGCCGGACCCGAAGAAGTGCGGCAGCGGCACCTCGTCGATGAACGGCGTGCCCTGCACCACGTGCGCCGGCGCGTCGATATGCGTGGTGTTGTGCATCGAGGTGGTGATGCGCTGCGACAGCACGCCGGACTTCGCCATGTAGTGGATACGCTCGATCTTGACGTCCTCGAAATACGGCCAGTTCGGCGACTGATAGCCGAAGCGGTGGGACAGGTTGTAGAACTCCAGTCCCATGCTGTTCTTCAGGTTTTCTTCGAACGTCACGCCGCGAATTTTCTTGGCCACGGCTTCCTCCCTCTTGCTTTCTGTATTGTCGTTCTGCCGCCGGTCCGGTTCAGGCGGCGGCGGCGTTCATATGTGTCTCCATGGCTCGCTTGGTGGCGAGCACGCGCTCTGAAACCAGGGCCTCCTGGTCGGCGAAGCGTTGCGCCGGCACCGGCACGGAAATGGCGACCGAGTTGCCGAGCGGATCGCGCAGCGCGACGCCGGCGGCGCTGATCCCGAGCGTGTGCTCCTCACGGTCATAGGCAACGCCGGTGCGGCGTACCGCCGCCAGGTCCGCCAGCAGCGCATCGATCGTGATGCGCGTGTTCGGCGTGCGCTGCTCGTAGCTGCGGCCGATCAGCTTCTCGATCGCCTGATCCGACAGCTGCGCCAGATAGGCCTTGCCGTTGGCCGTGCAGTGAAGCGGAAATGTTTCGCCGACCGCCGACACCGTCCGCAGCCGCTGCGAGCCGATTACCTGGTCGATGAACACGAGGTGATCCTTCTTCACCACTGACAGGTCGACCGTTTCGTGCAGTTCGGCCGACAGTTTTTCGAGAAACGGCCGGGCCAGGGCGATGAAGTCGCTGCGCACGGAGGCGGCCAGCCGCAGGATGGCGGGGCCGAGTCGCACACGGCCATTGGGTGTGGCCGCGATGACGAGCTTCTCGCATTCGAGCGCGGCGACGATGCGCTGTACCGTCGAGCGCGCGAGGTTCACCCGCTGGGCGATCTGGCCGAGACTGAGTCCGCCACTTTCGTCCTCGAGCGCGCGCAGGATGGTGGCCGCGCGCGCGATGACCTGCACCTGGCTCTTGTCGTTGACGACCACACGATTCATCGACGCATACCCCAACACAAGCGGGACCGGCGGCCGAATGCCGCCTTGAATGGTGGGACAGCTTAGCCCAAAATACAGTACAGATGGCAACCTAAAAAAATATCGCCGCCTGCAAAGCGCGAGCCGGGAGGACATCGATGGAATACACGGTCAACAAGATCGCGCTTGAAGAGCATTTTCTCGATCCGGCGACGGTCGAGTACTGGTGGCCGACCATGGTCGACGTCGCCAGGAAGAAGGCCGACCAGCTGCACGGCTGTCTGACCGATTTCGGCGAGCAGCGGCTGCAGATGATGGACAGCACCGGCATCGCACGCGCCGTGCTGGCGGTGGCCGGACCCGGTGTGCAGGCCGAGCGCGATACCGCCAAGGCCGTGCGGGCGGCGCGCGCGTCGAACGATTTCCTGGCAAAGGAAGTACAGAAGCGGCCGGACCGCTATTCCGGCTTCGCGCATCTCGCCATGCAGGACCCGAAGGCCGCCGCCGACGAGCTGGAGCGCTGCGTGCGCGAGCTCAAATTCTGCGGCGCGATGATCAACGGCCATACCAACGGGAAATATCTCGACGACCGCTCCTGCGATCCGTTCTGGGAGCGGGCGGCGGCACTTGGCGCGCCGGTCTATCTGCATCCGGCCGACCCGGTGGCCCCGCTGGCGGCGATCGACGGTTACAACGTGCTGGCGCGTCCGATGTGGGGCTGGGGCGTGGAGACGGGTTCGCACGCGCTGCGCATCATCAGCGGGGGCGTTTTCCACCGATACCCGAAAGCGAAGCTGATCCTCGGCCATCTCGGCGAGACGCTGCCCTTCCAGCTCTGGCGCTTCGACAGCCGCTCGGCGCCCTATGGCTGGAACCTGCCGAAGCCGCCGTCGCAGTATCTGAAGGAAAACGTCTGGGTGACGCTGTCGGGCATGTACGACCTGCCGCCGGTGCGCTGCTCGCTCGATGCGCTGGGCCGCGATCGCGTCATGTTCTCGTCCGACTATCCGTTCGACTCCGACGGGGCCGGCGAGTTCATGGACACGGTAACGCTCGACGAATCGCTGCGCGCGGATGTCGCCTACAACAACGCGGCCCGGCTGCTGGGCGTGTGAATGACGTCGGGGCCGCCCCGGGGCGGCCCCGCGCATGGTGCCGCTGCGGGCGTGCCCTACTTCACCTTGACCCTGGCGCCGGCACCGGTGGTGGTGCGCGCCTTGACGCCGCCGGCCTTCACCTTGGCGTCGGCATCAACCGAGCTGTCGCTGTTCAGCCGGCCGGGCGCGTAACCGGATGCCCCGGAGTTGCCTTCGACCGAACCGTCGGTGCGAAACTGCGTTCCCGGCGCATAGCCCGAGGCGCCTGCCGATCCGCTCACGGAACCTTTCTCCTGAAACTGCTGGCCCGGCGTCAGTGATGTCTGCGCCGTCGCCCCCGTGATGGCGCCGGCCAGCGTGCCGGTGGCGGCGGCGAGGGCAAGAAGATGCCTTGTCATTGCGTTCCTCCTCATGGATTGACGTGGCGGGAGGTAACGCCGGCCTGTCGCGAAGGTTTCGCGACGGCGTGTGTGGGACCTGGATTGTTTTCGCGGATGGCCGCGGGTGCGCGCGCTACTTCGTGATCACCCGGATCGGCTTGCCGTCCAGCCAGGCGCGGATGTCCTCGACCATCTGCCCGTAGAAGCGCTTGTAGTTTTCCGCCGTGACGTAGCCGAGATGCGGCGTGATCAGGATGTTGTCGAGCTTGCGGAACGGGTGGTCGAGCGGCAGCGGTTCCTCGTCGTAGGTGTCGATCGCGGCACCGGCGATCTTGTGCGCCTTCAGCGCTGCCTCGATCGCCTTCTCGTCGGCCACCGGCCCGCGCGAGGTGTTGATGAAGAACGCGGTCGGCTTCATCAGGTCGAGTTCCCTGGCACCGATCAGGCCGCGGGTGCGGTCGCTCAGCTGCACATGCACGGTGACGAAATCGGACTCGCGCAGCAGGTCGTCCTTGCTCACCAGCGTGGCGCCGGCCTGCAGCGCCTTTTCCGCGGTCAGGTTCTGGCTCCAGGCGATCACCTTCATGTCGAAGGCGTTGCCGATGCGCGCCACCCGCGTGCCCAGCTTGCCGAGGCCGATGATGCCCAGCACCTTGTTGTTGAGGTCGATGCCCAGCGTGGACTGCCAGCGGCTGCCGGCCTTCAGCCGCGCGTCCTCGTGGCCGATCTTGCGGGTCAGTTCGAGCATCAGCCCGAAGGTCAGCTCGGCGGTGGGGTGGCCGAGCGACTCCGTGCCGCAGACCGTGATGCCCCGCGCCGCCGCCGCGGCCACGTCAATGGCCGCATTGCGCATGCCGCTGGTGACGATCAGCTTGAGCCTGGGCAGCGCGTCGATCACGTCCTTGCCGAAGGGCGTGCGCTCGCGCATCAGGCAGACCACCTCGCAGTCCTTCAGGGCGGCGACCACCTTGTCGTGCCCGCCCAGGGACTCGGTGAATACCTTGAGGTTCACGTCCCTGGCCACCGGAGCCCAGTCGGCCACGGTCCGCGCCACGTCCTGGTAGTCGTCGAGAATGGCTCCCTGCAGGCTCATGACCCCTCGTCCCTGTCTGGCGGCCGGTCGGCGCCGGGCCCGGGCGGATTCACCACAGGCGGGGTCGGATCACAAGCTGGAGGGCTTGGGGAGGACTAGTGAACCGTCTGGCCGTGCTTGGCCCGCCAGGCGGGACCCGGGCCGCGCATATAGTGCAGTTCGGGCCGGTAGCTGGCGAAGAGGTGGCGGGTGACGTCGTGCCAGTAGATCCAGAGGGCGTGGCCGGTGCCAGCGAAGGGGCGAGGCAGGGTCGCCGCCGAAACCGTGATCGCTGCTGCAATTGCCTGGCCCATGGCCCGGTCTCCAACTCGGACGGGCGACCATTCGCCCGCTACTCCTTGGTCGCGCTGCCTCGCGACCTGGTTCACGCCGATAATTCTGCCCCTTTGCCGGTTAAGGCAGCGTTGCGTAGGTCACAGAGACGGCTGAATTTTCGGTCAGCCTTTCCAGAGGTTTACCGGTCAAAGGGAAACAGCGGTCAGGGTCCCGCGCTTGCCCTTTCGGGCCCTGCTCGCTACATGAGCGGCGCATTTTCCCGACACCGCTCCGGCCGCATGCGCTCCGCGCCGACGCCGATTCCGGCTGGCGGGACAGAGGCTTCGAAGGGTTCAATGAACGGTCGCCAATTCATCTACCACATGCACGGCCTGTCCAAGTCCTACCCGGGCGGCCGCAAGGTGCTGGAAAACATCAACCTGTCCTTCTATCCGGATGCCAAGATCGGCGTGCTCGGAGTCAACGGGTCGGGCAAGTCGACGCTGCTGCGCATCATGGCCGGCCTCGACACCGAGTTCACCGGCGAGGCCTGGGCGGCGGAGGGCGCCCGCGTCGGCTTCCTGCCGCAGGAGCCGCAGCTCGATCCCGGCAAGTCGGTGCGCGACAACGTCATGGACGGCGTGGCCGGCAAGAAGGCGCTGCTCGACCGCTACAACGAGCTGGCGGTCAACTATTCCGACGAGACCGCCGACGAGATGGCGAGGCTGCAGGACGAGATCGACTCCAAGAACCTCTGGGACCTCGACAGCCAGGTGACGCAGGCGATGGATGCGTTGCGCTGTCCCGACGACGACGCCGACGTCGCCACCCTCTCCGGCGGCGAGCGGCGCCGGGTGGCGCTGTGCAAGCTGCTGCTGGAGCAGCCCGAGCTGCTGCTGCTCGACGAGCCGACCAACCATCTCGACGCCGAGAGCGTGGCCTGGCTGGAGGGCCACCTGCGCAACTATCCCGGCGCCATCCTGATCGTCACCCACGACCGCTACTTCCTCGAC
>Ga0315534_1002012_pt1 | contig 13937 bp, 8 predicted proteins | sample SalMarSW160240MG_FD_203094 | JGI IMG/M metagenome (GOLD analysis project Ga0315534, IMG submission 203094) | Salt marsh sediment microbial communities from the Plum Island Ecosystem LTER, Massachusetts, United States - Salt Marsh Sediment SW1602-40 ... | reverse complement strand
CCATTGGCCAGGATCTCGACCTGACCGCCGGCGCCAAGCTTCAAACGCTTTGCATCACCCGGATTCAGCCTGAGCTCAGACGAAGCCAGGTGTTGTTCAAGCACCTGTGACTGGACAACGGTTGTTACTGGGTCGTACAGGCGGGAAATAGGCACCAGCAGCAAGCCCTTCCGGACTTTCTCATCGGGAGGGGCGATCCACCCGGCATCGACTTGCTCACCGCGCTCAACCGCGCTCGCAAGCTGAACGCCGACGCCTTCAAGATTCTTATGTGCGGTCCCGCCAAAATATAGATCGGCATCGCCGACGGGAGGCCACTGCTGATCAACCACCGCCAGCTTGCTGTAATCCAGTCCGCTGTAGCCCGGGGCAGATGACGCCAGCCGCTCGAAAACGCGGGCTGCGCTTCCGGCCTCGATCTTAAAGCCCAGCTCAGCACCCAGGGCGGCAGCAATCATCCAATCTGCCTTTGCCTCACCCCGTCCCTTGAGCGCATGGAAGAAGCGCTGCACTCGCCGCTCACCGTTGGTAAATGTACCCTCGCGTTCGACAAAGGAACGCGCCGGGAGGACGACATCTGCCGCGGCGGCTGTTGCGCTGAGGAAGAGTTCTTGGACTACAATGAATGTCTCCGGCGAAATCTGATCTACCAGGCCCGGGTTCTCCCCGAACGGATCGGCGGCCATCACATAGAGCGCTTCCGAACCCTGGATCGCTGCGCTGAGATCAGCCGTCGGACGCATCCCGAGATCCCAGGCCCCCTGTGTATTCCCCTCCTGCCAGACAGAAATCAAGCCGTTATTCGCTCGGCCTGCGTGCTTGGTTCTAACCAGGAAACCAGCGCACGCCCGGGCAAGGGCCTCACTGCCAGCAAGGTCCAGTCCTTCGCTGCCGAAGAAGATGATCAGGTTCTGTGCTGCGGCCAGGCTCGTTGCAGCAGCACGCAGTGCGTCGTCACCTTTATAGGCCTCAAGCCCTTTTTCCTTTTGAACTGTTTGCAGCAACCCGAGTGCGGTTTGGGGTGCTCGCGGATACGGGTAGCGCAGGACGTGCACCGCGTAATGGTCGAGCGAAGTCTCGCGGCCGTTGGCGACGACAAGGGTTGCACCCCGTTTCACAGCCGCAATCACACGCTGCCACCAGATGGGCGCCTCTTCGTGGAGATCGCTGGCGATGACCAGGATCGCATCCCCCTGGCCAAGCATGCGTAGGTTCGTGCCCTGGCCCACGCTAACCTTCTCGACCCAGTCACCCCCAGCTTGCGCACCCTGGAGCACACTTGTGCCGCCGAGGCCATCGATCACGCTCTTGAACGTGAACAGATCTTCGTTGGAAGCCCGCCCTCCGGCCACACCCAGAACCTTCGCACTAGCCTTGGATAGTCCCTGGGCCGCGTGCTTGAGCGCTTCGTCCCAGGAGGCTTCCACAAGCTCGCCATCTACACGAATCAACGGTTGTGACAGCCGCTCCTCGCTGGTCGCAAAATGGTGTGCAAAGCGGCCCTTATCACAGATCCAGATCTCGTTGACAGCTTCATTCTGGCGCGGCAGGATCCGCTTGACGACTTCTTGCCCTCCCGCCTGTGCTTCACGGCGCGTGTTCAACACCAGATTACAGCCGACCGGGCAGTGGGTGCAGATAGAAGCAGTCGCATGCAGTTCCCAGGGTCGGGCGCCAAAACGGAAGTCAGCCGTCGTTAAGGCGCCAACCGGGCAGATGTCGGTGGTGTTTCCGGAGAAATAGGAATCGAACCCTGGATCAGAATAGGTGACGATCTCCAGGTTGCGCCCGCGCTCTCCAAACCCGATCACTGGCTCATCGACCAAGTATTCCTGGAAGCGCACACATCGGCCGCACTGGATGCAGCGTTCCCGATCGAGGAAAATCAGGTCTCCTAAGGGAACATGCTTGTCGAGGTGGTTCTTGTCGTCGTACAGGAAGCGACTCTTCCCAGGACCATGTTCCATCGTCTGGTCCTGCAGGGAGCATTCCCCGCCCTTGTCACAGACAGGACAATCGAGGGGATGGGATGTCAGCAGAAATTCAATAATTTGATTTCGCCCGGCGACCGCTTTCTCACTCGACACGCGCACATCCATCCCTTCGCTGACGGGTGTTGTGCACGCGGTCTCCAGTTTCGGGCGGTAATCGATGATCAAATCGCCATCGGCAGCCCGGACGATCTCACCACTAGCGCGATCGATGCGGGGTGTGCCCAGCTCAACCAGGCACATCCGGCACATGCCGACCGGGTCTAGTTTTGGATGATAGCAAAAGACAGGGATATCGATCCCGACCTGCTTGGCTGCATCGACGATCAACGTGCCTCTGGGCACGGTTACCTCGATCCCCTCGATTTTAAGCGTTACCTGCGAATCACTCATGATTGATCCCCGGTGTGGGCCTGGAAATCAGCACGGAAGTGCTCGATCCCTGATATGACTGGCATGAGGGCAAACTCACCCAGGGCGCAGAGGCACTTGCCCTGGATCCCACGCGCGACGCTGTCGAGCAGTTCGATATCCGCGTCGGCAGCCGCGCCATTTTGGATTTGCTCTGTGAGGTGGTACATCCAGTAGGTGCCCTCACGGCAGGGTGTGCATTTACCGCAAGATTCGTGTTTGAAAAATCTGGATGTTTTATAGACCATCCAGGAGATATCAACTGTCTCGTCCAGCACGATGATCGACGCCGATCCCAACTGCGAGCCTACAGCCGGGACGGATTCGTAATCCATCGCGGTATCGAGCACTTCATCCGAGGCGGAAAGCAGCGGTGCAGAAGCCCCAGCCGGCATGATGCCCTTGATCTGGCGGCCGTCCGTAATGCCTCCGCCGTGCTCAAAGATCAGCTCGCGGAAGGTTGTCCCCAATGGAAGTTCATAGTTGCCTGGCCGCTCGACATGACCCGAGAGCGAGAACACCTTGGGGCCTGGACTCTTCTCGGTTCCGATTGTGCGATACCAGGCCGCCCCCCGCTCTAATATCTGTGGAACGTTGGTCAGCGTCTCAACGTTATTGACGACCGTAGGCTTGGCGAAGAGTCCTTCCGCGGCTGGAAATGGCGGGCGAAGGCGGGGTTGGCCGAGCTTACCTTCCAGCGATTCAAGCAGCGCTGTTTCTTCGCCGCAGATGTATGCGCCAGCGCCGAGGTGGATAATAATATCGAGTTCGTAGTTCGATCCGAAGAGCTTCTTGCCCAGCAGCTTAGCCTTGTACAGGGCTTCGATCTGCCTTTCAAGCCTGTGCGCCAGGTCCCAGAACTCACCCCGGCAGTAAACGTAGGCGACGTTGGCCTGGGCCGCGTACGCACAAATCGCAACCCCTTCCAGGAATTGGTAGGGGTTGGACTCCATGATCTCGCGGTCTTTGAAGGTCCCAGGTTCGGACTCATCGGCATTAGCCACAACGTAGCGCGGGAAGACGTTCGGGCTCAAGAAACCCCATTTCACGCCGGTTGGGAAACCCGCGCCGCCGCGCCCACGCAGACCCGAGGCCTTGACCTCATCGATCACCTCCTGCGGGCTCATCTCGCGAACGGCTTTTTCGAAGGCCTTGTAGCCGCCATGCTTGCGGTAGACCTCGAGCTGGTCGATTCCCTTGATATCACGATGGCGCAGGAGGATATGTTCAGTCATCGCTCCCCCTCTTGCGCAAGTCTTCGACCAACTTCAACGCCGACTCGAGATCCTGGTTTTCATGGTAATGGATCCCGGTGTCATCCTGAAGCTGGAACATGGGCGCCTTGTCGCAGCCTGCCAGACACATGACTTCCTCGACTGTGATCAGACCGTCCGCGGTCGTTTCTCCCAATTTGATCCCCAGGTTCTCACATAGATCATCCGCGAACTTCTCCGCCCCGCGCAAGGCACAGGGCAGATCTGTACAGACCTGGATACGGTACTTACCCTCAGGTTGATCGTGCAGTAGGGTATAGAAGCCTGTCAGGCCACCAACCTGGGTCGGATCGAGTTCGAGAATGCTTGCGATCTCGTCGATCGCCTCCGCCGTGATGTACCCGTACTCATGCTGGGCAAGGTAAAGCAGCGGAAGCACGGCTGCCCGCTTCTGATCGGGTGGGTATTTCGAGAGGATCTTATCGATTTCTGCTTGGTGTGTATCCGCCAACAAGGTATGCGCTCCTGCCAACGAACTCAAAGGCGGCTGCGACGTTGCCTCCGCCGATCAGCGATCGGTATCTCCCAGGATCGGGTCAAGGCTGCTGATGATCGCCACAAGATCAGCGACCAGGTATCCGCGTGACATCATCGGCATCGACTGCAATGCCGCGAAACTCGGGGTGCGGAAATGGACCCGGTATGGTTTCGGTCCTCCATCACCCTCAAGGAAGCAGCCCAACTCGCCCCGCGGCGATTCGACTGCGACGAAGACCGAAGCCTTTGGTGCGGAAAAGCCCTCGGTCCAGAGCTTGAAGTGGTGGATTACCGCCTCCATGCTGTGTCCCAGTTCCGATCGCGGGGGTGGGACAAATTTACGATTATCGCTCCGGAATGCTCCCCCCGGCAGCCGATCTAGGGCTTGTTCTATGATCCGCAGCGATTGACGCATCTCCTGGATGCGAACGATGTAACGGTCGTATACATCACCATGAGATCCAAGTGGGATCTCGAAGTCGTACAGTTCATACCCACTGTAAGGATTCGATTTCCTCAGGTCCCAGTTGACCCCCGCTGCGCGGGCGACCGGACCACTCAAGCCCCACTCTATCGCCTGATCCGCCGTAATCGGGCTGATGCCGCGCGTCCGGTCGATGTAGAGCGGATTGTTGGTGAGTAAATCTTCATACTGCTTAATACGTTTGGGCAGGTAGGCGATAAAGTCGCGTACTGCGGGCTCGAATTCCACCGGCACGTCGCGCCACACGCCCCCCGGCCGGATGAAGGAGGTCATCATACGTGCCCCTGAGCACAGTTCGAAGATATCAAGGATGATCTCACGCTCGCGGAAGCAGTACAGGAACACCGACATGGCCGCAAGATCGAGAGCGTGTGAGCCAAGAAAGATCAGGTGTGATGAAATACGCTGCAGCTCGGCCAGGATCACCCGAAGCGCCTGCGCCCTTTCCGGGACATCCAGATCGACAAGTTTCTCGATTGCCATCGCGTAGCACAGGTTATTGCCCAGGTTGTTCAGGTAATCCATGCGATCTGTCATCACCAGAGCTTGTTCGTAGGTCTTGGCTTCCATATTCTTTTCGATCCCGGTGTGCAGAAAGCCAATATCTGGAATGACATTGACGGCTACCTCGCCATCCAACTCGAGCAGCAGGCGCAGGACACCATGTGTGCTCGGGTGCTGCGGCCCCATGTTGAGCAGCATCGTGTCGCCTTCGAGCGCACGGTTGGAGACCAGATGCCGGAGTTCGTCTAATGTGATGTCGCGCTCTTCTATCGCCATCCCTGGTTCCACCTCACACTACCGATCGTCATTCTTTCGCGTAGGGCTTGCGGCGATCGATCTCATCAAAGTTGAAGGAAAACTGGACTTCCTCATAACCAAGCGGGTAATCCTTGCGGAGCGGATGCCCTTCCCAATCGTTGGGCATGAGGATGCGTCGCAAATCCGAATGTCCTGCAAAGGTCACACCGAACATGTCGAACACCTCGCGTTCATGCCAGTTCGCATTCGGGAAGACCCCTTCTACGCTCGGTACGAGGGGATCCTTGCCCTGGACAGGAACACGCAAACCGAGGTAGGTCGAGTGCTCATGGGAGTAGAGTTGGTAAACAATATTGAAGCGCGGCTCTTCCGGCCAGTAATCGACAGCGGTTAATGCCGCCAAAAAGCGGAATTTCAACTCGGCGTCATCGCGCAGGATCGTGCAGGCTTCAACCACCACTTCCGGGTTGAGGAGAAGCGTCGTCTCACCGCGATAGCGCTGCACTTCGAGGAGGTCTTTGCCCAGACGATCTCGTAGCAAATCAACCGCTTTCTCAAAGATGCTCATAGGACTCGTCCTTCGAATAGAGTCGCCCTGGTCGGCAGAGGCTGTGGGTGCCAACTGGGGGCCAGGTAGCGCATGCTGGCCGTGGTGCCTGAGCCATTATGCGTAATCAGTGATCTTCTCACCCATGACCTTCTCGTGCAGGGTGAGGATGCCGTGGATAAGGCCTTCTGGTCGCGGCGGGCACCCGGCGATATATACATCGACCGGGACGATCTCATCCACGCCGGGGACGATGGCGTAATTATTAAAGATACCCCCGCAGGAACTGCAGTCGCCCATGGCCACAACCCACTTCGGGGCTGGCATCTGGTCGTATAACCTGCGCAGGACCGGCGCCATCTTGCGCGTCACCCTCCCGGCGACAATCATCAAATCGCTCTGGCGAGGGCTGGCACGCATCAATTCCATGCCGAACCGGCTCGTATCATAGTCAGAGGCCGCCGCGGCCATCATCTCAATCGCGCAGCATGCCAATCCGAAGAGCATCGGCCACATCGCCCGAGTCCGGCTCCAGTTGACCACCTGCTCGAGGGTTGTCGTCACGACGCCAAAGTTTCCGAGTTTCGTCTCTACTCCCATTCCAACGCTCCAATCTTCCACGCATATACCAATCCAATCAACAGTATCGCAATGAACACCAGCATCTCGATCAACCCCTGGAGTTTAATTTCGCGTAGGACCACCGCCCAAGGGAGCATGAAGACAATTTCGATATCGAAAAGGATGAATAAAACCGCGATGAGATAATAGTGGACCGGGATCCGCCTGCGGGCGGGGCCATAGGGTCGCATGCCCGATTCATAGGGTTCGGATTTTCGGGGGTTGGGTCTACGTGGTCCAAAAAGGTGGCCGAGTGCGATCACTAGGAAGGCCAATGCGGTGGATAAAACGATCAGAACGGCAATGGGGAGATAATCGCTCGGCATCCGGTCCTCGATGTATGGTTGCTATGCAGGTGCGATTAGTGAAATTTTTCACACCTGCTCTATGCCCATTCTATCACCACGTTTAAGCTATCACAATCAGTGGGAGTGGGTCAACGGACGTGTGGCATGACCTGATAGGGATAAATAGCATCGTCCGCAGCGAATGACGGAGTCGCTCCCTGGCCCCTATCTTACCTCTAGTTCAATTATCGGGCACGTACTGCGCGTGTTGGGACCGGCAAATGGGTCGTAATAAAAGCGTTTCGGATCCGGGGGAAATAAAACTGTGATCAGGAGAGATAGTCACGCAGATGGCGGCTGCGGGTTGGGTGGCGCAGCTTACGCAGTGCCTTCGCCTCGATCTGGCGGATGCGCTCACGTGTAACCTTGAAGTGCCGGCCGACTTCCTCCAGCGTGTAATCCTTGCCATCCCGCAGGCCAAAGCGCATCTCAAGAACCTGCCGCTCGCGTTCGGTGAGGACCGAAAGGGCATTCTGGACCTGCTCCTTCAACAGCTCCCGGGCGGCAGCATCGACCGGTTCTGGCATCGTCTCATCCTCGATGAAATCACCGAGTTGGCTCGACTCCTCCGCCCCGACCGGGGTTTCAAGCGACATGGGCTCCTGAGCGATGCGGATAATTTTACGCACCTTCCCCGCAGCGCGTTGCCATTTACGCTCCAGGGCCGGATCGAGGGCCTCGTCCGCCATCAGTGTCTGCTGGATCAGGCTGATCTCCTGAGGTTCCATTAGATCCATCTCCAGCGCCAGCTCCTCCGATGTCGGTGCACGGCCAAGTTCCTGCTCCATGCGGCGCTGAACACGCACGAGGCGATTGATTGTCTCAACCATGTGGACAGGGATGCGGATCGTGCGCGCCTGGTCCGCAATGGCCCGGCTGATCGCCTGCCGGATCCACCAGGTTGCATAGGTGCTGAATTTATAGCCCTTGGCTGGGTCGAATTTTTCGACCGCACGCAGCAGGCCGATGTTGCCTTCCTGGATCAAATCGAGGAACGCGATCCCGCGCCCCATGTAACGCTTGGCAACGCTGACGACGAGGCGTAAATTGGCCCGGATGAGTGCGGCCTGAGCTTCATCGGCCAGGCTGCGGACGATCCGGACTTCACGCTCGAGATCCACCTCTTCCTCGATCCAGCGCTTAATCGTACGTTTGGTGGGCAGACCTTGATCCTTCCCGAATCTTTCTCCCAGTCGTACCTGGATCTCATCTGGCAGCAGGTAAAAGACCTGGAAAACATCGAGCGCATTCCGCGCCACCTGCTCCCATACCGGATCCGTGCCCCACATCTCTGTGTTCAGCCAGGCTCGCAAGTAGGAAATCATCGGTGACTGCCAGGTCTCGCGCAGTTGAATGGCTTCGGCCAGTATCAGTTCAAGATCGGGCTCGGGCTGATCGAGGCGTTTGGCATCCTCATTCACCCGGCGCCGGGCTGTCCACATATCTTCGAAAAGCATGAGGTAGACGTTTCCCAGGCTGCCAGCAGGTTTGCGGGTCCCCCGCCCCGATCGCAGCAAATCGATCCGGTTCACAGCTTCCATGCGAACAGCCAGCCACAATTCCTGGTCTGTGCTAAGCAGATCGACACGACCGATTTCCTTCAGGTATAGGCGGACAGGGTCATCGCTCAATTCGAGCGCGATCGAAATCTTCTCCAGTCCCTTCTCGTCGCCGTCGGTGCCAGGCTCGCTTTCTGAATCATCTTCCAGGTCTGGCTCAATCACGATCGCCTCGCCCTCGACGACATCCACAGGGTCTACGGCATCCTGCGGATCATCGAGCTCATCGTCATTGAGGTCGAGGTCGTCGTGTTCGGCCTGCTGGCTTTTCTTCTTAGTCATCGGTGCAAAATACTCCTACAGGCTCGCCTGGGCCGATAGTGCTCCCGGGCCGCGGACGAGGGCTCGATCCAACGTTTCACGTTGATCGGCCAGTTCCTGGACCCTGCGCGTGATTTGCCACATCGTCTCCCGGTCATGAGACTCACCCTCCTGCTCCTGCAGTGATTCAAGTTGAAACCGCAGGTTTGTAAGTGTCCCATCCAGGCTGCGCTTCCGCAGGCGGTAAAAATTCGCCAGGATCTCTTCGACCACACGTGGAAGGTTTGAATCTAGATCGGCGGCAATTAATTGGAAGGCCTCCGCCGCTTCGCGTAATGCTGGTGACAAGCTTTGCTGCCAAAATCGTACCGCATCGATTTCATCCTGTGATAACGCTTCACGGATGCTGGCGAAGATCAGCTGACGTTCTGCGCTTGAAAAATCATCCTTGCCCGGCTTGACCATCTCCAATGTCTGAAATGCGCGGTCGATGCGGAAGAGCATGTGCGGTTCGTTCAGGAGCACGCCAAGGCAGAAACGCTCCACCATCGCCACATCGCTCGTGGCCGAGATCTGTGACACCTCGCCTTGCTGGTCCCCTGCAGTCTGACCCACTTTCCGCCCGGTCGGTCTGCGCCAGGACTGGAGTGAGCGCTCATCCACCTTCAGGCGTCGAGCCAGCTTCTGGCGATACGCCTCCCGCTCAACAGAATTGGCGACATCTTCGATCAGGGGCAGCACTTGCTGCGCAACCTGCGCCTTGCCTTTTGGATCGTCGAGGTCAACTTCAGCCGCGCTAACATCGAGCACGTAATCGACAATCGTCTGAGCGCCCTCAAGCAGTTTCGGCCAAGCATCCGGATCGTCGAGGACGATCTCATCCGGGTCGAGCCCTTCCGGCAGGCTGATGATACGCAGATCGGCATCCAGTCGTCCCTCGTAGCGCACCAACCCACGTGAATTGAAGACCGGTTCGGCTTCCCGGTCAAGCGTATCTCGCGCCACATCAAGCCCACGCAGCGTGGCCTGACTGCCGGCCGCATCGGCATCAAGAGCCAGGATGATGCGGCGGCTGTAACGCTTCAACTGGCGGAGCTGGTGCTCCGTCAGAGCCGTTCCCATCGGCGATACTGCATTCTCATATCCAGCCTGGTGCAGCCCGATCACATCCATATACCCTTCAACGATCACCGCCCGATCCTCGCGCCGGATTGCTGTTCGGGCTTGATCGAGTCCATACAGCAAGTGGCCCTTATCAAAGAGCACGTTCTGGGGTGAGTTCAGGTACTTTGGCACGCCCTCTGGATCCATCGTACGGGCACCAAACCCGGCCATCCGGCCGCGAGCATCCCGGATGGGGAAGACGATTCGCCCGCGGAAGCGGTCAAAAACGCCTCCACTGTCACGTTCGGAAGCGATCCCGGCTTCAACCTGTTCCTGCTCCTGGTATCCACGTTCTACCAGATGCCGGGTTGCAGCATCCCAGGAATCCAGTGCAAATCCCACACCGAACGTCTCTAATGATGCATCTGTTATGCCACGTGATCGGAGATACTCCAACGCCGGTTTTCCCGCCTCGCTCTGGGTCAGATTGTGCCTGAAGAAAGTGGCCGCTGCTTCAAGCAGCTCGCGTAGACGATCGTGAGCCTCATCTTGAGCTTCCTGCTCTGGTGACTGGGGGGTGATCTCCACGCCGGCTCGCTCTGCCAGGTAGCGCAGTGCTTCCGGGAAATCCCAGCCTTCCTTCTTCATCACAAAGGAGAAGATATCACCCCCCTCGTTGCAGGCGCCAAAACAGCGCCAGGTCCCGCTCTCCGGAAAGACTGCAAAGGACGGTGTGCGCGTATTGGGATGGAAGGGACAAAAACCCGTATAGTTCTTGCCCGACTTCCTCAGCTTGACCGTCTCACCTACGATCTCAACCACATCGATCCGGTCTTTGACTTCGTCGATTACACCCATTGCGCTCGTCTAGCCTCTCGGATGACCATGACATGAGCAACCCCAGACCTGGAGTGTGGAATCCTCACCAGGCTGTTAAAAAACCCTATCCCCAATGAAAGCTGTTATGCAGGTTGCTGTGAATTCGAACGGTGCCCCACCCATACGAAGGATGTCGTGGCCTGATGAATTGGGCTTGCGTTCGATCGGATAGCGCCGGCGCCCGTGGCACACGATTATAGCCGCTCGTGATCACCCGGGCAATCCGGACATTTCTGGGCCTTATTTGGACTAACTCCTTAGATCAGAAGCCTTCCATCTGTGTAAGATCGACCACGCCCTCTGCAAGCCTGGTCACCTGCTGCAGCAACGCGAGCCGGTTGTTGCGTAGTACAAGATCGTCAACCATAACCAGCACATCTTCGAAGAAACTATTTATCAACGGAACAAGTGAGCGAAGGACTTCCAAGAAGCCATCCACTGAGGCTGGTTTAAAACTCCCTGGGCCACTCGCTAGCAGGGCTTCGTGTAGTGCTTTTTCGGCGGGCTCAACCAATTTCTCGGGGTCAACCTTGAACTGTTCTTCTTCCCCGCGCGTGATCCTGACGCAACGCGCGTAGGCTTGAAGCAGCTCATCCCACTCGGGAAGCTCGCTAGCCCTCTGCAACTCAGCCACCGCATCCGCGGCTCGCTTCGGATTCTGGGCATGCTCTTCCAAGACTGCTTCGATGACATCGTGGTTGAAGCCCTCTCCAAGCAGGAGCGCTTGCATCCGATTGCGCATAAAACCCTGGCAGTCCTCCAGTGTGTCCTCTCGAGCCTCGATGGGCAGCTGCTCGGCTGCCAGGGTCAGGAGTGTTCCCAGATCAAGGGAAATCCCGCGACCGATCAAGATTTGCAGCAAACCGATCGCAGTCCTGCGCAGGGCAAAGGGGTCGCGTGCGCCGGACGGCTGATGCCCTGCCGCGAAGAGACCTGCCAGAGTGTCCAGCCGATCCGCAAGGCTCACGGTGATGCCCGCCATCGATTCCGGGAGCGCATCCCCTGCAAAACGGGGAAGGTAGTGTTCGCGGATCGCTTCTGCTACCGCTTCGGATTCGCCCGAACGCAGGGCATACACTCGTCCGACCTCCCCCTGCAGGGATGTCATATCGATCACCATGCGTGTCACCAAATCCGCTTTGCAGAGGAAGGCCGCACGGCGAGCTGCTTCAGCTTGTTCGGGTTTGAGCCCCAGGTGGGGGACAAGTGACTCGGTCAGGGATTCAATCCGGCCGACTTTGTCGAGCATCGATCCCAAGCTTGATTCAAAGGAAAGACTGCCGAGGTCTGGCAGATAGGCCTGCAGTGGTTTTATGAGATCCCGCTCGACAAAGTATTTGGCGTCCGCGAAACGAGCGCGGATCACCTGCTCATTTCCACTGGCAATAAGATCGAGATGCTGGTCTCCACCGTTGCGGACCGTGATGAAGAACGGCAGGAGTTCACCATCCTTTTCAACCGGAAAATATCGCTGGTGTTTCTTCATGACGGAGATCAGCACAGCTCTCGGCAGCTCGAGAAACGTCGGATCAAATTGGCCGCGAACAGCCTGCGGCTTCTCGACCAGATTGGTAACTTCCTCGAGCAGAAGGTCGTCGGCCGCTATGCTGCCCCCGATCTCTGCGGCCAGTGCCTGGATCTGCTCCTGGATCCTTTCACGGCGCGAATTTTCATCAAGGATGATCCCGGCCTCCTTGAGCCGCCGCATGTAATCATCGAGATCCCGGATTGCTTGCGCCGGTGGGTCGTCGAAGCGCAGCATATGTGTTTCCCGGTTGGCGGTGATCCCAGCATAGGTTAGCGGGATAACCTGTTCACCATGCAGCGCGAGCATCCAACGGATAGGTCGTGAGAAAGCCACGCCAGTTTGGTTCCAGCGCATCGTCTTTTCGAAACGCAAGCCAGCGATTAATCCCGGCAAGCTCGCTTGCAGGACCTGGGCGGTTGGCTGGCCGGTGTGCTTGACACGCGCAACCACGTAACGGCCTCCGTCGATCGTCTCTTCCTGCAAATCTGATACGCCGATGCCCTTGTTCCGCGCAAATCCCTCGGCTGCCTTTGTCGGTTTGCCGTCTGCATCGTAAGCCCGGTCGACAGGTGGTCCCTTCTCAAGCGTTATCTGATCCTGCTGCGCCGGGACGAGCGATCGGATCACAAGCACAAGCCTGCGTGGTGTTCCCCAGACCTCGATCCCGCCATGGTCAAGGTTCAGGCCTTCCAGGAAAGCTGGCGTGCCCTCACGAAGCTGCTCCAGGGCATGCTTCAAATCGCCGACCGGCAGCTCTTCTGTCCCGATCTCCAGCAGGAAGTCCGCCGCTGCCTCAGGGGGTGCGCCGATCTCGATCTCGGAGGCCGGACCCGACACCTGAGCCCATCGCCCAATCCAAGGATGGCCAGCCTCTTGCCGCAGCTCCAGATAGCCGTCAGTCACCCTGCGAGCCAGATCACGCATCCGGCCGAAGATCGCCGCGCGCTCTGTGACACCTACAGCCCCACGGCCATCGAGCAGGTTGAAGGTGTGCGAACACTTCAGGACGTAGTCGTGCGCCGGGTAGATCAATCCGGCATCCAGGCAGCTGTTCGCCTCCGCTTCGAATTCCTCAAACATCTGGTGCAGACGCTCGATGTCAGCAACTTCGAAGATGTAGCGGCTGTGTTCACGTTCCGCTTCGAGCAGCACTTCCCCGTAGGTGACCTTATCATTGAAATCGAGTTCGATGAAGCTCTCCACGGATTGCAACGAGAGCAAAATTCGCTCCAGCCCATAGGTGATCTCAACCGCGGGTGGATCCAGCGTTTTCCCGCCCGCCTGCTGGAAGTAGGTGAACTGGGTAATCTCCTGCCCATCCAGCCAGACCTCCCAGCCCAGGCCCCAGGCGCCAAGCGCGGGCTGCTCCCAGTTATCCTCGACAAAGCGGATGTCGTGCTTCAACGGATCGATGCCGAGAGCGATCAATGACTGAAGGTAGCGTTCCTGCGGATCACCCGGATCCGGTTTCAGGATCACCTGGAACTGGTAGTAATGTCCCCAGCGATTGGGGTTCTCACCATAGCGGCTGTCCGCAGGACGGATGGAGGGTTCAACGTAAGCCACCCACCAATCCTCCGGCCCGAGCACGCGCAGGTAGGTTGCCGGATTCATCGTCCCTGCCCCCACCTCTGTGTGGTAGGGCTGCCAGATAATACAGCCTTGATCTGCCCAGAACTTCTGGAGTTGGAG